>Ga0209542_10014897_pt1 | contig 13148 bp, 18 predicted proteins | sample RifCSPhighO2_01_FD_184028 | JGI IMG/M metagenome (GOLD analysis project Ga0209542, IMG submission 184028) | Soil microbial communities from Rifle, Colorado - Rifle CSP2_plank highO2_0.1 (SPAdes) (version 2) | ecosystem: Environmental > Terrestrial > Deep subsurface > Rock core/Sediment ... | reverse complement strand
GTCCTGCTAATTTAAACATATTGCCTATTGCCATTCCAGTTGCAACTCAAAATTTACACGCTGTAGGCTTGGCTATGAGCTTTAAATTAAAGAAAGAAGATAAAATTGCTATGGCTTATATGGGTGATGGGGCAACTTCTGAAGGGGATTTTCATGAAGCTATGAATTTTGCAGGCGTATTTAAATTACCTGTTGTTTTTGTAATACAGAATAACCAATATGCAATTTCCGTTCCCAGAAAAAAACAAACTGCTTCTTTAACTTTAAGCCAGAAAGCAATTGCTTACGGATTTGAAGGAGTACAGGTTGACGGGAATGATGTGTTTGCTGTTTACAAAGCTGTTAAAGATGCTGCTGATAATGCAAGGAACGGAAATGGGCCCACATTAATTGAATGCGAAACTTACAGAATTGAAAACCATACAACTTCAGATGATTACACTAAATATAGAACTAATGAAGAGGTTGAGGAATGGAAGAAAAAAGACCCTATTTTAAGATTGGAAAGATATATGTCAAATAAAAATTTATTGAATGAAAAATACAAGAATGCTGTTCTGAAGAACGCAATTAAAGAGGTTGATGAAGCTGTGAAAATGGCTGAGATGAACAAGCCTGCTCCTGTTGATGACATTATTAATTACGTTTTTGAAGAGCCGACTAAAAACCAAATTGAACAGCTTGAAAAATTAAAGGAGCTTTTAAAATGAACCTTAATATGGTTGAAGCTATAAATTTAGCCTTAAAGCAGGAAATGAAAAAAGACAAGACTGTTATTTTATTAGGGGAAGATATCGGAAAAGACGGAGGGGTTTTCAGGGTTACTGAGGGATTATTGGATATTTACGGAGAGAATAGAGTTATTGATACGCCTTTGGCTGAATCCGGGATTGTTGGCTGTTCTATTGGCATGGCAATTAATGGATTGAAGCCTGTAGCTGAGATACAGTTTGAAGGTTTTACTTATCCAGCTATTGACCAGATAATATCACATGCTTCAAGATTGAGAAACAGGTCTAGAGGGCGTTACACTGTTCCTTTGGTTGTAAGAAGCCCTATTGGCGGAGGAATAAAAGCTTTGGAGCACCATTCTGAAAGCCCTGAAAGCCATTATATGCATATACCTGGAATAAAGGTTGTTGTTCCTTCACGCCCATATAATGCCAAAGGTTTGTTGATTTCCGCTATAAGAGATCCTGACCCTGTTATATTTTTTGAGCCTAAGAAAATTTATCGGGCATTCAAGGAAGAAGTTCCTGAAGAAGAATATACTATTCCTTTAGGGAAAGCTGAGATTTTGAAAGAAGGAGAAGATGTTACTTTAATTGGTTTTGGAGCATGGATTAAGAATTGCTTGGAAGCTGCAGAAGAATTAAAGAATGAAATTTCCGTTGAGGTTTTGGACTTGCAGACTTTAAGCCCTTTGGATGTTGATGCGATAATTGATTCTGTCAAGAAAACAGGAAGAGCAGTTGTTGTTCAGGAAGCGCAAAAAACCTGCGGCATTGCCTCTGAGATTACTTCACTGATAAATGAAAAAGCATTTTTAAATATGGAGGCGCCTGTAGAAATTTTAGCTGGTGTAGATACTATCACACCTATGCCAAAACTGGAGGATTATTATTTTCCAAATACAAAAAAGATTGTAAAATTAGTGAGGAAGGTTAATTCGTTTTAAAATGGCGTTTGAATTTAAATTTCCGGATGTTGGTGAAGGATTACAGAAGGTGAATTAGTCTGTCATTCGAAAGTTATATAAATCTATAAATTTACTATAACATTCTTGCCTTTAAAACTCATAATTCAACACCCTCTTTTATTGCTTTGTCTAATTTTTGGCTTGGGTTATAAATCCACAAAATCCCTTTCCTTCCATCAATAATCTTACCGCTTTCTTCCAAATATTCTAAAATAATGTTAAGTGTTTGGTGCATTACCATTTTTGGCAATATTTTTTTAAGTTTTTCTCTTGTTAATAATTCATTTGCGTTTTTCAAGGTTTCCTCTACCATTAATACTGTCTTTAGACTTGGGAAGTGTATTATTTTATGTTCCATTGTAACCTGTTGCAACACACTTCTCTTTCCCAGGTTTGCCTCTCTTTTCATTATGCCTCTTTTTGTATAATATTATATAATAATATATATAAACTTATATATAAACTTATATATAAACTTATATATAAATGTTTCTCTTTTACTTCTGTTTAAACTACCACAAATAATATAAGCAATAGGTTCCCTTTTATTAAAAAGATGGTCTTTGAATTTAGCATAAAAAAAGATAGAAAAAAAATATTGAAATCAATTATAAATATATTAAAAGATAACACTTTATTAACATTATCAACGGTTAATAAAAATCAACCATGTTCTAACGCAGCTTATTACGCCTTTGATGATAAATTAAATCTATATGTTTGGGGTGAAAAAGATACATTAAAATATAAAAATATTAAACAAAATGATAAAGTTTCTGTTAATATCTTTGATTCAAACCAAAAATGGGGTTCATTATTACAAGGAATTCAAGCTTTAGGAAATGCTTATTCTGTGGATAATAAAGAATTAATAAAAGCTGGTTTGTTATACATCAAAAGATTTCCAAAAGTAATTAAATTTGTTAAAACACCAAGAGACTTTCATAATAAAATGTTTAAATCACAAGTATATAAAATTGCATTAAATAAAATTAAAGTTCTAGATGAAAAAACATTTGGCAAAGAAGAATTCAGAGAATTAATAATCAAGAGATAAAATGAATCTTAAAAACAAAACAACATTGATAACCGGCGGGTCAAGCGGCATTGGAAGAGCTATTGCTAAAAGGTTTATACAGGAAGGAGCCAAGGTTATTGTATTTGGATTAAAAAAACCAGATTATAATGTTAAATTCTATAAAGTAGATGTAAGCAAAGGGGAAGAGATAAAAAAGTCTATTAAAAATATAAAAAAATTAGATATTTTAGTGAATAATGCAGGAATTAATATAGAAGGAAATGTAAAAAATACAAAAGATGAAGAATTAGATAACATAATCAATATAAATTTTAAAGGGGCTTATTTAATGTGCAAATATGCCCTCCCAATCTTAGAAAAGAGTAAAGGAAACATAATTAATGTATCTTCGATAATAGGAGTTCATCCAGAAGCATTCTCATCAGCGTATTGCACTACAAAAGCAGCTTTACTTATGCTTACAAAGTGCTTAGCGCAGGATTTCAAAACAACAAATGTCAGGGCAAATGCAATTCTTCCGGGAATGATTGATACGCAAATGTTAAGAAGCGCTTTTCCTTCCAAAAAAGAACTTAAAGCAGCTTCAAAAAAAGTCCCTATGGGAAGAATAGGTAAACCAGAAGAAATTTCCAATGTTGCAGCATTTTTAGCATCTAGTGAGGCAGGTTATTTAAATGGAAGCTGCATAACTGTGGATGGAGGCTTAATTAACACAAGTTTATTTTAAAAATGGCGTTTGAATTCAAGTTTCCGGATGTTGGAGAGGGCATTCACGAAGGAGAATTAGTCAAGTGGCTTGTCAATGAAGGGGATTTTATTAAAGAAGACCAGGCTATTGCCAAGATAGAAACCGACAAGGCTATTGTTGAAATTCCATCGCCCAAATCAGGAAAGGTTCTAAAACTGCATTTTAAGGAAGGAGACACCATTAAAGTAGGCGAGACTTTAGTTACTATAGGAGAAGAAGGTGAAAAAGTTTCTGTTAAAACTCCTGAAAGAAAAACAACATCTGTTGTCGGGGAATTGGAAGAATCAGAGCAAAGATTAGTTATCCCTAAAAAAGAGAAAAGAGAAATTTTTACTGGCGTGTTAGCAACACCTTTAGTCAGAGCTTTAGCCAAGGAATTAAATGTTGATATTAATACTGTCAGAGGAACTGGGGATGGTGGAAGAATTACTGAAGAAGATGTTAGAAATTCCACAGGCAAAGAAATTAAAAAAGAAGTTAAGGTTGTAAGAAAATATAATATTTACGGGTATGTGGAAAGAATACATTTGAAAGGCGTTCGAAAGGCAGTAGCTAAAAAAATGGTTGAATCTGTGATGAGCGCTGTCCATGTTGTCCATATTGATGAAGCTGATGTCACTGAATTATCTATTTTAAGAGAAAAAGAAAAAATCATAGCCTCACAAAAGGGGGTTAAATTAACATTTATGCCTTACATAATAAAAGCTGTTATTGATTCTTTAAAGCAACACCCTTATTTAAATTCAACTTTGGAAGGTGAGGAGATTGTTTTGAAAAAATATTATAATATTGGGATTGCTGTTGACACAGAAGACGGATTAATAGTTCCTGTCATTAAAATAGCTGATTCCAAAAGCTTGTATGACCTGGCTAAAGAGGTTGAAAATTTAGCTGAATTGGCAAGAGAAAGAAAATTAGACTTGGGGGATATGCAAGGAGGAACGTTTACGATAACAAATATCGGCTCTATAAGGGGATTGTATGCTACACCTATTATAAATTATCCTGAAGCTGCTATTTTAGGATTGGGAAGAATTTATGAGAAGCCTGTTGCTATCGGTGGAAAAGTTCAAGTAAGAAAGGTGTTGCCTTTATCATTATCCTTTGACCACAGGATTTTAGACGGGGCTGAAGCTGCAAAATTTATTGATTTAGTTATCAAGCACTTAGAAAACCCTGACATGCTGATGGTTAAATAATTGTTTTGTTTTTAGCAGAATATTATAATCAAAAATATCTTTTACATTTTTTTCAATATAACTTTTAACTTCATTTAAATCAAGCTTTTTTCCTAAAATAATTTCTGCAGAACCCATTACCTGTTCATTAAAGCCGCACGGGTATATTTTATCAAAATAAGATAAGTTTGTGTTTATATTGATAGCAAAACCATGCATGGAATATTTATAATCTTTATTTGCCTTAAATTCCAGGCCTTGCGCTGCCAGTTTTTTTTCTTTACCATTGAACTTAACCCAAGCGCCTCTTATAGGCCGGTTATCTGCATCTTTCTCTTTTTTTCTTGAATAAGCATTTATATTCAAATCTTTCAATGTTTTTATTGTAACCTCTTCAATATTATCTATAAATAAAGATATCTTTTCCTGCGGAATTTTTGCTATTAAATAACCAACTATCTGCCCCGGGCCATGATAAGTAACTTTGCCCCCTCTCCCAATTTCATATACTTCTGCTATTTTATTTAATATTTCCAATGGGACTCTAAATGTTTTATCTTTTGCATTTAACCCAATAGTATAAGTTGATTTGTGCTCCAATAATAATAAAGTATCTGGAATTTCATCTTTCATTCTTTTTTGCATAAGCTCTTCCTGCTTTTTTAATGCTGATTCATAATTAACCAAACCATCTAAACATATAACTCTTAGTTTCTTTTTGATTGTGACCATTAAAAATTTATAGATTTTAGAATTTATAAAGATTTATTTAATAAAGAATATCCTATTGCATACGAAAAGAAGATAATTAAATGGTTTCTAATTGACCTTTATAAGCCGTATAACCACGCGTCACGCGACAAGTGCGGGCAAGGTTTATATACTAAAATACGCTAAAAATAGAATGGACAATACTCTAGTTGTTTTTCAGGACAAGAAGATAAGAAGAATTTGGCATGATAATGAATGGTATTTTTCGGTAGTAGATATAGTTGCAGTTTTAACTGAACAGTTAGACTTTCAAAAAGCAAGAAAATATTGGAATAAACTAAACCAAAGGCTGAGAGACGAGGGAAGTGAAGTGGTGACAAATTGTCACCGGTTGAAACTGCCAGCAGAAGATGGTAAATTACGAGAAACAGAGTGTGCAAATGTTAAATCCATATTCAGGATAATTCAATCAATACCTTCAAAAAAAGTTGAACCATTCAAGCAATGGCTGGCCCAAGTAGGCTATGAACGAGTGCAGGAAATAGAAAATCCTGAACTTGCCCAAGCAAGAATGAAAGAAATTTACAGGGCAAAGGGCTATTCTGATGAATGGATAGAAAAAAGAGTGAGGGGGATTGCTGTCCGGGATGAGTTAACAGATGAGTGGAAAAAACGAGGAAACAAAAGTGAAAGGGAATATTCAATTTTAACAGCAGAAATATCAAAAGCAACTTTTGGATTAACGCCAAATGAGTACAAGAAATTAAAAGGATTGGACAAAGAAAATCTCAGAGACCATATGAATGACCTAGAACTGATATTTAATATGCTTGGCGAACGTGTAACAACTGAGATAACAAGAAGCAAGGAAGCAGAAAAATTTGATGATTGCGCTGATGCTGCAAAAGAAGGCGGCGAAGTTGCAGGCAATGCAAGAAAAGATGCTGAAAGAAGAATTGGAAAATCAATAATTTCCAACGATAATTATTTAGAGATCCCTGAAAAAGAAAAGAGAAAGAGGCTTAAGAAATAATGAAATTAACTGGTCACAAATGTAACAAACTGAAGAACGAAAATAAATTAAATTTTTTAAAAAATTAATATACTAATAAAGATCTATACTCTTCTACCTCTACGACCGCCCTTCTTACGGCATCCGTCATGAGGAAGCGCTGTAACATCTTCTATAATTCCCACTCTTAAGCCTGACCTTGATAATGCACGAACAGCTGCATTTGCTCCTGGACCGACTGATGCAGGGCCATTATGGCCGCCAGGCGCTCTCACTTTAATATGAATAGCATTAACGCCTTTTTCTATAGCCTGCTCTGCTGCTGCTTTTGCCGCCAACATAGCTACGCTTGGCGAACTCTCCAAACGATGAGCTTTAGTAAACATTCCGCCGGAAGTCCTTGCCAAGGTTTCTGTCCCTGACAAATCTGTTATATGTATGATTGTATTGTTGTAACTGGCATAAATATGCGCTACTCCCCACCTTAATTTATCTTTATTCATTTTGCAGCCTCTACCTTAGCTTCTTCTATCTGCGCCTGAGCAAGATTTTCAGCTATTTTTTCCTGTGCTTCGCCAACGATTTCAATTTCCTTTGGTTTAGCTATTTCAATCTTTTTTAATTCTTTTTTAACGCTTAAATTTCTTTCAGGATGGTCTGGATTCGCAATTGTTGAATTTGAATTAAATTCTATCTTGCCTTCATCTTCCCTTTCAACAACATATGAAGGTATTGTAACTTTTCCGCCATTAACAACTATATGCCCATGAGTGATAAACTGCCTTGCCTGCTTTACTGAACTTGCAAATCCCATTTTTTTAACAAATGTCTGCAATCTTCTGTCTAAAAATTTATTTACATTTAATCCCAAGACATCTTCAATCTTAGAATCTTTTTCTATGATTCCCTGCTTGTATAATTTATCCAAGACCTGTTTTTCTTCTTTTTTAGCCTGCTCGTCAAATGACCTTCTTGCAATTATTCTCTTGGCATTAGCGTTTAAATTGACAACCTTGCTTGTATTTTTCCAGATTTCCTGCTTATTCTTCAAGCCGTATTCTTCCTTGATTATTTTTTCCTGGTCTATCCTGATTTTTTCCCACGGATGGCTAGGTCCTCTGTACTTTTTTCTTGCTTTTATCGGGTCTCCCATTTTAGTTTTTCTTCTTTCCTTTTTCTGCTGCAGGGGCTTGTTTTAACTTTGTTCTTTGCACGCCAACTGCAGAGCCTTTTCTAAAGTGGCTTCTTGTCCTTTGTCCCCTTACAGGCTGGCCAATAGAATGCCTCATTCCCTTGAAGGATTTTATCTTTTTCATTATTTTAACATCATTTTCTCTTGCTAATTTTAACTGGGCTGTTATTAAATGAGTGTCTTTGCCGGTTACGGGCTCTTTTTTCCTGTCATACATCCATGACGGCACATTTTTCAAGGATTTTATTGCTTCATCTAATTTTGAAACTTCAGGCTCTGTCAGGTAACCTGCTTTTTTATTGACATCTATCTGCCCTAATTTGCATATTGCGCTAGCTAGATTATAACCTATTCCGTCTATTTTTGCTAAAGCATACATTACAGGTTTTTTACCTTCTAAATCGGTATTAGCTACCCTTATAAAGTGCTTTAATTCCTGTTCTGCCATGGGTTTAAAAAGAAGTTGAAGTATTTATAAAGGTTTTTGTTTTGCAATGCTTTCTTGATTAAATCAGGTATAACCTTATTATCAGCACTATAGAGTAGAAATATTTATATATCATTCATTTTCTGTATTTTTATGAAAATAACAAAAACAATTTTTGATGAAGGGAAGATCTCACTTGGCAAGGTTTTGGAAGGATATGAGCTGAAAAAAACTGAGGTGAAGCCAAATAATACGCTAAAAGACGGGATGTATATATTTGAATTCGTCAGGACAATAGATGAAGAGAAAAGGCATATACTTTATGTTGAGAGGTTTGTTGATGAAGAAGGAGATTTATTTGAAGACCCTAACCTTGAGAGATTTAGCGATGAAATAACATTCAAATTATTTTATCAGGTTAGAAATGAAAAGCCAAATGAAGTATTCTTTTTAAAAGGAAGATTAGAAGAAGGAATTGATGATAAATTTGAAGCTGCTATGTACAGGTTAATCGGGGAAAACGAGTATGCTGATTTTTTAGAAAAACGCAATACAACATTCTCCATACAATAAAATGCATTCAGAAAAATTTTGGTTAAGAAAACAAAGAGAATTTGAAGATAAGATTATTGGGACTCCCACAATAAAATATAAAGAGCTGAATGAGAAGGAAAAACATATATTAAGAAAATTCTACGGCAGAAGATTAAACAATGCCAGAGAAGAATTGGGCATCCCGAAAAGAGGATATAATTCCCTGCATATGCAAGCGCTGAATGAAAGAAAAGAGAAGCTAAAAGATTATGTAAGAAAAAATCCGGAAGCTACTTCACGCGATATAGCGAAATTTGACCAATATGGCTTCTTAGAAGCATGGCAAAATTAAGGGAAGAATTCGGCATTGAAAAGACCAAGTGTGATGGATTAGTTTCATTAATAGCAAATAACCCCTGGCTTAAAAAAGATGATTTGAATGAAGAATATAAAAGCATATTATCTTTATATTTTGGCAATAAATTAAAGGAGTTAAAAAAAGAAATAGGGTGCCCTATATTTTACAGAAAAATAGACAATATTGATAGAACACTTAGCAAGTACAGCATGCATTTGAAAGGTTATAACACATGCCCTGATGAAAAATCTGTTAAAAATATTGAAAATCTTTTAAGTTTACTGAATGAGAAAGAAAGGGAAATTATTAAATTAAAATACGGCATTGATTATAATCCGATGACGCTGGAAGAAATAGGGGAAAAACATAAAATATCCTATGAATGGGCAAGAAATATAATCAATTCAGCAAAGAAAAAACTGGAAGGATTGGCTATAATTTAAAAGGAATCCCAAATACCAAGAACCCAAGAATTACATGCAGGATAACTGATATGAAAAATATCCACCAATAATAACAATGCTTGCTGTAATATTTCTGGTACCATTTATATTTGAACATTTTATTTACAAAATTTATTCCAACCATGCACCTGCAAGAGAAAAAAACCAAGAACATGCTTATCAAGTTAGTTAATCCCAGCAAAAATTGCATTTGGAATCCTAAAACCGGGCCTATTAACACCATTTTATAATCCTATTAAAGATTTAAATTCTTTTAAGTTTATTTCAACATATGCATCAATTGTATGGCAGGTAGGGCATTCTTTAGGAGGCTTTGAATTTAGATGCAAATCACTGCATACGTTGCAGCGCCAAAGCTTTCTTCCTTTTAAACTAGAAAGAGATTTTTTAACATCTGCTTTTTCTGCTTTTACAAAGCCTTCTGGCGCGTTAACACCGAGATGCATATTGCCTTTTTTATCCTTGAAAAGTGTTTTTTCCATTTTATTTAACTGTTACAGAACCAAAATATACGCCTGGCTTTAGGTGGTCATGATATTTCCATGTTCCTATTTCATTAAAGGTAAAAGAAAATGTTTCTCCCTGAGCCAACCCCCTGCATGCATCAAATTTGCTTCCAATACAGCCTCCTGTTTCCGGGTATAGCAGATGCGTCGGATGCATAGCTGAAGCAGGCCAATGCTGTTCTGTATCTTTATTTATGAATGTAACTGCCTCTCCTGCATTTATTGTTAAATCAGAGGGGTTAAAGCCTGAAGAAGTTATTTCTATAGTGTTAGGCTCTGCAATTCCTGTTGTTTCTGCCTGAGGTTCTGCCTGCTTGTAAGGAGAACAACCTGCTACCAAAATTAAGCTTAAAATTACTAATATTAAAATCACCTTTTTCATATTTATATTAATAAAAAGTTGTTTAAATAGTTTTCTAATCGCCTTTTATTGCTGTTACCAAAGACCTTTCCGGGTTGATATTCCTTTTGAATATTTCAGCATATTCCTCATCTTTTAATTTCTTGAATTTTATTTCATTTAACACCAATAAGCCTAATTGCTTTTCATCTATTAAGATGCAGTTAAAACTTAGATTTTTATATTTTGTTCCTGTGTTTTCCAAATTATTTAAAGAATCTAACTGTATTATTACCTCTTTCATAATATTTTTAGAGTTTATTTATTTAAATATTTTGCTATATGCTATGTGTAATGCGGCAGTAATAAAATCAATAGCTGCATTTATTTTTTAGAATACATTCGCCGCAAGAAGGCAATTTTTTGCAGTATCTTTTTGCATGCTCTACAAATAATGCATGATATTCATTGAATAATTTATGGTCTTTTTCTAAGTTTTTATGAAATAGTTCTTGCAGTTTATGGTAATCTTTTTCTTTTGAAATATTCAGCCTTTCCACAATTCTTTTTGTATAAGCATCAATAACAAAATACGGAAGATCTCCAGCGTACAATAACATAGAATCCGCTGTTTCAGGGCCTATTCCTTTTACATTTAATAATTTGTTTCTTATGTTTTTATCAGAAAACATTTCATTAAGATTTTTGTATTTCTTTGCGAATTTTATAAAGTCTTTTATTGTTTTGGTTTTTTGGTTGTAGTAACCGGAAGATTTTATCAATAATGCAAGCTTTTTATCCAGAATTTTATCAAGCTTTTTTATTGATATCAATTTGTTTTTATTTAATATTTTTAAAGATTTTTCAACGTTTTTCCATGTTGTATTTTGGGTCAATATACAACCTAGACACACCTGCAGTTTTTCTGTTTCTGTTTTTTTCCTGTTCTTGAAATTTTTATTATAAACAACTTTATTGAAAGAATTAACTATCGGCCACCAACCCTGCTCTTTATACGCTTCTAATAGCTTATTGTAAATATTTAGCATATATTATAAAATTAAGGGGCTTATTTAATATATTTGTTACTACTTATTAATAAATAAAATAGAAAGATTTATAAAGGAAAGTACCATTATTTTTTGCATAAAAATGGCCAACAAAAAAGAACCAGCATGGGATAAATTTATGAGAGAGACATTGCAGTTTGTTATTAGAGGCAAAAATATCCCTTCTCCTGTAAGCGATTTAAAATCTGTTGTTGATTTATTAAAACCTGAAAGCACAAAAAAAGAGCCTATAAAACAAGGCTATGTTAGTGAAATAGATGATGTATTAGAAGAAATTAATTCGGCATATGCCCCTACTAATGAATTTAATTTAGATTTGGATAAATGCATAATTTTACCCGGAAAAAAACATGAAAATTATAGGTATGAAGATTTAGTTGTTTCTATGCACAAGCTAGGATACAGCAGGTCCATTGAAAACATTGCCAATTATTATGGCTTTGAAGTGCATTTTCCTTCAAAAGAATCAAATGAATGCAATTACATTGGAGGCGTTGAGTGTGGTAATTTTTTATTGTTAAATTCGGCTTTAGGGAATATGACTTTAAATTTAAGGCAATTATTTGACTTAAAAAATTTATTAACAGAAGGTGTATTTTTCAAGAAAAAAATTTACAATGGCAAGGGAGACCAGATATTCCAATATATATTAAAAGATATATATTCTGAAATATTTTTAAAAAGAAACCCACTAAGAGGGGAGTTTATCGACAATGCTTACAGCAGCAATATCAATGGAAGCCTTATATACAGCAGCAACCATAGATTGGAAAATGGAGCACTAATTCCGCAGAGGATAGGAATAGTTGAAAAATATTTAAAAGAACCATGCTTTATTGATTCAGAAAGCTGCACTAGTGCAGGTTTGCCTATAAAAGAAGGATGGGATTTATATTACATCCCCCCTGTTAATGATTCTGTTTCTTGCATCATCGCAAATGAAAATACCGTTATTATTGATTGTTCAGTCCCAAGAAAAACAAAAGATTATGCAATTGGGATACGCCCTGCGAAAGTGAGGAAATAAAATGAAAACTTATGATTTTAAAGGAAGATTGCTAAATGATTCACCAAAGATAGTTTATAGAGGGTTAGATTTATATAAAGATAATAGAGATAATTTGATTAAATTAGAGGAATTGTTTTCAAGAGGAAATATACCCTCTAAAGCATTGTTAATAAAAGAAGGAACTTTTGATTTTGAGAAAACTAAGAAAAATGAAACTTCTTGGATGCCATTAAATAAAAACCTGATAGACCATTATTTAAGAATGTTAGAAGATAAAAATTTAAATCCTTTAGATTGCAATAATGATTTAAGGATTCAAAATCAATTATATTACCCTGTGCCATTTGTTTCCACATCTACAGATCCTAAGATTGCTGCTATGTATTCACACTGGGTTAAATCACCAGTTTTAGTATTTAGAACAGATGATTTGGAAGGTATAGACCATAGAAAAGACCATGCTTGCAATGATAGTGAAGTTGTTATTTTTAAAAAAATACCATTAAATAACTTAATAAATATTATATATTTTTATGAAAATCCAAAGGATATCAGAACATTACTTAAAAAACACAAAAGAAAAAATATTCCCTTAATAAAGGGATTCACAAGACCTGATTTTAGATACAAAACATGTTCTGGTGACTTTGTGTGGACAGATATACCTTCTCGATTAAAGTATGAGGAAGATTTTATAGAATTTTATAATAAATTAGAAAAGGAGATATTAAATGAATAAAATAAAACCATTTGGCATAAGAAAGAAAGATTTGCAAAATTTAGACTATTATGGTTTAAAAGCGGCATTTTACGGCTTGCATAATTTAGACATACCTACAGAGATGTTAAGCAATGAAAATC
>Ga0209542_10014896_pt1 | contig 13149 bp, 7 predicted proteins | sample RifCSPhighO2_01_FD_184028 | JGI IMG/M metagenome (GOLD analysis project Ga0209542, IMG submission 184028) | Soil microbial communities from Rifle, Colorado - Rifle CSP2_plank highO2_0.1 (SPAdes) (version 2) | ecosystem: Environmental > Terrestrial > Deep subsurface > Rock core/Sediment ... | reverse complement strand
AAGGTAGTTTTCTTTCAAACTGTTAACGTCAACCTTGGGTTTGAGGGAAATATAGTTTCTCATATACTACTATATTACCCATTCTAAATTAATTCTTCAAGAGGATTTGATATTAGACGCTAGAATTACTGAATTAGTAGAAAAAGAAAAATTTGAAGAAGCTCAATGGGCTAAAGATGAAGCGGTACGGGCAGTATATGAGATTGAACACATTATGAAAACTCACCCACCGGATAACTGGAAGATCTTCCGTTAACTCTAACTAACTTATTTTTCTGCACTACACTTCTGGAGTGAAAGATGACATTTTAACAATCTAAACATCCATCTTCAACAATTCCACTTTAATGATTTCGATTAAGTGTTTAATCGAAATATTTTACCCCCTTCAAATGTAACACGAAATCTGAAATGACCACTTTTGCGAAATCTAAACTGTCCGTAACTTTTAACAAATAAAACGAGATTGATAAGGAAATAATAAACCTCATAAAAAATGCTCTATCGTTTATCTCATTATCAGTCTTGTTTTCCAAAATATCTTGCCCATACTCTCAAAATAAAGCTTGTTACCGATGATCTTGATCCAGATTCGGCATTTCATGTATCCGGGTGGAATCCGATAACGAACGCCATACAAAGAAACAGTATTAAATCTCGTTACTGTTCTTCGTTCATGGATCGTTAAAGCATGCTGCAACTCAAGGTGCGATATTTTTTTGTCTGACGGATGATAACGGGAAGCTCTTGTTACTCCTCCAAAATATTCGCTTTTGAACGAATAGTTGTATTTAGCTAACCAAACTTTCCATGCACCGTTAACCTCATCAATGCTTTTTACATGTAATACCTCCCTTACAAAATCATCTTGAACAAATCGCCAGAACCGTTCAATCTTACCTTTGCATTGAGCTGATTTTGCCCAGATAAGCTCAATACTTAATTCTTTCACGTAATACTCATAATCCGTTTCTCCAAATCTGACTCTGGCTTTGTACTGTGAGCCTTCATCTTGCAACATCCTTTTTGGTACACCACATCTAACCAGTGACTCGTACCAGATGATAAACACATTGATTTTGTTCTGGCGGTAAAACCATCGACCGGCAGGAACAAATCTACTATGGTCATCAAGGGTTGCGATTAAATACAAAATACCAATGTTGGGGAATTTGATTTTCCCCATGATATCCGTTTGCCAAAGATCATTAGGATTGAGATACTCAAACGTCTGCAGCGCTTTTACCTGGATTTTGTTTTCTCTTGATAATCCTGCTGTTTTGAATAGTCGTTCAACTGTTCGCTTATGAACGTTTAACTTTAATTTGTCACGGATATTTCTTGCTGATCGCCAACGATCTTTTTTCTTCAAATCCTCCAGTTGTTTTTTAACGGTTAGAGTTACCTTGTAGTAATTACTGTGGCGTTTATCTTTTAAGCCAGCGTCTCCTTTTGTCAAATAGTCTTTTTTGTACCGCCTTACCGTTCGTAAAGAACAGCTCAATATGTTGGCAGCAGTTTTTCTATCAACCTCGTTTTGTAAAAGTGCGATGATTACTTCTTTTTTCTTTTCTATCGGTCGTTTCATTTATCTCACCTCCAATCATGAGATGAGTTTAAACCGCCATCGTTTCTATGGACAATTCAGATTTCGCATATGGCGGACAACTGAGATTTCGCTTAACAATTTACATAGAACCTAAATACATTTGACAATCATTGTGTGTTCGTGTATAGTTTAGTATCTTTTTTCGATACCCTTGTCTAATAAGGGTTTTTTTGTTGTTATAAAAAAATTATTTTTCCCTCAAAGATGCTGCAGATTAATTCATCTATTACTTCTTCTCAAAAAAAAATAAACCTGGGTCAAGAAGACAAAGAGTTAGAAGGCTACGACCTCATTGAAATTCAAAAAAAGTCATGGGAAAAGTTCGTAAAATTAGAATTGAAAGAAATATTCAATGAGTTCTTTCCAATTGATGACTATACCGGGAAAAAATTTACTTTATTTTTTAATGATATTTTTTTTGGCGAACCCCGCTACGCTCTTGATCTTTGTCTCCAAAAAAAATTAACCTACGATGTTCCGGTTTATCTGAAATTAAAGCTTGTCAATAAAAAAACAGGGTCGGAACGCTCGCAAGAAGTTTATTTCTTCAATCTGCCAAAGATGACGGATCGCGGAACCTTCATTATAAATGGAATTGAAAGAGCTGTGATTAATCAGATAGTCAGATCTCCGGGTGTTTACTTTACCGCTGAAATTGATAAAACAACGGGATTAACTTTATATAATGCCGAAATTCGTCCGTATATCGGCGCCTGGCTTGATATTACTATTAATAAAAATAATCTAATTGAGATGAAGATTAATAAAAAGAGAAAATTTTTTGCGAGTGTTCTTTTAAGGGCTTTTGAAGGTGAAAATAATAATGACATAATGTCTCATTTTCAGGATCTTGATAAAGAATTAATCGAAAAATATCTCAATCCCACCTTAAAAAAAGATTCTACAAAAGATAAAGATGCTGCTGTCCTTGAAATCTACCGCAAAGTTAGACCCGGCGAACCGCTAATTTTAGAAAATGCCAATGAAACTTTACAAAATCTTTTTTTCAACCATCGCCGCTATTCTTTAGCGGATGTCGGAAGATACAAAATAAATAAAAAACTAAAAACAGACCTTGAGATTAAAAAAGAAAATCACCTTTTAACTAAAACTGACATTATCGAAACAATTAAATATCTTATTAATTTGACAAAAAAGGTTGGAGAATTTGATGATATCGATCATCTGGGGAACCGTCGTCTTAGAACGGTAGGTGAACTTGTAAGTATGTATGGAATTAGGGTAGGCATGGTTCGTGTCGAAAGGGAAATAAAAGAAAGAATGAGCCTTGTTACAAGTGAAACCAACGTGGCACCATCTCAAATAGTTAATTCTAAACCGCTTATAGTTGCAATAAATTCATTTTTCCGTACCAGTCAACTATCAACTATAGTCGATCAAACCAATCCGCTATCTGAGCTCGACAATCTCAGAAGAATTACTGTTGGTGGTCCTGGCGGTATTGAAAAAGAAAGAGCCTCATTCTCAATCAGGGATATTTCATCTTCTCAATATGGAAGAATTTGTCCGATTCGTTCACCTGAAGGACCAAACATTGGAGTGGTTACTTATATGGCTTTGTATGCCAGAGTTAATAAATACGGTTTTCTTGAAACTCCTTATCGAAAATTAGTAAAAGAAAAATCCGGGAGTAAAACAAAAGTAAAGCTGTCTGATGAAATTGTTTATCTTCAGGCAGATGATGAAGAAAGTTTCCGTATTACTTCAAACAGTGTTAATTTTGATAAAAATAATTACATTATCGAGGAACATGCAGCGTGTAGACATGGTGGAGAAATTGTTGAAATTCCTGTGGAAGAACTTGACTTCATAGATGTTTCACCTAGACAGGTAGTCGGTGCCTCTGCAACGCTTATTCCGTTTTTACAGAATGACGATGCAAGCCGTGCCCTAATGGGCACTCATATGCAATGTCAAGCTGTACCCTTAATTAATCCTCAAGCTCCTATCGTCGGCACAGGCTTGGAAAGGAAAATTTCTTCTGCCTTGAACCGGACAATTTTCAGTAAAGAAGATGGAATCATAGATTATGTGGATGCTGAAAAAATTGTTATGAAAGGTAAAAGCGGAAAAGAATACGGCTATTCTCTAAATCGGTTTGTTAAAACTAATAAAGATGTGGTATTTGATCAAAAACCAAAAGTTGAACCCGGACAAAAAATTAAAAAAGGTCAAGTGCTTGTAGACGGTCCCTCTACCGATAATGGTAAACTTGCTTTAGGACAAAATTTAGTGGTCGCTTATACTTCACTTAATGGTCTTGGTTACGAAGACGGTTTTGTTATATCTGAAAAAGTAATAAAAGAAAATCTTCTCACTTCAATTGCTTCTGAAGAATTCATCGCTGATCTGGTTGATACCAAACTTGGTCCGGAAGAATTAACCAGAGATATTCCAAATGTCCGTGAAGAAGTTTTACAGAATTTAGATAAAGACGGATTAGTGGTTGTCGGATCTGAAGTATCCGGAGGCGATATTTTGGTTGGAAAAGTAGCTCTAAAAGGAGAAAAAGAGCTTACCGCTGAAGAAAGACTTTTAAGGGCAATATTCGGTGAAAAAGCCAAAGACGTCAAAGATACATCACTTCGTATGCCATATGGCAAAAGAGGAACCGTTGTCAATTTGGAAATAATTGACTCTAAAAAAGATCCGAATGAATTGGAACCAAGTGTTTTAAAAAGAATTCTTGTTACCACGGCTCAACTTAGAAAAATATCAGTCGGAGATAAACTGGCAGGCCGGCATGGAAACAAAGGAGTTATCTCAAAAATCTTACCGGAATGGGACATGCCTCATCTGGAAGATGGAACTCCCGTAGACGTAATACTTTCTCCTCTCTCAATTTTATCGCGTATGAATCTGGGACAACTGTTTGAAACCCTGCTTGGTTTAATTGCACTAAATAAAAATACTCCCATTACTGTTCCTGTCTTTGAAAAGATTAAAGAACGATTCATTACATCCGAATTGAAAAAACTCGGACTGCCATTAGACGGAAAAGTAACACTGCTTGACGGACAAACCGGCCAACCATATGACAATAAGGTATTCGTTGGTGTAGGCTACATAATGAAACTGATTCACATGGTGGAGGATAAATTCCACGCCAGATCGGTTGGACCTTACTCACTTGTAACTCAACAGCCGCTCGGCGGAAAATCCCAGATGGGTGGACAAAGATTCGGAGAGATGGAAGTCTGGGCTCTCGAAACTCATCGTGTACCTTATACTTTACAGGAAATGTTAACTATTAAAAGTGATGATGTAAGAGGCAGAACTAAGGCTTTTGAATCAATAATTAAAAAAGTTGACATTCCACAATCAAACGTTCCGGAATCATTTCACGTTTTAATAAAAGAATTAAACGCATTAGGATTAGCTATTGACTATATTAAATGAAAAAGTTAAAAATAAAAACGAAAAACGAAATTTTAAATTTAAAAATTTTGAATTACAATTTTTCACTTTTCACTTTTAATTTTTAATTTGTAAACATGGATAATCACGAACTGGTTGACTTTTCCGGGCTTCGCATCAAACTGGCTTCACCTGAAGGCATATTGAGCTGGTCGCATGGCGAAATAACTAAACCTGAGACAATCAATTATCGGACTTTCCGGGCAGAAAAAGACGGCCTATTTGATGAACGTATCTTTGGACCAACTAAGGATTATGAATGTTACTGCGGTAAATATAAAAGAATCAGATATAAGGGAATTGTCTGTGACCGTTGTGGAGTTGAAATAACCACATCAGCAGTTCGCCGTGAAAGGATAGGTCATATAAAATTAGCTTCTCCAATAGCGCATATCTGGTATTTTAAAGGGTCTTCTTCTGTTTTAAGTACAATCCTGGACATTGCTCCCCAAGCTTTGGAACGCATTATTTATTACGCCCTTTATCTTGTAAAAAAAGTTGACAAGGAAAAACAAAAACAGTCTATCAAACTTATAGAAGAGATTGAAAAAAAAGAAATAGAAACTCTTGAAAAAGAACATTTGGAAAATCAGAAAAATATCGAAAAAGATTTCAAAAAACAAAAAGAAGAGCTTGTTAAAAAAATTCTGAATAGAGAACAAAGAGAAATAGCAGACCAGGAAGTTGAATTTAAACTAAGAGAACAGCTCAAATTACTTGCAGATAAATTTATGGACCAAAAAAATCAAAAAACTTCTTTTTTTGACCGGTTAACTAAAGTTATGAAATCACTAAAATATTTAGATACTCTGGAAGAAGACGATTTCCTCTATCTTAAAGAAAAAAAAGCCGATCATTTTCTTGAAACCGGTATGGGGTCAGAAGTAATCTATGAAATACTCTCGTCCTTCGATCTGAATAAAAAATATACCGAGGCACTTAAAGAACTTAATGACGTAAAAGGAGATAGAAGAAATAAAATGCTTAAAAAAGTCAGATTTCTTGAGTCATTTGTCAAGGCTGCCATTTCACCAAAATGGATGATCTGGACAGTATTACCCGTAATTCCACCGGATCTTCGCCCCGTAGTTCAACTGCCGGGTGGAAAATTTGCCACATCCGATCTTAATGATTTCTACCGGAGAGTTATAAACAGAAACAATCGCCTGAAACAGCTCATAGACTTTGGCGCACCGGAAATAATTCTTAGAAATGAAAAAAGAATGCTTCAGGAAGCAGTCGATTCATTAATTGATTTGCAAAAATCCAGAGGCCGGGCCAGAACAAAAGGAGCTGCGTCTAAAATTCAAAAATCCCTCTCGGATATTCTTCGCGGAAAACAAGGCCGCTTTAGACAAAATCTCTTGGGAAAAAGAGTTGACTATTCAGGAAGATCCACAATTATTGTGGGTCCTGAACTAAAATTACATCAATGCGGTCTTCCAAAAGAAATGGCTCTCGAGTTGTTCAAACCATTCTTACTTCATGAAATTATTATAAGAGGGCTTGCCCCAAATATAAAAAGTGCTAAAAACTTTCTCGAAAAGAAAGAGCCAGTCGTCTATGATATTCTTGAAGAAATATCCAAAGATCACCCGGTATTGCTTAACCGTGCTCCAACCCTTCACAAACTATCTATTCTTGGATTTTATCCGGTCTTAACCGATTCTCATGCTATAAAACTTCACCCCACAGTTTGTTCAGGTTATAATGCGGATTTTGACGGTGATGCAATGGGTGTTTTCCTACCTCTTTCCAAGAGAGCAATTGATGAGGTAAAGGATAGAATGTTACCCTATCATAATCTTTTAAAACCAGCCGACGGAACACCGATAGTCCTCCCTAATAAAGAAATGGCTCTAGGATGCTATCATATTACAACCATCGATTCAACCTTTAACGATAAAAAGGATGAGCAATTAAAATATTTTACTGATGAAAATGAAGCTTTGATTGCTTATCAATTCGGTAAGGTCTCCTTAAGACATCCGATATTTGTCAAAATAAAAGATCAACTTTTTAAAACATCTATTGGTCGCATTATCTTTAATCAGGCCATACCGGAAGAATTAAGATTCTTTAATCAGGATGTAAAGGCCTCAACTTTAAAACAATTAGTAATGAGAGCCATGAAATTATTTGAAAATCAGGTGGTCGGGGATCTTATTGACAAACTTAAAGAAGTCGGCTTCTGGGGAGCAACAATGGCCGGGGGACTATCCTTTTCTGTCTTTGACTGTGTCATTATAGATGAAAAAGAAGCAATGTTAAAACTGGTCGAAAAAGAGGTTGAAAAAGTAGAAAAAAATTATCGCCAGGGACTTCTTACTCTTGAAGAAAAAAAACGTTATACCAATAAGCTTTGGATCGAAATAACAGAAAAATTAGCCGATTTGACCTGGAACGCTTTAGACGAAGAAAATCCGGTCAAACTTGCCATTAAATCTGAAGGTCCCAGAGCTTCACGTGAACAACTGAAACAATTATCCGCTATTAAAGGTCTTGTCGTTGATCCTCTGGGTAAAATTATAGAAGTTCCTACCAAATCAAATTATCGTGAAGGACTTTCCATATTTGAATATGTAATTTCGGCTCGGGGAGCCAGAAAAGGTCTTACAGATTCTGCCCTTAAGACAGCCGATGCCGGATATCTGACGCGCCGGTTAGTCGATGTGGCTCACGACATGATAGTCAGGGAAGTTGATTGCGGAGCAACAGAAGGACTAACTGTCAGCACCACAGATAACCGGGGAGAAAAATTTATAGACAGGATAAGAGGCCGCTTTTTAGCCAAAGATGTTCATTCCGAGAAAAAAGAATTACTTTTAAAAGCTAATGAACTTATAGACGAAAGTAAAATAGAACTTTTTCAAAAATCCGGAGTTAAAAAAACCGTGGTCAGATCGGCTCTTTACTGCCTGGCAAAATACGGAATTTGCCAGAAATGCTATGGACTTGATCTCTCCAACAACAAACTTGTTGATATTGGTGTTCCAGTCGGAGTCATAGCGGCTCAATCTATCGGAGAACCCGGAACCCAGCTTACAATGCGGGTCAGGCATTTCGGTGGAATCGTAATTTCCGACGTAACCCAAGGCTTACCGAGAGTGGAAGAATTATTTGAAACAAGAATGCCAAAGGTCGTTTCTCCGATTGTAGAAATACAGGGAAAAGTTTCGGTTCAGGAAGATACCAATAGAGAAGTTTACAGCGTAAAAATAACATCAACCGATAAAAATCAACCGAAAGAACAGGAGTTCATAATCCCAATGTCGCAAAAGCTGAAAGTTAAGGATGGGGAGTTGATAAGCGTCGGAACGGCTTTGTCTGAAGGTTATCTTGATATTGATGACGTTCTCGCTATTAAAGGCTTAAGATCAGCTCAAATCTATTTGTTGGACGAAATTCAAGACGTATACGAATCTCAGGGTATCGCCATTCACGATAAACATTTTGAAGTTATTATTCGAAAAATGAGTGATAAAGTTATTATCGAAGACGAGGGTGATACGTCGCTGATCAAAGACGAAGTTGTTTCAAAAATTCGTTTTGGTGAAGAAAATAAACGGGTCCTATCAAAAGGAGAGCGTCCTGCTTCCGGAAAAGTTTCCATACTTGGAATTACCAGAGCGGCAATTTATACGGATTCGTGGCTGTCGGCCGCTTCCTTCGAACAGACAACTAATGTGTTAAGTGCTGCAGCTATAAAAGGTCAGGTAGACTACTTGTTGGGATTAAAAGAAAATGTTATAATTGGCAGATTAATACCCGTAACAGCCGAATTAATTGAAAAATATTACGGGAAATTTTTAAGCAAATATGCCAACGATCAACCAGTTGATCAAAAAAAAGAGGAAAAACCGGATTAAAAAATCCCGGGCAGCTGCGTTAAAATTAACCTTTAATGCATTAAAAAGAAAATACGTCTTCACTAACAATTCCATGAAGCGTGGCGTATGTACTATAGTCAAAACAATGACGCCTAAGAAACCGAACTCTGCCTTACGTAAAGTAGCCCGTGTCAGACTTTCCAATAAAATGGAGGTTACCGCCTACATTCAGGGTGTAGGTCATAATTTAGCCGAACACTCTATTGTTTTAGTCAGAGGAGGAAGAGTAAAAGATCTGCCGGGCGTAAAATACCACATTGTCAGAGGAAAATATGACACTGCAGGAGTTGTCGACAGAAAATCTTCCCGATCCAAGTACGGTACAAAATTTGAAACTGTAAAAGCAGCCTCATAATATTAAAAATTAAAGATTAAATATAAAATACACATATTAAATATCAAATCTTTTATTTTTTATATGTATTTTTTATTTTTTATATTTAATATTTTATATTGATTTTATGCCCAGACGTCCTTATAAAAAGCTAAAAACCAAGATCGACCCGATATTCGGCAATATTGAAGTTGCCAAATTGATTAATTACACCATGGTTGACGGAAAAAAATCCATAGCCCGGAGTATTATCTATACAATATTTGACAAACTTTCTAAAGAAAAACAGGATCCCTTAAGAATCCTGCATCAGGCTATTCAACACGTATCTCCAAACTACGAAGTAAAGTCCCGGAGGTTAGGTGGCGCTTCATATCTTGTTCCGATAGAAGTCCGCAAAAACAGGCGTCTTTTTTTAGCGCTCAACTGGATATTAATTGCGGCTAAATCCCGTTCAAATAAAGAGTATAATACATTTTCCGATAAACTGATGGCAGAACTAATAGACGCTGCAAAAAATCAGGGACAGGCGGTAAATAAAAAACTTCAGGTTGAAAAACTGGCAGACGCCAATAAAGCTTTTGCTCACCTTAAATGGTGAAATATGAAAAGCATAAATGTTGCGGCTTCTGCTGAATGTATTTCTTGTAGTAATCAATTTACTGGCAAAGTAAATTTATACAAAGCTGAATCAAATTTTCCAGAAGGAGGAAGTGTTTTTTTTATAGAAAGGTCAAATGCTGGAATTTTAGAATTATGCATTTACCATCATTCTGGTAATAGAAATGATCTTAAAATAACCACTGATATATTAGAGGAATTAATGAAAAAAATTCCTCCGGAAAAAGAGCATTTTTTAGTTAGTAAAGGATTATTTATGAGTCATCAAATCTTTAGATCAGAAGAGTTTGGTTTTTTTACAGTATCAACAGAAATGAAAGAGCTATACATTTCACCAAGTGAGGCTATTAGATCATTATTTATAGGAGAAAATGAGCATCGCTCTCGTTTCTTTAGAAGTTAAATTAAAAGATTAATGCCACAACAATCAGTTGTAACAAAAAATCGCGTTGTTCCTCTTGAAAAAATCCGCAATGTCGGAATAATTGCCCATATCGATTCGGGTAAAACAACTACAACTGAACGAATTCTTTTTTATACCGGCAGAACCTACAAAATCGGCGATATCGATGAAGGAACAACTCAGATGGACTGGATGCCGCAGGAAAGGGAACGCGGAATAACCATCGTTGCGGCTGCCACAACTACATTCTGGAAAGGGATGAGAATTAATATCATAGATACTCCGGGACACGTAGACTTTACTGCAGAAGTCGAAAGATCTTTAAGGGTTCTGGACGGCGGAGTTGTCGTGTTTGATGCTGAAGAAGGTGTCCAGAGTCAATCTGAAACAGTTTGGAGACAAGCGGATAAATATAAAGTTCCCCGGATTTGTTTTATAAACAAAATGGATAAATTAGGAGCAAATTTCGACGCCACAGTCAAAGAAATCGAGGAACGTTTAGGCGCAAAACCTGCCGTTATGGTTTATCCAATCGGCAAAGAACAGGAGTTTAAAGGAGCAGTTGATCTTTTAGAAATGAAAGCGCTCATTTGGGATGATAAAGACTCACAAGGTACTAAATATACAATTACAGAAAAAATCCCTGCGGATATTAAAGAAAAAGTTATACAGGCCAGAGCCAAACTGATCGAAAAAATAGCCGAAACCGACGACTCTCTTTTAAATAAATATCTCAACAATGAAGAAATTTCAGTCGCTGAACTTAAAAAAACCTTAAGAAAAGCCGTTATAGACTATAAATTAATTCCGGTCTATGCCGGCACTTCCCTCAGAAACAAAGGCGTCCAGCCTGTGTTAGATGCAATCGTAGACTATCTTCCCTCCCCTGCCGATCTTAAAGAAATCAAAGCCGTAAATCCCAAAACCGGAAAAGAAGAAAGCCGGAAACTTATCAATGAGGAAAAATTTTCCGCTCTTGCTTTCAAGATACAGCTTGATCCACACGTAGGAAAACTTACTTACACCCGGATTTATTCGGGAACTTTAGAATCCGGTTCATATGTCTATAACGTAACCCGGAATAAAAAAGAACGGGTCAGCCGAGTACTTATTATGCATGCAAATCAAAGGGAAGAAATCGATAAAGCTTATGCCGGAGAAATTGTCGCTTTGGTCGGACCTAAGGATTCAAAAACCGGTGATACTTTAGCAGATCCCGAAGGTCCAATTATTTTGGAAAGAATCACTTTCCCTGATCCGGTTATTTCACTTGCTATCGAACCTAAAACTAAAGCCGATCAGGAAAAATTATCCTATACGCTTCAACGCCTGGCCGAGGAAGATCCTACATTCAGGGTAAAAATAAACCATGAAACCGGTCAGACAATTATGTCCGGAATGGGTGAACTGCATCTGGAAATCCTGGTTGACCGGATGAGGCGGGAAATGGGAATGCAGGTTAATACAGGCAAACCCCAGGTTGCCTACAAAGAAACCATAACACGCCTTGCTGAAGGCGAAGGCAAGTATATAAAACAAACAGGTGGACACGGACAATACGGTCACTGTCTGATTAAAATTGAACCGTTGTCCAGAGGCAGCGGCTTCAAATTTATAAATAAAATAAAAGGAGCGTCTATTCCGTCGGAATTTATTCCTCCGGTTGAAAAAGGAATAATTGAGGCGATGGAAAAAGGAATCCTTGTCGGCTATCCTATGACTGATTTACAGGCCGCCCTTTACGACGGGAGTTACCATGACGTAGATTCTTCTGACATTGCGTTTAAAATTGCCGGATCAATGGCCCTGCAGGATGCTGCCAAAAAAGCCGGACTTTCGCTTATCGAACCGATTATGAAGCTTGAGGTAACAGTCCCGGAAAACTTTATGGGAGTGGTAATCGGTGATATATCGGCAAAAAGAGGCAAAATTCTCGGCACCGAAAAACGCAGTCGCGCAGTAGTAATTAAGGCTTACGTACCCTTGGCTGACATGTCGGGTTATGCCACAGTTATTCGATCTCTAACTGAAGGAAGAGGATTTTTCTACATGGAGCCGTCTCACTACGAAGAAGTCCCCCGCAACATCATCCAGTCGATGATTAGTAAATAATAATTTATCGTCATTCTGGGGAGCGGAGCGACTGCAGAATCTATTTATGAACAAGACGCGTCATTCTGGCAAGCGAGGAACGAGCGCGTCCAGAATCTATCTATGAAAATACTCGTTTTTTCCGATAGTCATCTAACAGATAAATTTGAAATAAAAAAATTCAACTTCCTAAAAAGGATAATTTCGGAAGCTGACCAAGTCATCATAAATGGAGATTTTTGGGATGGTGAAATGACCACGTTTAACCAATTTATAGCTTCGGATTGGAATAAACTTTTCCCTATTTTAAAAGAAAGAAAAACAGTTTATATATATGGCAATCACGACCGTAAGTCTTACTCTAATAATAAGGTAAATTTATTTTCATTAAAACAAGGCTATATATATAATTTAAAGCAAAATGGAATTAATTACATTATCGAACATGGAAACAGATTCTTCATAACGCCTGACGAATTTTTACCCAGAAGTATAACCAGATATTCTACCTTAATTACCGGATTTTTTATGCAAAAATTTACTTTTCTTCAATTTATTCTCAAAAAAGCTAATGAGATTATGAAAAGTAAAATTCAAAAAGAATTAAAAAACAATGATATATATGTCTGCGGACACTCACATTGGTCCGAATTTGACTTAAAAAATAATTTCATTAACACTGGCTGCATTGAAAGCGGATTAGCACAATACCTTATTATTGACGATCAAAAAATAACTCCAATGGAAGAAAGATATAAGGTAT
>Ga0209542_10014894_pt1 | contig 13149 bp, 15 predicted proteins | sample RifCSPhighO2_01_FD_184028 | JGI IMG/M metagenome (GOLD analysis project Ga0209542, IMG submission 184028) | Soil microbial communities from Rifle, Colorado - Rifle CSP2_plank highO2_0.1 (SPAdes) (version 2) | ecosystem: Environmental > Terrestrial > Deep subsurface > Rock core/Sediment ... | reverse complement strand
TAGAAACTATCTCTGCTTGAACAGAAATATTCCCTTGGTTTGCTTTGATGTCTTTGATGTTCATGTTGTAGATTTATTTTCCTCGTTCTAGTCTATCACGCAATTGCACTACTTGCGGATAATATTGCGGCTGAACTTTGCGCGGTAGTTTTTCGTAAATGGAAAAGATCTTGATATATTTTTTCTTCTGCTCGGTGATGCTTCCTTTATCGCTTTCCTGCAAGAGACGCATTAACTCTTTTTCATTCTGCATATGTTCTTCTAAAGTCTCGCGCAGTAAATTGACTTTTGCATAAAAATTCTGTTTCTTTTTTTCTGACAATCGCATATAGGTATTGTAAATCTGCAAGTACATTTTCTTGGTCTCTTCAGTAGAATCAACATCTACCACAGCAGATATTTTCTTCAGCAATTTGCGCAGGCGGTTGGCAGCAGAAAATTCCCAGGTCAGATACAAAATTAAAATCACTACTGTTACTCCAATAACAGAAAACAACATCGTCCTGGTGGAAGAGTCCGCTTCTGATGGCTGCAGTAATAAATAGATGACCACAGCCAGAGTTACAGCTATAAATATGAGCAAGATAATGGAAGCTGAAGAGCCGCGCTTCTGTTCAAGAGGTTTCATACTCCTCTCATTTTTTACTCGTTTATAAAAATTGCGGGTATTCCTTTAACGAGATTACTAGAATCCTAGAAATACTAATGTTTAGACAATTCTGATAATCTTTCCGCTAACTTGGAAATCTTAACCCGCTCTTGCTGAGTGGTATCCCGATCGCGGATAGTAACCGTATCTTTTAATGCCGGGTCTTCAAGAGTTTCAAAATCGATGGTGATGCAAAATCGCACTCCGATTTCATCGGCGCGAGCATAACGCCGGCCGACAGATGCAGCTTCATCATAGAACGTAGAGAATTGTTTTTTTATTAATGAGTATACCTGCTCGGCTTTAGCGGTTAATTCCGGTTTGTTTTTGACTAAAGGAAATACGGCAGAGAAGAATGGTGCGACGTTGGGAGCAAGATGGAGAACAATATTTCCCCGCAGTTTATCATCATCATAGCTCAGATCCAGCAAGCTGTACACATTCCTGTCCACACCAAAGGAAAGTTCTAAAACATGAGGAATGAATTTGCTGGCTGATTCTTCATCGAAGATTTCCATTTTCTGTCCGGAAACGCGCTCATGTCCTTTCAGGTCATGATCAGTCCGATAATGTAAGCCTCCAACTTCGGTAAATCCAAATTCTTGCAGTTCGATTTCAATATCAAAATGAAATTTATTGTAGAAAGCGCGTTCTTTTTCATCCAATTCGTAGAAACGCAATTTTTCTGTTGGTATCTTAAGAACGTCAAAATAAAACTGCTGGATTTTAACCAGATGAAAGACGTAAAATTGCGGCAATCCTTCGGAAACTAATTCCTGAGCCGTGCGTTCAACTACTTGGCCTTCTTCTTTTCCGCTTCTATCTTTGACCAGCAAGGTTCTGATTTTGTAATTCTTTACCAGATCAAAATATTTATGTTCATGCAATTTTGCCGGGTTGAAAAAAATCTGCAATTCTGCTTGGGTAAATTCGCGTTGTCGCAGCACAAAATTGCGAGGAGAGATTTCATTACGATATGCTTTTCCAATTACTGCTAAGCCTAGCGGAAGTTTTTTCCGCTGCAATTCATATTGCAATTTGAAATTAACAAAAGGTGATTGGGCTGTTTCGGGGCGGAGAAAACCACGATATCCTTTTCCAGTTCCTAGTTGCACCGGAAACATCATGTTCATGACCGCAACTGGTTTTAATTTTGACTGGCATTTGGGACAAACCAGTTTATGCTTTTCAATTAAAGCCGTCAATTGTTCTGCAGATAGTCCTTCATGCCTGCTCTTGGTTTTAGACTGAATAAAATGATCTGCGCGTTCTGAGAAATCGCATTTTGAGCAGCTGACAATGGGATCAGTAAAGTTTTCTAAATGCCCGGATGCTTTGAAAACATTCTCATGCATAATATTAGCGGCTTCTATCTCCACAAAATTATCATCCAAGGCGAGGAAGTATTGTCTCCAGAGATTTTCAAAATTATGCTTCAGTTTTGTTCCCAGATGACCATAATCATACAATCCTGCTAAACCGCCGTAGATTTCAGAAGAAGGATACATGAAGCCTTTCTTTTTACAGAAAGTCGCCAGATCTTGCGCAGTATGAGCCATGTAGAGTAATTATAAAAGAGAATTATTAAAGGTTTCTGTACTGTTTTCCTTCTGAATTCAGAATTATCTCCCTTTCATCCAATCTACTTCTTCTTCATTCAATTCTAATTCTTGGGCGATCGCAGCACCTGCACCTTTCTGAAATATCAACTGCAAATAAGGAATTTGCTGTTCAGCGACGGAAGTAGAAGTATGAGTCTTTGCTGCTAACTTAATGGCAATTTCTTTTTTCTTGGCATTTTTCATTTTAGATTGCCACAGGCGCAGGAAGCGCATGGTCTCTCGATAAGGAACAAACTCAGTATTTTTTTCATCTTTAGCAGAGGAAATTCCTGCGGTCAATAAATCATTCATGTAGGCTAAGAATCTCCAGTGCTGTCGGTTCATAATTCGCCCCTGAAAAACATCGGCACGGGCCAGATGTTCATATCCTTTTGCTAAGGCTTGGGGAGACAAATATTCTTTAGGCATATTTTCATCAATCCAATGAATAGTATCCCGCGGTTCAAGGTCAATATTCTCCAGCGCAGGAAGGGCAGTTTCCACGGAAGAGGATTTGAAAATGATCATCAAGGCATTGAGAATGGTTTCGGTTCTTTTACGATCGGATAAAGTAGATACATCGGCAAAAGAAAGATTTTTACTGGCTGAACTTCCCTGCAGATCGATCAGCGCGGCGCGCATATCTCCGTCAACTTGTCGAGCTAAGGAGTTGATGGCTTTTTCATCAAACTTGATATTCTCTTGTTCGCAAACCCATTGCAAGCAATGCGAGATCGTGCGATATTGCAGTTGATGATAGGGAATTACCTGGGATGCTTTGGCTAAAGCTTTGAACTTGCTGTCATCAATATCATTGGCAGTAAGAATGACTGGAAAGGAAGATTTTTCGATTGCTTTTATGAGTGCAGGGATGCAGCCGCGATCAGCAACACCGGAGATATTATCCACTTCATCAATTAAAACTATTTTGGGAGTGAAGAATAATGATTGCTGTCCCAGAGCAGAGTTAAGAAATTGAGTTATGTTTTCTGCATTGCGCAGATCAGAGGAATTTAATTCCACCACGTCATGATTTATTTCTTTTGCCACTGCGTAGACGGAAGAGGTTTTCCCGCAGCCGATAGGCCCCAGTAGAAGTGCAGACTTGTGCTGCTTCTGTTTGTATTGAAGGATAAAGTCACGCAATTGGGAAACTGCTAAAGGCTGTCCAAAGACTTGATTGGAGTTTTTAGGTGCATATTTTATGGTGAAAAGAGTCATGACTTATAGGAACAGTAATAGGTTTTAAGATTTATGGTAAAGAAGTATTGGAAAATTATTTTCCTCCCCGAGATTGTGAGAAACCAAATCCAGGGGAACTGTCAGGAGCTTTTTCTGATTTTAAATACGGATCGGGATGGGTCAAAGAACGTTCATAATTAGCTTTAAGAAAGGTTTCATATTTAGAAAATATTTCCAGACAAAGGTCGGTTTTTCTGTCTTCGGTAATTCTTTCGGTTAAACAGCGGTGATTTGAGGAATCTACTTCTAAGATACTCTTCTCACGTAAATACCAATAACAGGCCTTGAAGAAAGCCAAAGACATCTTCCTGGTATAACCTTCTCGCTGTAATTCTTCTTCGATTATTTTATCAGGAAAAAAAGGAGATAAGCTTCTAGGAACATGATTAGAGATGATAGTAAGTACTTTTTCTATACCAAAATACAGTTGTTCATCAGAAAGAATAGAGGTTAACATTAAAAAATATCAGAGCAGTATTCTGTTTTTAAAGTTTTTGCAAATCCCACAGTATCAACAGGATACTGCAAAAAGAAAATACTGCAGTGATCTGGTTCTGCAGATGGCTAGGCAAACCAACATTGATGAAATTGAAAGAGGGATTGAGCAGGGAAAAGATGAAGATAAACCCAAACAGAAAAAGCAATGCGCAGAGGAGCACGAACACCTTTTTGCGGTACCGATATGACATAATTCGATTAACGTTTCTATATTTATAAGGTTGTAGAAACTGGAAAGGATATATTGCCTTTACTCCCATAATCTATTTAAATTACAAATCTCTCTACAAACAATGGTTTATGATCAAGCTCGGCTTAACATTCAATGATGTTCTTCTCGTTCCTAAAAAGAGCCCTCTCAAGTCGCGCACGGAAGCGGATACTCGTACACGATTTACCAGAAATGTTTTCTTAAGTATTCCTTTAGTCAGTTCTAATATGGCCACGGTTACTGAGCACAAGATGGCTATCGCCATGGCTCGAGAAGGCGGCTTGGGAGTGATTCATCAATTCAACACTCTTGAAGAACAGGTTGAAGAAATTAAAAAGGTAAAGCGCAGCACCAGTTACATCATTGAAAATCCTCTTTCTGTGCCGCCGACAGTTACGGTAGGAGAAGCAGTCAAGATCATGATCACAGAAGGCGTGACTAGCGTCTTAGTAGTAGATGGTGAAGAACTGATCGGCATTTTTACCTCGCGGGATTATTTGTTTGAAGAAAACATGGACAAGAATATTACGGAAGTGATGACTGGGAAAGATCGACTGATCTGCGCTCCTTATGGAATAGAATTGCAGCAGGCCAAAGAAATCCTGCATCGGCATCGCATTGAAAAACTTCCTCTGCTGGAAAATAGAAAATTACGCGGCTTGATCAGCACTAAAGATTTACGCAAGCTAGAGCAATGGCCTCATGCCTCCAGAGATGAAAAAGGACGATTGCGGGTAGGAGCAGCAGTCGGAGTAAAAGATACCATTGAACGCGCTTCAGCATTAATTGAAGCTGGCGCAGATGTGATTATTTTAGATATCGCTCACGCTCATTCAGAATTAGCTATCCAGCAAATAAAAGAATTCAAGTATCATTTTCCTACTGTTGATTTAATGGCTGGAAATATCGCTACAGGAGAAGCAGCCCGAGATTTAATTCTGGCCGGAGCAGATGGATTAAAAGTGGGTATAGGACCAAGCGCTGTATGTACTACCCGCATTATGTCCGGTTCAGGAGTGCCGCAGCTTACCGCAATCATGGAGGTAGTGAAAGTTGCTCGCGAGTACCATGTTCCGGTCAGCGCTGATGGAGGAATGCAATTTCCTGGTGATGTGGCCAAAGCTATCGCTGCTGGAGCAAGTACGATTTATTCAGGAAGTTTCTTTGCTGGAACAGATGAAGCACCCGGCTATATTATCACTAAAGATGGCAAGCGTTACAAGAGATATATGGGCAGCGCTTCCTACGACAGCAATCATGAACGAAAAGAAAATCTGGAAGGAAAGAAAGTCAAAGAAAAATTAGATGTCTATGTAGAAGGAGTGGCTATTCTGGTTGACTATAAAGGCTCAGTGCGCGAAGTGATCAAAGGCTTAGTGAAAGGATTGCAGAGCGGCATCAGCTACTGCGGCGCATTTGATATCAAGGGGATGCAGGAGAATGCTGAATTCATGCAGATCACGTCTAATGCCTGGGAAGAAAGTAAAAGCCGGGGAAGTAAGCTGAGTGAATAATGACCAAATTACTACAAAGGATCAATGGAAAAATTTGTGTGCAAAAAGAGAATAAATTATATGAACCGATTGAATTAGAAAGTCTTGTTCACGTTGGGAACGAATTATTAGGATTTAATGCCAAGCCGGATACTGCTGATACGGTAGCAAAGACCATGGGGCTGGCCTTGGGAAGAGAATACTGCTGTGATTATGTTCTGGTAGGAGGAAATAATATTGAGTTCAACAAAACGCTGAAAGATGTTCCTGGTTATTTGTATATCGCCACTTTCTATAATGAACGAAAGAAAGCGACGTTGTTCAGAATCAATTAAGTTTCTTAAAATTCCGGCGGATCTTGCCGTTCAGGAAACAGATATGGCGCATCTTCCCAAGTGATCTTTTTTTCTTTGATTACTTTTGATAATTGGTGCACTTTGTCGGACAATTCTTGATCTTCTCTGCCGATAGCGTCCAAGCCCCATAAAGCGCGACGGCCGTGTTCAAAAGTAAGAGCTAACACTTCGCGGTCTTCAGGATTTTGTCCTAAAACCTCGTAACCTAGATTGAATAAGAAAGTATGATACGCAGGAGTAAAATATTGAATTAAGGCCATGGGCATCAAATTGAAAGGAGATTAATAAATATTTCTAGTGTAATAAAACTGCAACTTCGATAATAGATGTTTTATTTATTTGCTGGCCTGATGAACCAATAACTCTCTGTATCAATTCTGTTTCTGGTAACGGTAGGCCTGCCATCAGACAAGAGAGCTCCTCTTTTTCCCCTGCCACCATTAAAATTTTCGTATCTAACCGGACATTCATAGAAAATGCTGGCCTGCAATTGCACTCCGACACTGTTTATTTTTCCGTCTAAGCCATAAATCCTATTTCCATATTCTCTCATTTTTCCATTCCGTAAGATATTGGTACTATCTTGACCCTTGAGATGCAGCAGAAAATGGTATTTCATCTGGTCATTTTGACAGTAGACCATCCAGAAAGAATTCCAGGGCGTGCCATCAACACAGCCGATTTCTTCTTCTTTAAGCACAGACTGGGGAGCAGGAAGTTGATTCTTTTTCAGAAATTGTTCTAAGACTGTTTCTAAAGTTGGAAATTCGTAGTTCCGGGTAAACATAATTGATTTTTTAAGAGACTTATTAATTAAGTTTGTGTTTCGATGTTCAATCAGGATATTACTTATTTTCCATAAGTAACTTTTTAAATACCTATTCTCCTTCCAAGCTACATGGAATTACCGCAACGTTATGATCCCAAAGAAGCTGAACCGCGCTGGCAGAAGTATTGGGAAGAAAAAGAAATTTTTGTATTTCATCCTGATCAAAAGAAAGTGACCTATGCTGTAGATACCCCGCCGCCTACTGTTTCCGGGAAGATGCATATGGGGCATGCTTTCAGTTATACGCAGCAGGATATTGTAGTCAGATACCAGCGCATGAGAGGTAAAAATGTGTTCTTTCCTTTCGGCACGGATGATAATGGATTGCCTACTGAGAAATTAGTGGAGAAGAAAAAAAATATTCTTGCGGCGAAAATGCAGCGGGAAGAATTCGTCAAGATTTGTAACGAAGTTATCGAAGAAGAGAAACCAAAGTTCATCCAGAGCTGGAAAGATATCGGCATGTCTGCAGATTTCAAACGGTCTTATTCCACCATCAACCGGCATTGTCAAATTACTTCCCAATCTTCATTTATTGATTTATTCAAAAAAGGACGAGTCTATCAGCAGGAATCCCCTGGCGCGTATTGCGTCTTATGCCAGACAGCTATTGCCCAGGCAGAGTTTGAATCAGTTGAAATGAAATCACATTTCAATGATATTGCTTTTTCTTGCGGCGGAAAACAGCTGGTTATATCAACGACCAGGCCGGAATTAATTCCCGCTTGCGTAGCCTTATTTTACAATCCTACTGATGAACGATACGAACACCTGAAAGGAAAATCAGCTCGAGTGCCGATCTTTAATTATGAAGTTCCTATTTTTGCGGATGAAGCAGTACAGAAAGATAAGGGAACCGGCTTGATGATGGTCTGTACTTTCGGAGATAAAGAAGACGTGGACAAATGGTTCCGTTACAAGCTGCCTTTACGTGCAGTTTTTGAAAAGAACGGGCGCATGAACGAATTAGCCTCTGAGTTCAAAGGACTGAAAATCAAAGAAGCACGACAAGCTATTCTCGATAAACTGAAAGAACAAGGATTATTGCTGAAGCAAAAAGAAATTATGCATGATGTAAATGTACACGAACGTTGTAAGACGGAGATTGAATTTCTGAAAACCACGCAGTGGTACATCAAGATTTTAGATAAAAAAGAAGAACTGCTGGAGTTAGCAAATCAAATTACTTGGTATCCGCAGCATATGAAAGTACGATATGATCACTGGGTGCAAAACCTGAACTGGGACTGGTGCATCTCCCGACAAAGACATTTTGGAATTCCTATTCCAATCTGGAGTTGTGTGAAGTGTAAAAAATATACCTTACCGGAAGTTACTGATTTACCGGTTGATCCAACTACCCAGAAACCAAAGAAAGCATGTGCATGCGGTTCTGCAGCATTCAAAGGAGAGACTGATGTTTTAGATACTTGGGCTACTTCTTCCGTCACCCCGGAAATTGCCAGTAACTGGGTCAGTAAAGGAGAATATGATTTCAGATATGAGGATAAACCATTTGATCTTCGGCCTCAGGCGCATGATATCATTCGAACTTGGCTGTTTTATACTATCGTAAAGAGCTATTACCATCATCAGCGTATCCCCTGGAAAAATGTAGTTATTTCTGGACATGCGCAAGATCCGCATGGACGCAAGATGTCCAAGTCTTTAGGGAATATTGTCGAGCCGCAGGAAATGATCCAGAAATATTCTGCTGATTCACTAAGGTTCTGGGCCGCAGGATCAAAATTAGGAGACGATTTACCCTTTCAAGATAAAGATTTATTGACCGGACAGAAATTCGTAACCAAATTATGGAATGCTTCTAAGTTCGCGCTGATGCACTTGGAAGATTATGATCCAACGAAAATCTCAGTTACAGAGGTATTTGACAAATGGTTGTTAAGTAAATTACATAAAGTGATCAAGGAAAGTACCACTTCCTTTGAGAATTACGAATATGCGAAAACCAAAGCAGAAGTAGAACAATTCTTTTGGCATACCTTCTGCGACAATTATCTAGAAATTGTCAAAGATCGCTTATACAATCCGCAAGTTCGTGGAGCTGAGCAGCGGAAAAGCGCACAATATGCATTATATCAAAGTTTGTTATCCATACTAAAGATGGCGGCACCGATCATGCCCCATATCACTGAAGAGATTTACCACTTGTACTTTGCCGATCGAGAAAAGAAAAAGAGCATCCATGTTTCCCTCTGGCCGTTGTTTGCTCCTAAATTAGTAGATGAGAAAGCAGAGCTGGCTGGCGATCTGGGTGTGGATATCATCAATGCCGTACGCAAATATAAATCAGAACAGCAGCTTTCCATGAAAGAAGGATTTACTCGACTGGTGTTAGGAAATGAAGATTTAGAATTCCGCGAGATGATCAAGAGCATGGAAGCGGATCTGAAAGCAGTCCTGAATGTAAAAGAGATTGTATTTGTAGGCGAGACCTCATTAGAGAGTGACAAATTTAATGTCAAGATAGGTTTAGTAAAATAATAATTTTCTTCATATTTACCCTTATCTTAGCGAAATATTTATAAGACAAATAAGCTCATTATGCGTAAAGGGCGTGATTTAACGTTCAAAACAAATACTGAGGTGTTTTATAATGGCAGCAGCAGCAAGTGTAGAAGGATATTGCGTAAAGTGTAAGTCAAAGCGACAAATGGCTGACGCAAAAGAAGTTTCCATGAAAGGAAAAGGCGGCGTCGTTCGAAGAGCTATGAAAGGAAAATGCTCCAAGTGCGGAACTACTATGTTCAGAATCATGGGCGCAAAGAAGTAATTTCTTTGTTTTTTCTTCTTATTTTATTTTTAGTTCTAAAAATTAGATATTAATTACTATGAATTTTATTTGCGTTTACGATAAACTTCAGGATTAACAGTAAATTTTGCTTTCCTTCCTTGCAGAACATCAATGATATTTTGTGCCGCTAATTCAGACATGGCTGTCCTGGCTTCAACTGTGGCAGAAGCAGTGTGCGGAGTAAGAATAACATTTTTTAGTTTGGTCAATCCCGGCGTTAAGCTGGGTTCATTTTCATAGACATCCAGTCCTGCTCCGGCAATGTGTTTTTTCTTTAGCGCGTCTACGAGTGCTTTTTCGTCAATGACTGGACCGCGGGAAGTATTGATCAAATAAGCGGTTTTTTTCATAAGCCGCAATTCTTCTTTGCTGATCAAATGTCGGGTGGAAGGAAGTAAAGGAACGTGCAAGGAAACAAAATCTGATTTCTTCAGCAGTTCTGGCAATGAAACGAATTTTGCCTGCAGTTCTTTTTCAAACTGCTTGTTGCGTTTGATATCATGATACAATACATTAACACCCATGCCTTTACGAGCTCGTTCCGCCACGCCAGCGCCAATTCTGCCTAAGCCGATGATGCCGATGGTTTTTCCTTCTAATTCTGTACCGAGCAGCTGCATCGGTTCCCAGCGTTTGTATTTACCGGCGCGGACATATTGATCTGCTTCCGCAATGCGCTTGCAGAGAGCTAATAACAAAGCAAAAGTATGTTCTGCCACCGCGTTTTCCAGCACGCCAGGAGTATTGCATACAGGAATTCCATTAGCAGTAGCAGCTTTAACATCAACATTATCATAGCCGACGGCATAATTAGAAACCACTTTCAGATTAGGATTGGCCTTGAACACTTCGCTATCAATTTTCTCGGTAAGTAAGGACAGAAGCGCATCGCAGTGCTTGACTTCCTTCAGAAGCTCCTTTCGAGGTATGGCTTGGTCTTTATTATAGACTTTAACTAAGAAATGTCTCCTCAGCAAGAGTATTCCTTTTTTAGGGATCTGTCTGGTCACAAACACCTTCTTTTTTTGCATGCTGAAGAAGAGAAGAAGATGATATTTAAATTTTCTTTATGATTAGTGAAGGACAACGTTTATTAAGTTAAAATTCTTGCTTAGCTAAAAGAGGTGCAGCGTTATGCCAGGAAATGATTTGTCCTATTATCATAAGTTAAAGAAAGAGTTTCTCCGAGAAAGACAAGTAGATCTAGAAAATATTGGATACAGCATGGCCTGCGGGATAGGCCAATTAGAAGGAAAAATTGCCCTTGCGGTACGGATACAGCCCTTACCCGGAAGTCCTGATCCTATTCAGGATGATTTACTTGCAAAAATAAAAAACGAAATCTTAACCGACAATTACCAAGGCGTTCCATTAGAAATACAATACGTAGGAATAATTAGTATTGGCTTACCAAAAAAATGAAAACATTCGATTTAATAGTCATCGGTTCCGGTGCAGGGTTGAATGTAGCAGCAGGAGCAGCTGAACAGGGATTAAAAGTAGCGATCGTCGAAGAAGGTCCTCTGGGCGGAACCTGCTTGAATCGCGGCTGCATTCCTTCTAAGATCGTGATCCATGCTGCCGAAGTGGCGGAAATGATTCATCGCGCTGCAGAATTTGGTTTAAGTGCTTCTATCAACAAGGTAAATTTCAAGCAAGTAACGGACCGGGCCAACCATACAGTTGATGGAGATTCTCACGCTATCGAAAAAAATATTCGTGCTGATAAAACCCCAGCATTGTTCAAAGGCCGAGGAAAATTTGTAGGCAAATATATCCTAGAAGTAAACGGCGAAAAAATCAAAGGAAAAAAAATTCTTATTGCTGCTGGGGCAAGACCTTTGATTCCACCCATTCCAGGATTAGATAAAGTTCCTTATATGACCAGCACCGAAGCCTTACGGCAGACAGTACTGCCTAAAAGCATGATTATCATTGGCGGAGGGTACATCGCCGTGGAATTAGGTTTCTTTTATGCAGAGCTAGGAACAAAAATAACCATTCTGCAACGCAATACCGCTTTAGTTCCCAGAGAAGATAAAGAGGTTGCAAATCTCATTACTAATCTCTGGAAGAAAAAGTATACTGTGCTTACCAATGTTGAGGTTGTAAAAGTAGAAAAGCAAGGCCGGGAAATTGCCGTTACCGTAAAAGCAGGGAACAGTACTAAGGAAATCACTGCTGAAAAATTACTGGTAGCGACAGGAGTTAAACCAAACAGTGATACTTTACAATTAGACAAGACGGGCGTAAAAGTTAATGATAAAGGATTTATCTCAGTCAATAAATTTATGGAAACGAATGTCAAGAACATCTGGGCTTTAGGAGATATTGCCGGAGTTTATCTATTTAGGCACAGCGCCAATCTAGAAGCAGAATATGTCTTAGACAATGTCTTGGGGACAAAAAAAGCGGTTGATTATTATCCTATGCCTCACGCAGTATTTACTTCACCGCAAATTGCCGGAGTTGGATTAACGGAACAGGAAGCGCAGGAGCAAAAGAAAAAATATGTAGTTGGGAAAGCATACTACAAAGATACCGGAAAAGGATTTGCCCTCGGCGAGAAGGATGGCTTTGTGAAATTTATTGTTGATACAAAAAGCAAGGAAATTTTAGGCTGCCACATCATCGGTCCAGAAGCTTCAGTATTGCTACATGAAATTTGTGTTGCCATGAAAGCAGGAAAGAGTAAAGCGCTGGATTTGTTACGAGAAACAGTGCATGTACATCCTTCCTTGAATGAGGTAGTACAGCGAGCGGCATTGGATGTGCCGGTGTAAATAACGAAGAAATTCTCACAATATCTTATTCTGAATCAATTGATTATAAAAGGAGATATTGATCATTTCTTCCTGGACATCTAGAGTGAACCTGGTAATATCACCAAGGTAATTACGAATAGTAGTGTCTTTTATGGCGGAAAGAAGTATTCTCGTTTTATGTGAATTTTGTTCATTCATTTTTTTAAAAATATCAACGCAACCAGGGATTTGTATGAAATAGGTCATGGTTCGATTAAGTTCAGTCCTAATCATTTGTAATATCTCTGAGTGTTCAAGATTTATCTTTTTGTCAAATACATATTCTGAGAGATTGTTGATATTATCGGCAATATTTTCCAACCTTTTACCGATCAGAAAATAAGAGGGAATAAAGGATATGTTCTTGATATTAGAAGAATGAAGAATGTTGGAATCAATCAAAGACAAGGATACTATTTTCGCGATTAAATGATATAGCCTATCGATTTCTGTTTCATTCATCTTTATTTCGCTTAAATTAAATTGGCTTATAATATTAGAAAGAGATAAATCCAGGATCAGACCGATCCTATAAATTATTTGAAAGATATCTAGCTTTGATTTATCTATCAACACTTTGATAATTATTTTCTGCTGATCTTCCCGGATTATTTCCGTACCGCTCATATTGGACAATGTTTTCCTAATCTT
>Ga0209542_10014892_pt1 | contig 13151 bp, 18 predicted proteins | sample RifCSPhighO2_01_FD_184028 | JGI IMG/M metagenome (GOLD analysis project Ga0209542, IMG submission 184028) | Soil microbial communities from Rifle, Colorado - Rifle CSP2_plank highO2_0.1 (SPAdes) (version 2) | ecosystem: Environmental > Terrestrial > Deep subsurface > Rock core/Sediment ... | reverse complement strand
TTTCAACTCAAGAAAAGTTTATGATAGATAGTAACTTGGGTTACATGCTCATTCATTAAGGCATGGACGAATTAAGTCTAAATGTCGATGAAATGCAATAACAATAGTTAGTAGTAATGAAAATCCCTGGGGAAGTTTTGAACGAACACTAAAGTTATGGTGAAATTCGATGAATGTGCTATAACTGTCGCGATGTTCGATGCTAACTCCAATAGGGCTAATCTGAATTGCAACAGGAATCTGAGTAATTCGAAATCTGAAGAAGACGAAAATTCCGCTCTCGGAATAACCCAAGCTCTGGGGCATTTATGAAAACTTATAAGAACTTATACCCAAAAGTATGTTCAGCAGAAAACATAGAATTAGCGTTTAAAAAAGCAAGAAAAAATAAAACAAACTTGTCATGTGTAATAAAATTTGAAGAAAACATAGAAGAAGAATTAAATAAACTCCGCAAAGAGCTATCTTCTTTCACATACACTCCATTACCACTTAAAAGATTTATTATAAGAGACCCAAAACTAGAACAATACATGCATCTGCTTTTAGAGATAGGGTTGTCTATCATGCTATCTGCAATATACTATAGCCTATTTTTGATAAAACATTTATTCATGACTCTTATGCATCTAGAAAAAACAAAGGAGTACACAAAGCAGTTGAAAGATTTGATAAATTTAAAAGAAAAGTAAGCAAAAATGGAAAGCTAGTAAAGAATTATAAAAATAAAAATAATGTTACGGGGTATATTTTGAAAGCAGACATTAAGCATTACTTTGAAACCGTTGACCACGAAATTCTATTAAAAATTATTGAAAGAAAAATAAATGATGACAGTTTAATCTGGCTGATAAAACAAATATTAAATAATCTTGACACAGAAATAAAAGGTAAAGGTATGCCTATAGGAACTTAACTTCTCAATTCTTTGCTAATGTTTACCTAAATAGGCTTGATTATTTCGTAAAAAACAAGTTAAGAGCAGAATTCTATATCAGATATGTTGATGATTTTGTGATTTTACACGAAAATAAAGAAGTATTAGACTTATATAAATATAAAATAGCAAAGTATTTAAAAAATTTAAAATTAGAATTGCATAAAGATAAGTCTAAAATTCTCCCTTTAAGAAATGGCGTAACATTTCTTGGTTATAGGATTTTTTATCATTACAAGTTATTAAGAAAAAGCAATTTAAGAAGGTTCAAGAGAGATTTTAAAGAAAAGATGGAGGCAGAACAAAGCAGAGAGGAAATTCTCAAAAGCTTGCAAGGCTGGTTTGGTTATTCAATCTGGGCAGATACTTACAAGTTTAGAAAAAATATAATAAAAAAATTAAACGAAAAAACAATTCAAAAGCTTTAAAAGAATGATTACTTCTTAAACTTTTAATGAAAAAAACTACAGTAGACATAGTAGTTCCTGTTTATAATGAAGAAAAAATACTAGAAAAAAGTATTTCTACTTTAAACGATTTTCTCAAGAAAAATTTCAAGCATGATTGGCAGATAATAATAGCAGATAATGCATCAACAGACAAAACGTTGGAAGTTGCAAAAGCAATTACAAAAAAATATCCTAAAGTAAGATTCATTCATTTAGACCAGAAAGGAAGAGGCAGAGCATTAAGGAAAGCTTGGACAGAAAGCAAAGCAGATATTGTAAGCTACATGGATGTGGACTTATCGACAGATTTAACATTTTTTCCATTAATGATTGATTCTTTATTGCAAGGCTATGATGTAGCCACAGGCTCTAGACTAATGAAAGGAGCAGAAATTAAAAGATCATTTAAAAGAGAGCTTTTGTCAAGAGGTTATAATCTTTTGGTAAGGGCAATCTTAGGTGTGAACTATAAGGATAGCCAGTGCGGTTTTAAAGCGGTTACAAGAGAAATAGTAAACAAGGTTGTTCCAGAAATAAAAGATAATGCATGGTTCTTTGATTCTGAATTACTCTTTAGAGCGCATAAAAAAGGCTATAAGATAAAAGAAATTCCAGTTAAGTGGATAGAAGATGAAGACAGCAGAGTCAGAATTGTAAGCACAGTATCAAATTACTTAAAATCAATAGCAGTTCTTCGTTTGGAATACCTTTTTAAGAAGAAAAAGTAAAACTTTATTAACAGTTCAAATTACAAATTCTTTATGTTAAAAGCAGACTTACATTTGCATGCAAAAGAAGATGTCAGGGACACAGTAAAGTATACTGTAAAGGAATTAATAGATCATATGGCTTCTTTGGGTTTTAATGTAATGGCATTAACATTCCATGACCAGAGTTATCGTTCTGAAGAAATGAATAAATATGCAGCATCTAAGGGAATAACTATCATTCCTGCAATTGAAAGAACAATTGAAAAAACTCATGTTTTGATTTATAACCTAGATCCTAAAAAAGCAGAATCAATAAAAACTTTTGAAGATTTAAAAAAAATAAAAAGCAAAGACATATTGATAACTGCCCCCCATCCATTTTTTTTCTTGCATTCAGTTGGTAAATTTTTAGACAGAAAGATTGAATTTTTTGATGCCCTGGAATACTCTTCATTTTACCAGGCTCTTTTCAACAGGAATAAGCTAGGGGCAAAAGCTGCAAAAAAGTATAACCTCCCCTTGGTAGGAGGCACAGATGCCCATTTTTTGAACCAGATTGGCTACACCTACACGTTAGTAGATTCAAAAAACAATATACCTTCTATCATAAAAGCAATAAAATCAAACAAAATTCAGTTAGTCACAAGACCTTTACCCTTTTCATTGTTCTTCAAAAATCTTTTTACTCTGCTAGTCCTCTCTCCGCTAAAGTTCAATAAAAGAAGAAAATAATATAAACAGGTTAATATTAAAAGTTTTAATGGAGCAAAAGAGATTATTAAGAATTTTATCAATCACAGTTTTTATAGCCCTTATATGGTCTTTAATAAATCCTAAAGATTATAATGTCTGGTTCTTAGAAGTCTTTCCTGTTCTGTTTGGCTTTCCTATTTTGTATTTTACCTATAAAAAATTCAAATTTACAAATTTAACTTATTCGCTAATAGCATTACATGCAATAATACTAATAGTTGGAGGGCATTATACTTATGCAGACAATCCTCTATTTAATTGGGTTAAAGATTTATTAAGTCTAGATAGAAATTATTATGACAGAGTAGGCCATCTATTTCAGGGATTTGTTCCTGTATTAGTGGCAAGAGAGATAATCTTAAAAAAAACAGCACTAAAAAGAGGAAAAATGCTTTTCTTCTTATTAATTTGTGTTGTAGCTTTTATCACTTCATTTTATGAGCTTTTAGAATGGGCTGCAACATGGGGTCTGCCTCCTGAGCAAGGTATAGATTTTCTAGGTAGCCAGGGAGATATTTGGGATGCCCAAAAAGATATGCTTATGGCATTTATTGGAAGCACTGCCAGTTTACTGCTCTTCTCCAATCTCCAAGATAAACAATTAAAAAAATTAAAGTCTTAGTTTTTTGTAGTATCAATAATCTTAACTTTATGACCTTTTTCTAAAGCTTCAATCCTACAAACATCAAATATCTCAGCATCTAAATTTTCCCTAATTTTAGCTTTGCTATACTTTCTTTTCTCTAATCTCTTTTTCAATGTCTTTAGGTCGCATTTAGTAATAAAACAAGTCTTAACATATTCTTTTGGTAAATAATGACTTAAATGTCCATCAATAACTAGAGTTTTCTTAGAATTCTTTATTAATGAAACTAAAGATTTATTCAACTTTTTAATATCTACAGTTATAGACTTTCTCTTCTTATCATAACCTTCTTTTAACTTATTTTTCTTGATAACATCATTAATATCAATATACCCCCAATTTTTTTCTTTAGAAATCTTCTTAGCAATAGTTGTTTTACCAGTCCCAGGAGTTCCACTTACAATAATAGCTTTTTTCATATCATCTTTCATAGATATTTTTTCTATGCCAAACCTTAATGACAAGAATTATAAGTTTCCCCCTATCCACATCCATAATGATCCTATAATCTCCAATTCTAAACTTATAACTAGGCTCTCCAACAAGCTTAGTAGCAAAGGCTTCTGGTCTTTGTCTAATTCTTTCTAATGCTTTTATAATTCTCTCTTGAATATGCTTCTCTAATTCCTTAAGTTGTTTCTTTGCTCTATCTGAGAAGATGATCTCGTACATTTATAATCCCAGTTCTTTTTTAACTTGATTTAAGGTGTAGAATTTCCCTTTCTTTACTTCAACTCTAGCCTCTTCAATTTCCCTTTTAGTTTCTTCAGAAAGTTCCGTAGTATCTTCTATCATGTCCCAAATTACTTCTTCATAACTCTCATTATCATAAAGTTTTCTTTTTTTTAAAGTTTCTAATAAACCTTTACTAACTTGTATTGTAGTTACCATAGAAATCTATAGCTCGCTATAGCATATAAGCTTTTCTTTTAATCAACTGTAAACAGCTTGGAATCATGCACATCCCATAATCCAAGTCTAGCTCCCGCATCTAACCATCCGTGGGCGTAATTCAATGCAGCAAAGGCATCAACAACTTGACTTTTGTCATAAAAATGATGGGCATCACTAATATATCTTTCAATCATATCTAGAAAGTCATCTCTTTCACCGCTTAGTTTAGTCCTATTTTTAGCCTTCTTAGCCTCTTTGAAAGCCTTTTCAGTAACAGAAAAATATTTCTCAATTTTTTCTTTAGTAATCTCTTTCATAACAGTTTAATAAAATAAACTCTTTTAAAGATTGTTAAAACTGTCTAAAAACCTTTAAAAACTGTTTTTCTTAACATTTCTTATGAGATATTCAAGACAGGAAAGATTAAAAGAAATAGGAGGGAAAGGGCAATCTATTTTATCTAAAAAAACAGTAACAATAGTTGGTTTAGGAGCTCTAGGAACGAACACAGCCCAACTACTGGCAAGGTCAGGTATAAACCTAAAACTAATAGATTTCGATAAAGTAGACTTAACAAATTTGCAAAGGCAAGCATTATACGAAGAATCAGATATAAATAAGCAAAAAGTAAAAACTTCATTTAATAAGCTAAAAAAAATAAACTCAGAAATAAAAATAGAAATTTTCAATGAAAGACTAAACAACAATAACCTAAACTTATTAAACTCAGATTTAGTGATAGATTGCACAGATAACTTAACAGCTAGATTTTTAATCAACGATTACTGTTATAATAAGATTCCCTGGATTCACACAGCAGCTATAAAATACACGGGAGTTATATTCAATATATTGCCTAAAAAACCATGTTTAAAATGTATTTACAAAACAAATTTGGATTTGGAAAGATGTGAAGAGTTTGGAGTCTTAAACACGATAGTTTCATTAACTTCCTCAATAGCAGCTACACAGGCAATAAAGATATTATTAAAAAAGCCCATAGAAGAATCTTTGATAAGATTTAACATCTGGAGCAATGAAATAGAAAAAATAAAAGTAAACAAAACTTGCGAAAAATGCCTAAAGTCTTTATAGAAAGAGAAAACAAAACTGTAAATGTAAGTTCTTTAACCATTAAGGAAATATTAAAGGAATTAAACATTAACAGAGAAACAGTGATAATAGCAAGAAACGATGAATTAGTAACAGAAGATTCAAAAGTTTCAAAGAATGATAAAATAAAATTATTAAGCGTGATTTCTGGCGGATGAATTGCAATAATTGTATAAAAAAACCTGTAATAAAGCTGACAAATAGCAATGTCTCTTTATGCGAAAAGCATTTTATAAGATATTTCGAAAGAAAAGTGCTCCATACAATAAGAAAATTTAATCTAATTGAAAAAGGAGACAAAATAGGGATCGCAATTTCAGGAGGAAAAGACTCTTTCACAGCACTAAGCTTATTAAAGCAATTTCACGATAAAAAGATAATAACATTGGAAGCTCTATCCATAGATGAAGGAATAAAAAATTACCGAGATTTAAAATACGTAAAGAAATTCTGCAGGGATAACAAAATCAAGCTCCATATATTAACCTACAAGGACTTCTTTAACAATTCTTTGGATACTATGGTCAAAAAGTTCAAATACAAAACCTCTTGTTCATACTGTGGTGTTTTCAGAAGGTACCTATTAAATCTGGGAGCAAAGAAATTTAATTTTACAAAATTAGCTACAGGTCACAATCTAGATGATGAATCTCAGACAGTATTAATGAATCAGTTTAGAAGCAACCCGGAATTATCAGCAAGATTAGGCCCAATAACAGGAATCATGGTAGATAAAAAATTTATAAAAAGAATCAAGCCATTATATTTAGTTACAGAAAGAGAAACAACTACTTATGCATTTTTAAAAAAATTCCCAATTAAATTTTCAGAATGTCCTTATGCTAACCTTGGCTATAGGAATTCTGTTCGTGATATGCTAAATGATTTTGAAGCAAAATACCCGGGAACAAAACACTCAATAGTGGACTCTTTCATACAAATAATGCCCATGCTAAAAGAGAGCTTCAAAGAAGTAAAGACTTTAAATACATGTAAAATTTGCCAAGAACCTACTTCAAAAGAGATTTGCCAAACCTGCAGTTATAAGGAAGAATTAAACAAGATTTAAGCAATCTGCTTTCATAGCTTCTATAGTTATCTGCTCGCATAAACTTCTATCTTTTGTAGAAATAGCTTTTGAAAGCAAAACAGCATTTTTACAATTTTCATCTATGCACTTGCTGGAGTCTTCTTCAACTATGGCATCCTTCAAAACAACATTTCTTCTACATTCTTCAGCTTTTAAAGGGTCTTGGATTTCATCGCACACAGAAATATCATTATTTAAAGTAGCAAGATTGCTTTTAACATTAGCACATTGCTCCAGGCATGAAGCAATGCCATTACATTGCTCTTCACAAGTTTTCGGTAAACCAGTATCAGAAACTTCAATTTTCTCAAAAGAAGAAAGAATCAAGGTAACTGCTAAAAATACAATAAAAGCAAGGATAACACCCACAAAAATCAGATATTTCTTGTCAATCATAGAAAAATAATGTAATAATAGCATATAAAAGTTACTCACTACGAGAAAATAACAAAATGATTTGAAACCAAAGTTTTATATAAAAAGATTATAAGAATTATAGCATGAACAAAGAGGGGATAAATAACGAAAAAAGAATAGACTTAACAACAGCAGTAGACTCATTAGTTTTATTGGTAAATGCAAAAAAAAGAGTTCCTCTGGAAGAAGTTTCTAAAACCTTAGGTCTCCCCGATAGCATAGTTAACGAATGGGCTACATTTTTAGAAGAAGAAAACATTCTCAAGATAGAGTATCAATTAACAACCCCCTTTCTGGTAGAAACTGAAGACACAAAAAAGATTGTAGAAGAAAAACTTAACCTTGAAATTGAAAGAGATCTCATATCAAGAAAAATTTTAGTAATGTTAGCAGCAATAGATAAGGTTAGTGTTGTTTCAACTCTTAATTTGAAAAATGAAGAAGACCTTAAAAAAGTGATTATAAACAAAAATCTTAGCAGGAATGATCGGTTGTATGCCCAAAAATTTTATCTTAAACTTAGGTTAAATGAGTTATTAGACTTATTAAAAAATCGAAAACCCTTAGACATTTTTAAGATTAATGAAAAATTGATGACATTGGAAAGGAAAAAGAAAATATTCGAAAATAATTTTAAAAAAGAGAGGTGAATATGGCTGTCATAGATACATATGGCTTTTACGCAGGCACTATCCCTGTAAGGATAACTATAGAAAGTAGTCCAAATGAGTTCATCCTAATATACAAAGTAAGTATTTCCCAAATTGGTTCAAATACAGAGGTTATATTAGACAAGATTAGAGAAGAGCTAGTTGAAAAGGTAAGGCTGGATGTTGGCGACATAACAGATCCAAAAAAGCTGGAGTATGTAAGGGATAAATTTCAAAAAACAATTGTAAGTTTAATCAGGAAATATTTTCCAGATATCACAGGAGAAACATTAGAATTCTTTACTACTTACCTGATGCACAAAAGTTTTGGTTTGGGAAAAATAGAACTTCTCATGGGAGACTTAAGTCTTGAAGAGATAGTTATCAACAATGCAGAAGAGCCAATTTGGGTCTATCATCACAAATATGGATGGCTAAAAACAAACATACTGTTAAAAAATGAAGAGATTATTAAGCATTATTCCAGTTTAATAGGAAGAAAAGTAGGAAGAAGCATAACTCTTTTAACCCCCTTGCTAGATGCGAGTTTAGAAACAGGAGATAGGGTAAATGCAACTTTATTTCCAGTTTCAACAAAAGGAAACACCATTACTATCAGAAAGTTTGCTACAGAGCCAATAACAATCACAAAATTTTTGCAAAATAGGTCATTAAGCCTTCCAGCAGCAGCATTGATATGGCTAGGAGTTGAATACGAATTCTCAACAATAATAAGCGGGGGAACTGCAACAGGAAAATGCGTTCATGAGGATACAAAAATTTTGCTAGGAGACGGTTCAATAAGGAGAATAAAGGATATAGTGGAAGAGAATCTAAAAGAACCAACAAAAACAGAAGATGGCTGGTTTAGCAGTCCTGTAAATCTAGAAGTTTATTCTATGAATGAAGAAAGAAAAATCGAAAAATCTAAAGTGAAGTATATATGGAAGAGAAAAGAAGAATACCTATTAAAAATAAAAACAAGAACAGGCAGGGAAATCTTGGTAACAAAAGAGCATCCTTTTTTTGTGATGGATAACTCCAATATAAAAGAGATAAGAGCGGATAACCTGAAAGAAGAGGACTATATTTGTTGCGCTAGAGAAATACCTTTTATCGGTAAAGTGAATAAAATAAACTTATTGCATAAAATACCAAACAATAAAAAGCTATATGTAAAAATACCGGAAATTCTTAATGAAGAAGAAATACAAAGAATAAGGGATAAAAAATTAAAAATAATAAAGATAAATGAATGGCTTTCAGGCAAGAGATATATCTCGCTAAAAAATCTAACTGAAATTTTGGTTTCATCTGATATTAACCCAATTAAAGTAGGAGAAAGAATAAGGGTAGTAAAACCAAAATCATCCTCAAAAAAGGTAAGTATTCCTATAGTGTTTACACCAGAACTATCAGAATTAATAGGTTATATAACAGGAGACGGTCATATTCACAAAGGGGGGCTTGTTGTATCGTTTACGAATTCTGATCCTTATTTAAGAAAAAGAATATCTAATTTATTCAAAAATTTATTTGGATTAAGTTCGAAAGACATTAAGCCAGGGGATAGAACTGAAACGGTATTTGTCTATTCTGCTGCACTAGTCAATTTGTTTACAGATTATTTTGAAGTGCAAAAAGGAAAAAAATCAAATATTGTTAAAGCAACAACTGAAATTTTAACCAGTAAAAAAGAAGTACAATCATCGTTCATTAGAGCATTATTTGATTGTGAATCAAGTATTGATTCTTTAGGCATAGAATTCAGTTCAAGCAGCAAAGAATTAACAGAACAAGTGAGAAACATACTTATTAGGTTTGGGATTGTTAGTCACACAGGAACTAAGGATATCAATGGTAGCACTTACAGAAGACTAAGTTTATACGGAAAAAATGTAATTAAATATAAGCAGATAGGTTTCAACTTTATCCAAAAGCAAAAAAAATTAGATAGGTTTATCTTTAAAGGGCATTCTAATTATGATGTCATACCCAATATTGGGGGATTTATGCAGGAACTGTTAAATTCTTATAAGTATACAACAAAGGTATTGTGTAAAAAAGCAAATTTAAGTCCGAGATCACTAAGGTGGTACAGGTCAGGAGGCAGAAATCCAACTTTCACGTCATTACTCGGCATATCCTTAGCTCTCGATGGTAATTGTGATCCGGTTTTGTTTAAAAATTTGAAGAGAATAGTTAAATCCGATTTGTACTATGATGAAGTATTAAGCATAGAAAAAATAAAAAATGAATCTGGCTGGGTGTATGATTTTACGGTTAAAGATAATAACTTTATTACAGAAGATGGAATAATAGCCCATAATACTTCTATGCTCAATGCTCTTGGGGGTTTTTTCCCCCCAAATCAAAGGATTATTTCTGTTGAAGATACAAGGGAAATCGTACTCGCAAAATACCTGCACTGGGTTCCAATGGTAACCAGATCTCCTAATATTGAAGGAAAAGGTGGGATTACAATGCTTGATTTAATAGTTAACACATTAAGAATGAGGCCTGATCGTATTGTAGTTGGAGAAATAAGGAGAAAGCAAGAAGCTGAAACTCTTTTTGAAGCAATGCACACAGGCCATTCAGTATACTCTACTGTTCACGCAAACAATGCAGAAGAAACAGTAAACAGGTTAACAAATCCCCCAATTGAAGTCCCTAAGGCTTTATTGCCTGCTATTGGCATGATTCTTGTAATGTACAGGAATAGGAGAACAGGGATAAGAAGGGTTTTCCAATTGGCAGAAATAACAGGTACATCAGAGGCTAATATTTTGATGCAATATGACTTTACAAAAGACAATATCTTGTCTGCAAATGAATCAGTAAAATTTATGCCTAATTTAGAAATGCAGACAGGAATGACAATGAATGAGATTAATAACAATTTAAAGGATAAAATAGAAGTTCTTAAGTGGTTAGTAAAAAATAATGTCATAAATGTTAATGATATAGGAAAAGCAATTGCTACTTATTATACCAACAAAGAGGGTTTAATGAACTTCATTACCAAAAACTAAAATGTTATCTGACAAAATAGCCCAATCTTTTCCTTATTTGAAGCTGCATCTAGAGCAAGCAGAGATAAAAACAACTCCAGAGAAATTTGTCAAAACAAATTTAAGATTGTCCCTTTACTTATCTTTAGCATTAGTCCTTATTGGATTTTTATTTTTATACAGGATAAAACCAGAATTAGTATTTCTCTTGTTCTTGGCATTTCCCGTAGCATATTTTGTTTCTTTCATGTACCTTATGAATACTCCCGTCGGAAAAACAAGAAAAGCAGTTAGGGAAGTTGACCGGGAAATCGTCTTTGCCGGCAGATTTTTACTAGTTGAATTAAGTGCAGGAGTTCCTTTATTTGATGCAATGAATAATGTCTCAAAAAGCTATCCTTTTATTGGTAAGTCCTTCAAAGAGATAATCAATAGGGCTGAAGTAGGAAAGCCTATCGATGAAGCTATAACAGAAGTCATGGAGTTAACACCCAGTGATAATTTCAGAAAGTTGTTATGGCAGGTAATGAACTCTCTAAGAACAGGTGCAGATGTAAGCACTGCCCTTAACTCAATTTTAAACCAGATTGCTCGTGAACAATTAATCCAAATGAAAGAATATGGTAAAAAGTTAAATCCCTTAATAATGTTCTATCTAATGATTGCAGTAATTGTTCCTTCTTTAGGTGTTACAATGTTAAGCCTTTTAAGTTCATTCATAGGTTTAAGTGTGGGCTTCGGAACTTTATTAGGTATAACAATAGGTACCTCTCTCATTCAACTATTTTTCCTTGTTTCAATTAAGCAAAGCAGACCAGGTGTTTCACTATGATTGACGCACTAGAAAAATTATTTTTATCAAAATCTTTAGCAGAAAAAATAAAGTACGCTCTAGCAAAATCAGGAATAAAACTTTCTTTTGAGTCTCTATTTAAAAGAGCAGTTATCATAGTATTTATTCTAAGTGTTTTAGGATTAGTTCTTTTTGGTCCAGGAACTATAAAGGGTCAAGGTGCAGTAAAGATTCCTTTAATATTATTAAGCACATGGGTAATATCTTTTTTTGTTTCTTTAATTATCATAGCAGTGTTAACCTTTCTTGTTTTGAACTTTAAAAGATACAAAAGAACAAAGAAATTAGAAGCAGTCCTCTCAGATTATTTGCAATTAGTTTCTGCAAATCTTGGGGCGGGAATGCCAATCGATCAGGCTTTATGGTATGCTATCAGAGATCGTTTTGAAATAATTTCAGAAGAGATGGAGATAGTTGCCAAAAAAACAATAACAGGAGAAGACCTAAACACTGCATTGACTGAATTTGCAGAGCACTATGATTCTGAACTATTAAAAAGAAGCGTAATACTTTTGATTGAAGGTATTGAAGCAGGGGGAGAAGTAGCTAATTTGGTAAACAGTATTGCATGGAATGTTAGGGAGACTCAGCTTCTAAAAAAAGAGATCAGTTCTGATGTTGTTACTTATTCTATCTTCATAGGATTCGCTTCATTGGTTGCAGCCCCTATCTTATTTGCTTTAAGTTTTAGAATAAACATAATCATGGGGGAAATTCTTGGTAAAATAGACTTAAAGGGAGCAAATGCAGGAGGGGCTTCTCTTGCAGGGGGAATCTCTCTGTCTAATATTGGGGGGGGAGGTTTATCTCCATCAGATTTCAAGAACTTTGCACTTATTTCTTTGGGATTAACTGCATTAATCTCAGCGATGCTTATCTCAGTAGTAAGAGAAGGCAGCATAAAAGCAGGAATGAAATACATACCTGTATTTGTGGCAGTAGCAATATTATTGTTTTTATCCGCATCAGCATTAATGAGCACATTGTTCGCAGGAGCAGGACTATGAAAAAATCCCAGGCAGCAATGGAATTTTTAATGACCTATGGTTGGACGGTCATGATAATCTTTGTTATAGTAGGTTCTTTATTTTTCTTAGGAATATTTGATTTTCCAGTCCCAACAACTTGCGACATTCCAAATCCTTATACCTGCAGAGACTTAAAAATAGATTCTTTAGCCAGCAATAAATTCACAATTAGACTAGAAGCAGTAAATATCGATCCTGCAAGTGCAGAAAATAAAGTAAAGAGTTTAACAATTAATGGTATAGCCTGCACTCCAGTAAGCACAGACTTAAAAACTGCATCTGAAACTCCTGTAAATATAGAATGCAGCAATTATGCATCCCCTATAGGTTTTTCAAAGGGTTCTAGATATGAAGGAACAATTGTTTTAGGCTATCAAAAACTCGGGGGCAGTGCAAGAGAAGTAACAGGCTCATTTTCAGGAGCAGTCGAATAAGCGGCCCCATCCAAAAAATAAATTAACCTGCTAATTTTAAAGAAAATAAATGGGTAAGCCGAATATTCGGCTCAACCCACAAGTAGAATCTGTTAGAAACAGAATTCTACTCAGCAAGGCAATAGAGTTTCTTCTCTCTTGCGCTTTGTTGCTTCCTTTCCCT
>Ga0209542_10014891_pt1 | contig 13151 bp, 13 predicted proteins | sample RifCSPhighO2_01_FD_184028 | JGI IMG/M metagenome (GOLD analysis project Ga0209542, IMG submission 184028) | Soil microbial communities from Rifle, Colorado - Rifle CSP2_plank highO2_0.1 (SPAdes) (version 2) | ecosystem: Environmental > Terrestrial > Deep subsurface > Rock core/Sediment ... | reverse complement strand
TGTTGTCACTATTCCGTTTAAAGGCGGCGCAACCTTGTTAGATAAATAATCGTAATTTATCCTTTCGTATGTTTTTCCGTTGACTTCCATTTTTCCATTGTTTTTTAATAAAACATCAAATCCTTTTTCAGGGTTATAGGAAGGATTGGAATTATAAATATATGTTTTAACTACGATGTTTACTTTTGCACCCTCCTTACCGTAAAGGTAGAGGGGGCTGTCGTAACACATGGAATTTATATGTTCAAAAGCGTAATTGACCATTACGTCATAAAGATCGCTGGTACATTGATTTAAAGAAGAACCGGTCATCCCCATTTCCGTACATTTATCTCTTGCCAGTTCCGTTGCCAATCCCTGACACGTCGGAAGATTAGGAGGAGGCTCTCCTTTAAAAGGCGGCTGACTGCTTTGCTGATCCTGCCTTACCGGAGCGAGAGACGGCTTAAAATTAAAAGACTGCAATTGAAGTGTTTTGTCCGAATTTCTTTTAACTTCCAAAGCACTCGGAAAATAACTAGGAGGAACAATGTCTATAAACTGCATAATGTAATCCGATATATTAAGTTGAGTTTTTTTGTTCTGCGTACTATTAATTATTGCAAAGGACTTAAACGGCGGATAATACGAATTGCCTAAATTCCCAAGAGAAGACGTAGACTCCGCCTTTTCTCCGCCAAGAATAATTTTTTCGGAAAGGGTGTTTATAAAAGATGCATTTATATTTATTTTTTCCGAAGTTTTTGTTTCGATATTATAAAGACGAAGCCCGCTTTCCGCTACAGAATTTCCTATTAAACTCATAATAACTTTTCCGCTTAGTGCGTCCCACGCCACTGCCGGATAAACATTTGTATTGGATAGGTTCTCAAGTTTTATTATGCCTTTTGTTGTTGTGTCCAATAGTTCAACCGTGTTGGGTTTAAGAAGAGCTTTTCTGAAACCTTGGTCTAAGTCCGTTCCATCTCCTTTATCATATCCTGCAAAAACAAGAAATCTTTCATCCGGTGAAATAGAAGGTTGAGTTCCGTATGTACCGTTTATCATTTTGGGGAGATCTTCTTTTATTGTTCCGTCAAAATTGGAATAACTCATACCATATGCCCATCCTGCCCCAGAATTTGGCAAAAATGTATCCAGGTATATCTCTCCATTTGACAGTATTGCCCGTGGATAATGAACCGGAGTTAACGCTTTGGATTCCTCATCGTAAATTAAATTTTTAACACCAGGGGTTGACAGATTGATCGCATATACTCTTGATTTACCACCAAGAAGCTTTCCAGATGCAGGATTAAGAGAAACCTCCCAGGTAGATATATATTTCTTGTTTTGGGAGATTACATAGTCATCTATTCCGTAAGTATCATCTGCCTTGTAGACAATGTTTGATTCCTTGGAAGGGATATCATAGATGGAAATGTTTTCTCCGTGATCTTTCTCATCTGTATTACCGATGTATAAGAGTTTGTTTCCTGATAAAACAGTCACCTTTTTAATATTCATGGGGAGTATTCCAAGGATATATTCCTTCTGTGTTGATAGATCATATGCCTTAATGTATGATTTACCGTCTCTCCAGTTTCCATAGACAATAGTGTGAGGAGAAAGAGACTGAGGATTATCTTCAGAGATAGTGGGACTGGCAGAGGGAGTGTTTCCTCCTCCGCCTCCTCCTCCATTTCTTCCTGGCCTTCCCGTGAAAGCAACAGCTCCGCCTAAGATTAAAACAACAAGGATAAAGACGATAAAACCTTTGGGAGAACCAAACCGAGATAGAAAATTATTATTATATCCAGACGGTGCAGGCTCTATTACGGGGGATTGAATAGCGTTACTTGTTTCCATCTAGCTTATTGTATATATGTACCACAGACTATGTCAAGAAAAAAGAAAATTGAGGGAAAAGGGAAATAAGTGGTAGAATAAATAATATAGAGATATGGCAAGTAATGATGGAGGAAAAGCAAAAGGAGTGATGAAGGAGTTATTAGGAGGGGTTATCGGTTTTTCGCTTTTTACAATGACCTCTAATCCTAAATCCACTATTAAGAACAAACTTCCGGAAGAAAAAATAAGAAATGTAGAACTTACACCCAATGTGGAAGTTTTTTCGAAAAATAAAATTTATCATATCCATCACTGGATTATTTTTCTTGTTTTATATTTGCCTCTTTTAACGGTTAAAAGAAACTTCCTAAAGTCCAAGTTATTCAGAGGTTTTCTTTTAGGAAATATTATTCAGGGGCTTTTATACAAATACAGGTTTAAGATTATAGATAAACCAAAGAAAGAAATTGACAAACATAGCAATGTAGAATAAAATCTTAGTATGTCGCAAGGTTTAACACAAGAAGATATTTTAGACGAAATTCAGCCCGATGTTTACACTCAGGACTACTCGAAAAAACCCGAAATAGATGGCGTTAAAATAATAAATTTAAAAAACCACACGGGTGAAGATGGAGATTTTTGTGAAGTTTTTAGAATCGGCACAAACGGCGAAACTCAAGAGTTCCCCGATTTTAAAATAGCGCAAATTAACAGAAGCAAACTTATAGCAGGAGCAATAAAAGCATGGCATTTGCATTTTAATCAGGATGAAGTTTGGTACGTTGTTCCATCCACAAGATTAGTTGTTGGACTTTGGGATGTAAGAGCGGATTCTAAAACAAAGGATACCTCAATGAAAATTGTTTTGGGCGGTGGGGTCTCTAAGCTTTTATATATACCTCGAGGAGTTGCTCATGGCTGCGCAAATTTTACAAAAGGTCCAGCAGAATTATTTTATTTTGTAAGCAATAAATTTGATCCGTCTTCGCCGGATGAAAAAAGAATCAAATGGGACGCATTAGGCTCCGACTTCTGGGAGCAAAAAAGGGATTAAAACTCTTAATTTGCTTTTTATTCGTATCTTAAAGCTTCTATTGGTGAAAGGCGGGAGGCGCGGATAGCCGGAAAAATTCCAAATACCACCCCGACAACCGTAGAAAATCCAAACGCTAAAAAGATAGACCAGAATGTTACTTCCGATACAAAAAATCTTGCTAAAACAACCGATGCTACCACTCCAAAAATTATTCCAATTGTTCCCCCACTTAAAGACAAAATTACAGCTTCTAATAAAAATTGTTTTAGGATATCGATTTTTTTTGCGCCAAGCGCTTTACGAATTCCGATTTCTCGCGTTCTTTCTGTAACAGAAACAAGCATTATATTCGCAACCCCTACTCCTCCAACCAAAAGAGAAATTGCTGCAATTCCTCCTAAAGCCAGTGATAATATGTTAGTTATATTTGTGATTGTAGAGAGAGTAGATTCCTGAGTTTGCAGTGTAAAATCATCCTCTGTAAGCCTTTTTAAAAGAATTTCTTTTGCCTTATTTTCAACAAAAGGAATAAGATCTGATGTTTTTGCGGAAATATAAATAGTATTCACACTTGTTACTCCAAATTGTCTTTGAGCCGTTGTAACGGGAATAATTATTGTATTGTCCTGGTCGATTCCAAACAACGCACCTTTTTTTTCTAGAACTCCAATTATTGTATACCTGTTATTTCCGATACTCACCTTTTCTCCTAGCGGACTGATTTCAGTAAACAGATTGTTAAGGACAGTTTGTCCGATAAGTGCGACTTTGGAAGCAGATCTTTCTTGGCTTTCGCTAAAAAAACTTCCCGACTGGATTTCTGTTTTTACAATTATAGGATAATTGGCGCTTGCTCCAAGAATAGAGACTCCTTTATCCGACTTGTTTTTATACTTGGCACTTGAAGTTTTTTGAATAGCACCGGAAATGTTAGCCTCGTTTTTGAGCCGTAATTCAATATTTTTCGCGTCCGAAATTTGCAATTTATTGGTTATAACACCACCTGGAGTCCGAGCGCCTCCAACACGTCCCGGAATTACAAAAATAAGATTTGATCCAAGACCGGCAATTTCCTTTGTTATATAGCTTTGTAATCCGGAACCTATTGATACCAGAAGAATTATTGCAAAAACTCCGATAATTATCCCGAGCATTGTTAAAATACTACGCAGTTTATTAACATTCAACGAATTAAGAGCGAGTTTTAAAAGTTGTTTAATTTCCATATTGAACGATTTGTCCATCTTGTATATGGATAATCTTTTTTGCCTTATTTGCGATATTCGATTCGTGGGTAATTAAGACGATTGTTTTTCCTTGTTGATTAAAATCCTTTAAAACTCTCATAACATCTTCACCCGATTTTGTGTCTAAATTTCCTGTTGGTTCGTCTGCAAGTATAATAGAAGGGTTATTCATTAACGCTCTTGCTATCGCAACTTTTTGCTGCTGACCTCCGGATAATTGATTAGGTTTATTATTCATTCTATTTGATAATCCTAAAGTTGTTAAAAGATTTATAGATTTTTTTCTTCTTTCATGTTCACTTATACCAGCATAAATTGCAGGAAGCATAACATTATCTAATGCGGAAATTCTTTTTAATAAGTTAAATGATTGAAAAACAAAACCGATTTCTTTATTTCTAATAAGAGATGCTTCATCTTCTGTTAAACCTGTTACATCCTTCCCGTGTAAAACATATTTTCCCCTTGTGGGAGTGTCTAATAGTCCGATAATATTCATTAGTGTAGATTTTCCGGAGCCGGACGGTCCGGTTATAGCAATAAAATCTCCATCATGAATATTTAAAGTTATTCCTTTTAAGACAGGAGTTTTTATATTTTCCGAAATGTAATCTTTTTCTATTTTTTGAAGACAAATCAAAACTTTTTTCATGATTTACCTTGATCGTAAAAACCTTCCGATTATTGGAATATTCCGTTGAGTATTTTGCGGAACTTTTGCAGGTTGGAGCGCGACTTCATCATTAATACTTAAACCCTCCACCACTTCTGTTTGAGTATCATTCTGCCCTGCTATTTTAATTTTCTTTTTTTCAAATCCTTTTTTTGTTTTTAAATAAACGAAATTACTATCAATAATACTTGAGTTTGGAATAATAAGAACACTTTCTTTTTTTTGAGTAATAATTTGAGCGTCTCCGTTCATTCCCACTCGGTAAGAAGAATCATCTGTTTGTGAAATATTCCCTTCAACAGTAAAAACATTGCTCCCCGTTGAGTTTGTGTGGCTTGCAAAATCTATTTTACTAACATTTATTTTTAAAGTTTTTTCAGGATATGCGTCTAAATTTATATCAACTTCCTGTCCGGTTTTAATTTTTCCCACGTCTGCCTCATCAACATCCATATCAAACACCAGATTACTTGAATCAGCTATAGAAAATATTGTTGAACTAGTTATATTCACACCAGGTGACTGCGTGTCCGCCCGAATTACAATTCCTGAAATTGGAGTTATTAGAAAAGACAGTTCGTTTGCCAAGCTTTGCAGTTCAACAGATTTTACTGCCTTGTCAAGATTAAATTGGTTATCCTCAAGAATCCTTTTCATTTTATCGTTTAAAGCTTGATAAGGCTTTCTGTTTTGGTTGTCATCCTGGGTTTGATCAAAATTATTCCTCCGCAATGAATAATCCAATAAAACATTCTCCAGGTTTTTTTGAGCTGTTCGTGAATCTATAGCGGCGATTGTTTGATAAGCGGTAACATTATCTCCTTTTTTAACACCTAAATAGACTAGCTTTCCTGCTATTTGAAATGATAAATTGGCTACTTTTGATGAATTGATTGTTCCTGTAACAGAAACTGAATTAATAAAATTAGTCTTTTCCACTTTTTGAGTTTCGATGGGTTTAAGAGGTTGAGGACGAAAGATAAAAATTAGAACAACTAAAATTACAATTCCTATAGATGTTATTCGTTTATGTTCCTTTATTAAGCTTAAAATGCGTTTTAAAGAATTCATAAGCCTATATTATACATTTTTTGAAATTATAATTCAAGTATATGTATATATAAAATGTCACCGTGTGCTTGAATGCGGGGTTTGAAACATAGTATAATTGTCTACTTATTGACTATGAAGCCAATAGAAGCGAGAACCGGAATTTTTTATAATTCTACGGCAAGAAGCGGAAACATATATAAAGCTAAAAAAATGGGAGAAGAACTTCCTGGAAGTGAAGTCCGCCAATTGGAATTTCCATTAACAGAAAAAACACTTCCTTCCGGTTTTGATATTGTTGTTTTTTGGGGCGGAGACGGAACTGCTGGATCGGTAGTGAGTGCTTTAATGAAAAGAAAAATACTTCAGAGCGAGAAAGTTCCCTTTGTCGTTGTTGGAGAAGGAGGAACAGAGAATGGACTACATAAGACACTTAATACTGCCAGAAAAGTAGTTACAATAAATGATATTAAAACGTTAAATCTGGATAAGCTTGCCTTAGTTAAACCGGGTATTATAAATTTCCGGGATACCGAAGATCCTGATGGACGCACGTTTATAACTCTTACTGGAATAGGTTCTATTCCACTTCAGTATTATAATCATAGAGAGGATATTCGGAGATTACCCGTAATACAAAAAGCACCTAGAATAAGCAGTGTTGTTGCCGGAGCTAGAGCAGCTGTTTCCAAAGATGATTTCAATGGAGGAATGCAGCTTGCATTTGCAATACCTTGCCTGGGCTCATTTAATGTATTGCCAGAGCAGGATATTGAATCCAATTATTTAACATTTGTATCCATAAAACCGGGCAATAGAGCGGTAACATTTGGTCGTCTAGTACTTTTATTCGCCCTATGCACATGTAGAGGTAAAGTTCCTCCTACTATTGCCAGTATTGAAATCGGAGAATCCTTTAAATTGGAAGGAATAAAAAGTACAGAGGCAATAACAGACGGAGAGAAAATTAAACTTCCGCAAAGCGACACAATTTTCCTGACAAGAACAAAAGAGGCTCTTAAAATAGGAGCTCTACGAATATAATGAATTTAATCGTTTCTTTCCTTTTGTGAGCCGCACAGGAGTCGAACCTGTAACCACCTCCTTAAGAGGGAGGTGCTCTGCCAGTTGAGCTAGCGGCCCTTACTTTGCTTCTATATTTTAATTTTAGTATACTATACTAAATATCTCAAGCTAAAACAAGATTAAATTTGCGCCGCAGTCAAACGTGGCAGCAACGTTTGACGTTGCGCCTGTAGCTCAACGGATAGAGCACTTCGCTTCGGACGAAGGGGTTGGGGGTTCGATTCCCTTCAGGCGCGCAAAGTGTAAAATTAGGACATAAATAACTTTGGACCATTTTCATTTAGCTTCAAAACCACGTCGTAATATATTAATCTTGCGCGACGCGAGAGATAATCTCCCATTTTATCAATTTAAACTAAAGAAAAATTTATATAATTCTTACTTCTCTATATCCGAATTTTAATAAATTAGGGATATATTTAAATAATTGAATAAGTTTGAAGCTAAATTAAGGTCAATTATTGACTTGACAAAAGATTAGCAAAAAGTTATAAAAAAAGGAGGTATGATGCCAGCAATCTATAATACAAAAGAAAAAGGATATTTTCATTACATGATTTATAAAGAAGGCAACGAATATGTTGCTGTATGTTTAGATTTTAATTTAGTGGAATATGGTTTAGATTATAAAGAACTTGAAAAAAGTATAGTAGAGGCTGCACGTTCTTACTTAAATGCTGTTCGAAAGAAAAAACTTCCTGATGGATATTTGAACCTTCCTGCTGAAAAGAAATATATAGAAAAATTAAAAGAAATGGAAATGAGAGACGAATTAATTAAAAAATCTACTAAGAAAAAATTTGGTCCTTCTAAAAAAGAACTATCGTATTTTTCTAATACAAAAGCACCTTATTACAAAAATAATATGTTTGTATAAATGGGACGATATTCCAACTTAAGATCAGAGAAAGCTGCTAAACTCTTAATTAAAAATGGATGGGAATGTGAAAATAGAGAAGGAAGTCACGAGACATATTCAAAACTAATAGATGGTAAAATGCATTTTTTGCAGGTAATTTATAATAATAAAACTATGTACGAATCTAATGCTAAACATATGATTGAAAAATCAGATATACCTTTAAATGAATGGCTGAAAAAATGTAAATAAATTAAAATACTAAACCAGATGTTTTTTTTGTTGTTGTATATGCTTGCCTGATTAAATCTTATTTTCAATTTACTTATCATTTAAATAACACACTGTTTAACAGGTATATTAAACTACTGAAAAGTATTGTAGGTTTTAATAAAATGATCTTGCAAGCAGTTCGACTTAAGAGAGTAATAGTTCACTTCGGCGGGCTCAGTGCAAGCACAATAATGAAATTATTGAATTAACCTCAATTTACAATCATCCAAAGCTCTGATAATTTGTTGTATAATTGCCTTATTATGAAATTTGACTTTCAAGAAAGTTTAAATTCTCCCAAACATCTTGATCCGGTAGTTGAAAGTACTAAAGAAATGTTAGCGCAATTACAGATCGTTGATGAACCGGCGCGTATAATGCCAGTGATTGATGTTCCCGAGTTTGGTAATCAAATAGAAGTTATGCAAAACGGTATAGCTATAATAGTCGATCAAAGAAGATTTAAGTCAACGGAACGTACTCCAATCAGAAGCGATAATGCGGCTCAATGTGACTATGCAATTCTTAAAACACCGTTATCGGATGGTAAATTTCAGTATACATTAATTCATGTATACGAAGGCGATTTAGAGAGTAACGCTTTCGGCTATCGGCTGGACGATGTTGCCAAGATCACAAATGCCCAATCGACTACGATTCATGTTAGCAGCGATACTCATACAATTAATTCCACGGCTATAGATCTTAAATATAAGGGAATAACTTCAACAAAACACATTAAAGTTCCTACGAAACGTCAATATTTAAGTATCGTTTATAGACCGGAAACAAACGAAGTTTTAACAAGAATTGGTGAAAGCGAAACGGTAAACGTATATCAAGGATTCTAACTGCTTTCTTAACATTTTTTATACGAAAATGGGGACCTCGGGACTGTAAGAGAAAAAATCAGATTAAGGAAGCAAATATCCTCGCTCTGAAAATTTTTCTTACAGACCGTCATAGATCCCCAAAATCGTACACCTCCTGTGAATATGGATTTTGCGCGTTAAACGCTACTCGAGCCTAACACGCCCGGCGATTGCGTCCGCGACTTTTGTCTGAACCTCCTCCTCATCGAGACTGTTGTCCTCGAGCCACTTACCGGCAACGAGGCCTGCGATCTCTTTGGGATCAAGATCTTTTTGAAGATGCGGTCCGCAAGATGCTCGGCAAGAGCGCTGTGCATCTCTTCGGCATCGACATCCTCGTAGACGCGGTCCTGAAGATCCTCTAGATCCAGGTCTTTGATTGCCTTTTGGATCAGGCGCGAGAGCTCAGGCGAACTGAGTACTTTATCTCGCACCTTAGTGAGGACGATCTCAACCACTGCATTGATGTCGATGGGAGCGGAAGATACTCCCGCAGAAGGAATAACTCTCTCCGCGAGCTTTTCCGCTACCAAGTTGGTAACCAGGTCAAGATCGACTTTGCCAGATTGTGTCTCGTCTGTCTTGGCCATGGGCAAAGGCTGCGGTGTCGGAATCATATTCCGATCCCGAAGATATAACGCAACCTGTTCCGCCAAGTTTTCTGTGTCCAAGACTTCTTGAGAAGCCGAAGAATAATCGGTTGGAAGATCTCCATCGGGGTAATTCTCCAATTCAACACTTCTGCCTCGGGAAAGTCTTAAAACGGCTCGGCGGAGATTTTTGGCTTGCTGCTCCAGAACTCTTGCTCGTTCGAGCAATGCCTGAAGAGTCGCATCTTGCGTGACCACTATTCACCTCCGTAAGAAATGGGGAAATGGACTAGCCACCTACTTGTCGGACGGTTTTCCCTCCATTGAGGACAGTTTGACATCCGTTTTACCCATCCTGATAAGGTTAGAGATGGTCTCCAAGACCTGTCCGAGATCCTTACCCGCAAGCGCCTTGCTTTGGGCGTTGAGGGTGGCGGCCAGCTCGGGGAACTGCTTCAACAATGCAACCATGCCGTTGTTACCGTCCCCATTGCCAGAGCCGATCTGGGTGAAGGAAATTTTGGCTCCAACCTGTTCCAGGGCTTCAGCCATCGCCGTACCAATTCCTAGCTGGGTCTTGAAGTACTGCTCGATGGTAAACTGACGCAGGTTTACTTGGTCGTTTGCTGCTCTGGCCTCGGCCAACTTCTGCTGTCCTTCGGCTTCCGCCAAAAGCTTGGCCTGGGTAGCTGCTGCTTCGCCTTGACCAAGAGCCTGGAGCTTCTCGCCCTCCGCCGTACCTGTGACCCGTGTCCTTTCGGCTTCGGCGATTGCTTTCAGTCTTATTGCCTCGGCGTCGCCTCCTGCAGCGAGTTTGACAGCTTCTGCTTTACCACCGGCCTCGGCGATCTGCTGTTCCTTCCTGGCCTGAGCCGGAACGACCACATTGGCTTGTTGCTCATTCTGCGCTACCTGAATGGCTTGCGCGGCTGCAAGGGCTGCCTGCTTTTGCTTCTCGATAGCAACGGCGCCTTCCCTTGTTGCCAGTTGAGCATTGATATCGGCTGTCTGTAGGTCGTATGCCTTGTCTGCCTTCGCCTGCTCTGTTTTGGAAACCGCTTGGAACTGGGCTACCTGTACATCCTTGTCTCGGGTGGCCGAAGCAATTGCGACTTCCGCCGACAGTTCAGCTTCCCGAGCCGCCTGAGTAGCCGCTGCCACTTTTTGCTTGGTCTCTCTGTCGGCGTCGGCCTCTGCTACGGCAGCATCCCGAAGAACCTGCGCGATCCTGGGTTTGCCGAGCGCCTCCATGTACCCATGAGCATCGCTGATCACACGCACGGTAAAGGAAATGATCTCCAATCCCATGTTGGCCAGATCGGCTTTAGCCTGATCGGCAACATGAGTCTGGAAGACTTCTCTTTCCTGATAGATCTGCTCCACAGTCATGGTTGCGATGATCCCCCGAAGATGTCCTTGCAGACTTTCCCGGGCGATTTCCTGGATTTGGGGTGGGGTTTTGCTTAGCAGCTGCTCGGCCGCTGCGTTCAGGATTGCATCAACACCGCTGATCTTCACCTGAGCGATAGCATCTACCGTGAGCTTCACTCCCTGTTTGGAGTTTGCCTCTGAAGATTGAATTTCCAGAGACATAAGCTCCAGGGACATGGTCTTCGTTGACTCGAAGAACGGCCACACAATAGTTCCGCCGCCCTTGATGATGGCGAAACCTTTGGCTCCCCGACGTCCGCCGAAGACGACTAGCGCCTGGTTGGGCGGAACTTTCTGATAGAGAGACGCCAGGGTTCGAACTATCAGCAGCAGCACCGCAATGATAACTACTGCTGTTATGATGGTGCTTACGGATGGACCTAGATCTGGCATTTTTTTCGATCTCCTTTTTCTCATTGAATATTGTCATGACGACACTGGACTAGCGAGTAGAAACTTGGGCAACACCTCCTTTCTCCTGATATTCAATGACAATTACCTCCGTACCTTTTTCGATTGGGTCTCCAAGGTAGGAGCTGGCGAGTACACTCATTACTTGTCCCTTGACGACCAGACTAACTTCACCCAGACCTTTTGTTGGAATGCTCAAGGAAACTTTTCCAACGCTCCGAACAAAATCTCTGGCTGTTGCCTGGCTTGTTGCCTGACGGGAGACCATGAGAATGAGAGTCCCCCACGAAATCGCCGCTGCTGCTATCCCCGACGGGATACTAAACAGAAGCGTTGTGAGCGGCACTACTCCCCGACTTGTGGTGAACAATCCCATTAATCCGAAAAGCGCAAGAAATGCGAAAATGTTTCGGATATTCAGGGGATTAAACGTCGCCTGGTCAGTGCCGTGATCTCCGCCTGATGCGTCATGATCGAAGTGTAAACTTATGTCATGTCCGAATCCTCCGATGTCTCCATGAAAGGCATGATGTCCAAGGAGCGAGGAAATCACGAGAAGTCCTCCTCCGACGATAAAGGAAACCAGGTAAATTTGACTCAAGAGATCCAACGTTTTCTCCTTTCGATAGTAGTTTTCCAGAGCCCATCTACGTCCTCTATTCTTTTGTAATTCCTCCTTTCCATATTCACTTGTCAATGTACGACTAAAACTATGAACTGCAGCCATGTTGCCGCTTTGTTTTGGCTATAGGCTACAAATCAGATGGAATTATACCACTATGCAAACATAAAGACAAAAAAACTCAGAGTGATATAAAAATAAAACTTTAATAATTATGGGGTTTCGAATCCTACAATTCTTACTGTAGGAGTAGTTTCGGATGCGTTTTGCGCAATTTTTGTTAACTTCGTAATATCTAAATGGGTATCAAATTTTTTACCGACAACAAATATATAAAATGGTTGTTCTTCGGAGAAGAAACCCAAACCATGGCTTCCATGGGCAATTCCTATTAATGTTTTTAACTCGTCTACCATTGCCTGTTCATTATTTTCGAAAGGGGCAGCATTTAATGTAAAACAATTATCCGGCAAAAGTTGAGACTTTGATTGATCTAAAACTCCGCTTCCGTCCAAATATACACCGACAGCGTCATGAAACTGCGCAGGTCTTTTCATTTTTGCTAGCGGAATTATACCTAAGTAACGCGTGCCGTATTTTTTTGCTTGCTCTTTTGCGAATTCTTCGGCAAAAGCATCCGTATCATCTCGTCCGTTTTGTTTGGCAACAGCTGCCGCTCCCGCGCATCCGGCGTGAGCCGTAATGCCGTAAACTCCAGGGAAAGCTTTAAACAACTCGTGTAAACAATCGGGAGTTTGTATGCCCGAACCGATCATATGCACAAAATGATAACTGCCGTCTACTCCAATACTATCTAAGCTGATTCCGTCCCGAACGCCTTCATCCGCACAGCCGATTATTTTTCTTCCTTGCGCTCTAAATGCGGGAGCAATATCCGAGTATACGGGCGTAATAATGCGGACTCTTTTGTCGGGGTTATCTCTAAAATATTCATCGCAATCGGTAATAAGGGGATTTTGTTGCCTTACTGTCCACACGGCCTTTTTTTCTTTTGATACAGATTTGTCCATATGTTTATCAAGGGATATAACGCTTTAAATAAAAATGCCGGTTTTAAAGATAAATTTTCTTTAATTCTTCTATCATCATGTGGAACTCTTCATGATGCCCTACTCCTATAACATCTTTTTCTATTTCCTCAAATTCC
>Ga0209542_10014889_pt1 | contig 13152 bp, 8 predicted proteins | sample RifCSPhighO2_01_FD_184028 | JGI IMG/M metagenome (GOLD analysis project Ga0209542, IMG submission 184028) | Soil microbial communities from Rifle, Colorado - Rifle CSP2_plank highO2_0.1 (SPAdes) (version 2) | ecosystem: Environmental > Terrestrial > Deep subsurface > Rock core/Sediment ... | reverse complement strand
GGCATGCCGGTCAAAAACAGATGCATTGCTTCGTGAGAGAAGATTAAAAAATCACGGCAGTGGTAAAATTGAACTTTTCAAGCGGCTAAAAAATAGCTTGCTTGATACCAAAACTGGGGAGGGACGCAGCGAAAGAATCCCTAGCGACTGTTTACCAAAAACACAGCTCCCTGCTAACTCGTAAGAGGATGTATAGGGGGTGACGCCTGACCGATGCGAGAAGGTTAACGGCGGGAGTGTTATCCGCAAGGGTAATGCCCACTGCCCGAAGCCCTCGTCAATGTCCGCAGTAACTATAACTGTGTTAAAGTAGCGCAATTCCTTTTCAGGTAAGTTCTGAAGCGCACGAATGGCGTAACGACTGGGGAACTGTCTCAATGAGGAGCCCGATGAAAATGCGATTCCCGTGAAGACGCGGGGTACTGGCAGTAAGACGAAAAGACCCCGGGAGCTTTACTGCAGCTTGATATTGATTTTAGAACTTTAATGCGTAGCGTAGTGGGCAGGCTTTGAAGTTTCGCTTTCGGGCGGAATGGAGCCGACAATGAAACACCCATCTTTCGAGTTTTAAAGTCTAATCTGAACGGCAAAAACGTTCGGAAACAGTGTCTGGTGGGCAGTTTCAATGGGGCGTTGTCCTCCTAAAAAGTAACGGAGGAGTCTATTAAGGTCGACTTAGCCCGGATGGAAATCGGGCTGGACGTGCAAAGGCACAAGTCGGCTTAACGGCAAGGCTGACAAGCCGCGCCGATGCGAAAGCAGAGCTTAGCGACCCGACGACACTTTATAGAAAGGTCGGAGATACCGGATAAAAGCTACCCCGGGGATAACAGGCTGGTGATGCCCGAGAGTCCATATCGACGGCATCGCTCGGCACCTCGATGTCGGCTCACCCTATCCTGGGGCTGAAGAAGGTCCCAAGGGTTTGGCTGTTCGCCAATTAAAAGGGTACGTGAGCTGGGTTCAAACCGTCGTGAGACAGGTTGGTCTCTATCTACTGTCAGCGTGGATACTTGAGGGAAGTCGGCTCTAGTAAATTAAATTGCTACTTTCCGAAGTAATTCGGATTGAAAATTCGACTAATAACGGTGAAATCTTAATGACTATTGTTTTCGGTCCTACATTTATGGTACAATTCACTTGAGGACCATAAAATCATTAAGATAATACCGTGGGAAGTCAATCTAAAATTAATTTTGCCTATATCGCTGGATTTCTTGATGGTGACGGAAGCTTAATGTTGCAAATAAAAAAACGCAAAGACGGCAATAAATCAAGAAAGCGCTTTATGGTTACTATCTGTTTTTATCAAGATAGTCGCCACGAAAAACCGCTTCATTGGATCCGTGATATCCTTAATATCGGTTATATCTCCAGAAGAAATGATGGAATCACCGAATTGAGAATAAACGGCTATAAACAGATTCAAAGAATACTGCAAAATTTATTGCCATTCATTAAATTCAAGAAAATTCAGGCGAAAATTCTTTTGGATTCGGCAAAATTGCTCCAAAAAAGCAAATTAGCAAAGAAGGAATTAAAAAGATTAGTTAATAATATTCTGAAAATTCAGTCAGAAAATTATGTAACTAAAAGGAAGAAAACCGAGAAAGAGTTGCTAAAAATTTTAGGATTGACCCCGTAACGACTGGATTCCGCCAGTGGGCGGATGAAGATAATATCATTTTTGATGTTATAATACGTCGACCCCCGACCGCGGTCGGGGTGAAGATATAGTCTACACTTCTAGTAATAGAAGATTATGTGACGAGAGGATCGAGCTGAACGAACCTCTGGCTTACCGGCTTTGGTACCAACTGAAACGCCGGGTAACTATGTTCGGACGGGATAAACGTTGAAAGCATCTAAACGCGAAGCCCCTCCCAAGATTAAGTATCGCTAAATAATTTATTATTTAGGTGGCCCCCAGAAGACTACTGGGTTGATAGGCTTTAGGTGTAAGCGCCGCGAGGCGTTTAGCCGAGAAGTACTAATAAGCCACTAATTCTCTACCTCAAAAAGTTGTCTAAATTTTAAAAAAGTTTCCCCGGTGATTTAGTTTAGGGCGCCATACCCGATCCCATTCCGAACTCGGAAGTAAAAGCCCTAAACGCCGATGATAGTCCTTCGGGGCGAAAGTAGGTTTTGCCGGGGATTTTTTATTTCGTATTTTAGTTTTTCGATTTTCGTTGTAATATTCATGCATGACTCCGCGTTTAGTCAAACAACTGCTTTACGGCGCTTTTTATCTTTTAATAATAATTATTATTTTTTGGCTGGTTTATATTCTATTTTTGAAGCCGGCGCCGACTTGCTTTGACAAAATCAAAAATCAAGGCGAAACCGGAACCGACTGCGGCAAGCCTTGTTCGCCCTGCGAAATAGCCCGGCTGAAACCGTTAATGGTCAACTGGGCCGTTTCCGTTCCGGCCAGAGAAAATGAAATTTCTTTATTGGCGGAAATAACTAATTCCAATCCGAATTTCGGAGCTCAAGCATTTTCTTATCAATTTACGATCTTTGGCCCTTTTGGCGCTTTGTTGAAAACCGTTAAAGGCCAATCGTTTATTTATACCGGCGAAAAAAAATACCTTATAGAACCGCCATTAAAAATCAATCCTCAAGACGTTTCCCGAGTGGAATTATCAATAGAAAAAGAAAGCGTTGTTTGGCAATCGGAAAAAGAACTGGTTAAGCCAAAACTAAGCGCCCGTTCGGTTAGAACGAATATCGCCGACAAAAACATAACGGTCAATGGTCTTCTAAAAAACGAATATCCGCTTTTGATTTCTCAAGTGAAAATCATAACCATTCTTTATAATCGCCAAAACCGCGTTTCAAACGCTTCTTTTACGACCTTGACCGACCTTAAGGGCTTTGAAGAACGATTCTTCGGTGTTGAATTGCCGAAAGACGAAAACGTCAACCAGCTGGATTTAAACCAAGTCAAGATTTTTATTGAACCCCGTCCCTAGTGACTATATGTTTAAAAAAATAGATTGGTGGTTTATCGGCGCTTTGGTTTTTTTGACCGGAGCGAGTTTGATTTCAATTTTTTCCACCCGGCCGAATCTTTTTCGCTCCCAACTTCTTTGGTACGGCTTAAGTTTTCTGATTATCTTTTTGGCCGCTAAAATCAACTGGCGCTGGCTGACCACCCAAAACTGGTTTTTCTTTTCTTTTTATTGGTTAACGATTATTTTATTAATCATTACCCTTTTTGTCGGCCGGTCTATCCGCGGCGCTCAAAGCTGGTTAGAAATCGGGCCAGTCGGGTTTCAACCTTCGGAATTAACCAAGACAGCTTTAATTCTTCTTTTTGCCAGCTTCTTTTCGCGCCGTCATCTTGAAGTTTCAGTAATCAAAAACATAGCCGCCTCGTTTTTTTATTTTCTTTTGCCCGCGGCTTTGGTAATGCGGCAACCCGATCTGGGAACGGTTATGATTTTTTTGGGCATTTGGTTTGGTTTTCTCATCGTCAGCGGCTTAAGTTGGCGAAAAATTTTAATCGGTTTTTTAATTTTAATTTTGGCATTTTCATTTCTCTGGCTGACTTTTCTTAAGCCATATCAGAAAGAAAGAATTTCGGGATTTATTTTTCCCGAAAGAAATCCTTTGGGGGTAAATTACAACGTCATTCAATCAAAAATCGCCATCGGTTCGGCGGGCTTGTTCGGCAAAGGTTTTCAGCAGGGAACCCAAGTCCAATTGGGCTTCCTGCCCGAAGCCCAGGCCGATTTCATTTTTTCCGCTTTCGTGGAAGAATGGGGATTAGTCGGCGGCCTTGCTTTAATCGGGGCTTTTTTGCTGATTATTTTTAGAATAGCAAAAGCCGGAGTTAAATCGGAAAGTAATTGCGCTAAATTTATCTGCCTGGGGGCGATGATAGTTTTTGCTTCTCAATTTTTTTTCAATGTCGGCTCCTCTTTGGGGCTTTCGCCGGTGGTAGGAACGACTTTTCCTTTCTTCAGCTATGGCGGTTCCAGCCTCTTGACCAACGCTTTACTCATTGGTATAATTCAAAATATTGCAATTGAATCCTCATTTTAAAAATAGAGGCGATTTTATTTTATTAATTTTCGGTGTCTTGACGGCAGCGATTTTGATTTTGTTTTCTTTTTATTTTTATCGCGGTTTAAAACCGGCGGGATCGGATTTCAGTATCTCTTTGAAAATTGAAAAAGGCCAGGGATTGAAAGAAGCCGCCGCGACTCTTTCCCGAGATAAAATCATTCGTTCAATTACCGTCTTCAAGCTCTATGCCTTGTTTGCCGGTAAAGCCCAGTATTTGAAACCCGGCGCTTACCAATTAAGCGGTCAAATGAGCGCGCCGGAAATAATCAATCTTTTGATTGAAGGCCCCGACCAGGATGTTGAGATTTACATCAGAGAAGGAGCAACGGTTAAGGAGATAGATAGAATTTTAAGCGCGGCGGCAATTATTCCCAAAAATTCACTCGTTAATCTTGACTTTAAAAATAGCGAACTGACCGATACTTATCCCCAGCTGAAGGGCATTGACAGCTTGGAAGGATTGCTTTATCCTGATACTTATCGTTTCAAAATTAATTCCTCGGTCGAAGAGGCGGTTAGAAAATTTTTAAATAATTTCCAGGATAAAATTTGGCCATTGGTAAGCCAAAAAAATAATTGGTATGAGGTTTTGATTTTAGCTTCCATTTTAGAAAAAGAAGTGCCGATTTTCAAAGACCAGCAATTGGTGGCGGGAATTCTAAATAAGCGGGTAAGTTCGGGTATGCCTATTCAAACAGATGCCACTATTATTTATGCCAAATGTCAAGGTGATTTTCTTTCCTGCTCCGAACGCCAGCTAACCAAAAACGATTTAAAGATTGATTCGCCTTACAATAGCTATCGGAAACTGGGCTGGCCCCCGACCCCTATTGTCAACGTTAATCAGATGACGGTGAAGGCGGCTCTTGATCCGACATCTTCAAATTATTGGTATTATTTGTCAGCTTATCAAAGCAAAGAAACGATTTTTTCCAAAACTTTAGAGGAGCATAATAAAAATCGTCAACAATATTTGAAATAATAATCTAAGACAAAAGATGGGTTATTTAAAGAAAAACTTTTCCTCTTACCAAAGACCGTTTCTCGCCCAGCCGAACTTAATAGAAATCCAGACCCAGTCTTATGGCTGGCTTTTAACCGCCGGTCTTAAAGACCTCTTTGAAGAATTTTTCCCGATCAAAGACCGGACCGGAAAAGAACTGGAACTGTATTTTCTTGATTTTGATTTTGACGAACCCAAGTACAACGAACTCCAGGCCCAACAAAAAGAACAAAGCTACGAAACCACTCTTCGGGTTAAATTAAAATTAATCAATAACTCCGCTAAAACCGCCGAAACTCAAAAAATTTACTTCGGTGATTTCCCGATGATGACCGAACGGGGCACTTTCGTTATTAATGGCGTTGAAAGGGTGGTTGTTTCCCAGCTCGTAAGATCGCCCGGCGTTTATTTTTCAGCTGATGTCTTGCGAGGCCGAAAATTTTTCAGCGCCAAAGTGATTCCTCACCGGGGCGCTTGGTTGGAAATAGAATCCGAAGCCAATGGTTTCATCGGCGTAAAAATAGACCGAAAAAGAAAGGTGCCTATCACCAGCCTTTTAAGAATTTTTGCCGCGGCCGAAGACAAGAAAAAAATAATCACCAACGAAGAAATATTAAGAATTTTCGGCGAGGCCATTAGACCGACTCTTGAAAAAGACGCCGCCGCCAGCGAAGAAGATTCTTACGTTGAAATTTACAAAAGATTGCGTCCCGGCGATTTAGCCACGGCGGACAATGCTCGTTCCCTGATTCAACCGATGTTTACCCGCTTTGACCGCTACGACCTTTCCCCGGTCGGTCGCTTTAAAATCAATCAAAGATTAGACCTTAAAGAAAATTCCAGACAGCTCAATTCAAAAGACTTGATAGCCATTATCAAAGAAATTCTAAGGCTCAACAGTGATCCGGCGGCGGAAGCCGACGACATTGACCACCTCGGCAATCGTCGGGTAAGGGCGGTCGGCGAATTAGTCCAAAATAGATTGAGGGTTGGTTTTGCCCGGATGCGAAAAGTCATTCAAGACCGAATGTCAACTTTAGACGCCAAGGAGATAACGATACCGACTCAACTGATTAACCCTAAAATCCTGATAGCCGTTGTCAAGGAATTCTTCATGCTTTCCCAGCTTTCTCAATTCATGAACCAGGAAAATTTCTTGGCGGAATTAGAGCATAAACGATTGCTTTCGGTTTTGGGCCCCGGCGGTTTAACCCGAGAACGAGCCGGATTTGAAGTCCGCGACGTTCATCGTTCCTATTACGGACGCATCTGTCCCATTCAAACTCCCGAAGGAGCCAATATCGGGCTGGTTAACTATTTAGCCAATTACAGCCGGGCAAACGAATTTGGATTTCTGGAAACTCCCTATTATAAAGTGGAAAAAGGCGTTATCGGTTCGGAGGTGGTTTGGCTGGATGCTTTTGAAGAAGAAAAATATAATATTGCTCACGCCGCCATTGAAATTGATGAGAAAAACAGAATTGCGGATTCTACCGTCAAAGCCAGAATAAAAAGCAAACCCGGAACCTGTTTGAAAGAAGAAATTGATTTTATTGACGCCGCTCCGCATCAGGTTTTTTCCCCGGCCGCTTCCTTGATTCCTTTCATTGAACATGACGATGCCAACCGGGCGCTGATGGGTTCAAACATGCAGCGCCAAGCCGTTCCCTTAGTTAAGCCGGAGGCGCCATTGGTCGGCACCGGCGTGGAAGAAAAAGTCGCTCAAAATTCCCAGCAAGTGATTATCGCTCCGGCTGACGGCGAAATTACCGCCGTAGACGCCAATCACATTGAATTAAAAACCGGTTCCGGAATAAAAAAGTTTGGCTTGATTAAATTTAAACGTTCTAACCAATCAACTTGTATTTCCCAGTACCCCGCCGTCAAGAAAGGGCAAAAAGTCAAAAAAGGGGATTTTCTCACCAATGCTTCTTCAATAGACAAAGGCCAATTGGCCTTGGGGCAAAATCTTTTGGTGGCTTTTGTTCCTTGGGAAGGAGCTAATTTTGAAGACGCGGTTGTTCTTTCTGAAAAAGTGGTTCGCGACAGCCGTTTCAGCTCTATTCACGTTGAAGATTATTATTGTTATATCCGAGAAACAAAACTTGGCCCGGAAATCACCACGCCCGATATTTCCAATGTCTCCGAAGACAAATTAAGAAATCTTGACGAAGAGGGAATTATCAGGGTTGGAACCGAAGTTTATCCCGATGATATTTTGGTTGGTAAAATTTCCCCCAAAGGAGAATCGGAATTAACTTCCGAAGAGCGATTACTCCGAGCGATTTTCGGCGAAGAAGCCCGCGATGTTAAAGACACGTCTTTGACCATGCCCCACGGAGAACAGGGACGGATTATCGGAATAAAAATTTCTTCGCGGGAAAGAGGGGACTTGCTTGACCCCGGCGTCATCAAAAGAATCCAAATCCAGGTTGCCCAACTAAGCAATGTTCAAGCCGGTGATAAATTAACCGGTCGCCACGGCAACAAAGGGGTAATTTCTCAAATTAGGCCCATTGAAGATATGCCGTGCCTTGAAGACGGAACACCGGTTGATGTCGTTCTTAACCCATTAAGCGTCGCTTCCCGAATGAATATCGGCCAAATTCTTGAAACCCATTTGGGTTTTGCCGCTAAAAAATTAGGCTATCAGGCTATTTCGCCGATTTTTACCGGCGCTACTGAAGAACAAATCAGGGCCGAACTCAAAAAAGCCGGCTTGCCGGAATCAGGCAAAGTGAAACTTTTTGACGGCCGAACCGGCGAAGCTTTCAAAAATCCGATAACAGTGGGCTATGTTTATGTCATGAAACTTGACCATATGGTTAAAAACAAAATCCATATGCGTTCCACCGGTCCCTATTCTCTCATCACCCAGCAACCGTTGGGCGGCAAAGCTCGGCTTGGCGGCCAGCGTTTTGGCGAGATGGAAGTCTGGGCTTTGGAAGGATACGGCGCCAGCCATACCCTTCAGGAAATGCTCACTATCAAATCCGACGATGTCATGGGCCGCTCTTCCGCTTTTGAATCAATTATTAAGGGTGAAAAAATCAAGAAACCCAGCTTGCCGACTTCCTTCAATGTTTTGGTGAATGAAATCAAAAGCCTCGGCTTGGATGTTGAAATTATCAGGCCGGAAGAACGTTCATCGGCTAACGGAGAAAAAATTGAAAGAGATCTGAAAGACATTCGGGCGATTTCCATCAAATTAGCTTCGCCTGAAAAAATTATTGCCTGGTCCTCCGGGGAAGTGATTAAGGCCGAAACCATAAATTATCGCACCCAGCGACCGGAAAAAGACGGTCTCTTCTCGGAACGGATTTTTGGACCAACCAAGGACTGGGAATGTTATTGCGGCAAATATAAAAAAATCCGTTATAAAGGCGTAGTCTGCGATAAATGCGGCGTTGAAGTCACCCGTTCGCTCGTTAGACGCGAACGGATGGGCCATATTAATTTAGCCGCGCCGGTAGCTCACACTTGGTTTATGAGAAGTGTCCCTTCAAGATTAAGCTTGCTTCTTGACACGCCGTTGCCTAAATTAGAAAAAGTTATTTATTACGCCGCTTATGTCGTTACCGCTATTAACGAAAAAAGCAGGGACTTTGAATCAAAAAAGAAAGAATTGCTCGCTTTGAATATCAAGCTGGGGACAATTTTTAACGAAAACGAATACCTGGAAATAACCAAGCGCCTCGGTAAGTCAGCCATTGAAGTTAAATCCGGCGCTGGCGCCATCCGAGAAATCTTAGAAAAGATAGACCTTAAGACTTTAGCGCGTCAATCGGAAAAAGAACTGGAAGAAACAAAAGATTTTAATCGCCGGACTAGAATTTCGCGGCGCGTCAATTTAATCAAATCATTAATCAAATCCGGCATTAAGCCCGAGTGGATGATTATAACTGTTCTGCCGGTTTTGCCGCCGGACTTAAGACCGATGGTTGCTTTAGACGGAGGCCGTTTCGCCACTTCCGACCTTAACGATCTTTATCGCCGGGTCATTAACCGCAATAATCGGTTAAAAAAATTAATTGAATTAAAAGCGCCGGAAGTGATTACCGTCAACGAAAAACGGATGCTCCAGGAAGCCGTTGACGCCTTGATAGACAATACCGGCGCTATCGGCGCCCAGCAACTTTCAGCTCAACGCCGACCGTTGAAATCTTTGGCCGACATGCTCCGGGGCAAACAAGGGCGTTTTCGCCAAAATCTTTTGGGTAAAAGAGTTGATTATTCCGGCCGTTCCGTGATCGTCGTCGGTCCTGAATTAAAACTGGACGAATGCGGTCTGCCCAAAAAAATGGCTTTAGAACTTTTCCGGCCATTTGTCATTCATAAAGTTATTGAACGCAATTTGGCTCATAATATCAAAAATGCCAATCGCTTTATTGACCAAGGCTCCGAAGAAGTTTGGGCGATTTTGGAAGAAGTTATCGCCGGTAAAAAGGTGCTTCTTAATCGCGCCCCCACCCTTCACCGTTTAAGCGTCCAAGCCTTTAGACCGATTCTCATAGAAGGTCTGGCTATCAGAATTCCACCGTTAGTCTGCGCCGCTTTCAACGCTGATTTTGACGGCGACCAAATGGCGGTTCATTTGCCGCTTTCCGACGAAGCCCAATACGAAGCCGAAACAATCATGCTTTCCACCAACAATCTGCTAAGACCGGCTTCGGGCCACCCCATCGTCACCCCAACCCAGGATATTGTTTTAGGATGCTACTGTCTTACTAAAATCCAACCGGGCGCCAAAGGGAGCGGCTTGATTTTGTCCAGTTTCGCCGAGGCCACTTTAGCCCACGAGCAAGGCCTGCTTGACCTTAACGCGCTTATCAAAATAGTTCCTTCAAAAAGAAGCAAGAAATGCGTAGAAACCACCTATGGCCGATTAATCTTCAACAATCAGCTGCCGAAAAATTTTGACTTCGTTAACGAGAAGCTCAATAAAAGCGCGCTCTCAAAAATCATTGCTTCAATTATAGAAAAATTTGGCGTCAATCAAGCCAGTATTTGTCTGGATAATATTAAAAATATCGGTTTTGAATACGCCACTATTTCCGGAATCACCTGGGGAATGGACGACTTGATGGTCCCCAAAGAAAAACCTCAAATTATTAAAGAAGCCCAAAAAGAAGCGGTCACGGTCAGTGAAGAATTCCGCCAAGGATTATTAACCAACGAGGAAAGAGAAAATCGCATTATCAGCATCTGGGACAAGGCCGGAAAACAAATTGAAAATATCATTCCGAAAACTTTTCACCCTGATAATCCGGTCTTTATGATTATTGATTCCCGAGCTCGGGGCAGCTGGTCGGCGGCCACCCAAATGATGGGCATGAAAGGGCTGGTTCAAAATCCCCAAGGCAACATTATTGAATTGCCGGTTCAGTCGTCTTACAAAGGAGGTTTTGATGTCTTGGAATACTTTATTTCCATTCACGGAGCTCGCAAGGGACAAGCCGACACCGCCTTGAGGACGGCGGAGGCCGGTTATCTGACTCGCCGCTTGATTGATGTGGCTCAAGATGTGATTATTCGGGAAGAAGACTGTCAAACCCAAGAGGGAATTGAAATTTTAAGAAAAGAAGGAGAGGAATACGGTTATCCTTTCGCGGAGCGGCTTTATTCCCGAACAGCTCTTGAAAACATAAAAGTCAAAAACAAAATTATCGTCAAAGCCGGAGAAATTATAAACAGGGAAACCGCCGAAATTATTGACAAGGCAAAAGCGGAATCAGTAAAAGTCCGTTCACCGATAACCTGCAAAACCCTTTACGGAGTCTGCTCCAAATGCTATGGGCTTGATTTGGGCAATAACCAACCGATAAAATTAGGCGAAAGCGTCGGCATTATCGCCGCTCAATCAATCGGCGAGCCCGGAACCCAGCTCACTTTAAGAACTTTTCATTCTGGCGGAATAGCGGGCGTTGACATCACTCACGGCTTGCCGCGGGTGGAAGAAATTTTTGAAGCTCGGCCGCCCCGCGGAAAAGCTATTTTGGCTGAAACCGACGGCATCATTGAATCCATCCAAGAAAACAATCTGATAAAAATAATAAAAATCAAGAATCTTAATTCTAAAACCAAAAAAACTCAATACTTTGAATATCCGATTCCCCGAACCACCATTCTTTTGGCAAAAATCGGCGACAAGGTTTTAAAAGGCCAGCAGATCAGCGAAGGATCAATCAACCTGAAAGAGCTTCTCGCGACCAGGGACAGCCGCGAAGTGGAACGCTATATTATCAATGAAATTCAAAAAATTTATATTCCCGAAGGAGCTTCCATCAACGACAAGCACATTGAAGTCATTGTCCGCCAAATGTTCTCGCGGGTTATAATCAAAGAGGAAGGCGATACCGATTTTATCGTCGGTGATATTATTGAAAAATCAAAATTACTGGAAGACAACAGGCAAACCAAAAAACTGAAAGGAACGCCGGCCAAGGCCCAGCTTCTTTTGATGGGCATCACCCAGGTCAGCTTATCCACCGAGAGTTTCCTTTCAGCGGCTTCTTTCCAGGAAACATCCCGCGTTCTGGTCGGAGCGGCCATCAGCGCTAAAGTTGACAAACTTCGCGGTCTTAAAGAAAATGTCATTATCGGCCGTCTGATCCCAGCCGGAATCGGCTGGAGAGGCATACCGGTTAAAGCAATTACCGACGAAGAAGAAAAAGAAGAGATCGAGGAGGGAATCAAAACTGATTAGGTGCGGGGGGGATTGATATTGCGAATTTGTTAATTTATTATTAGGGAACCGCGCTTAGCGCGGCAACGCAAAAAAATGAAAACTGAAAATCAAGAAATCAAAAAAAGAAAATACGAATTCGCTTTTATTCTTAAGACAGAGGACGTTTCGGTTGTCACTAAACTTTTGGCGAACGGGGGATTTGCCGTTCTGACTGAAAATCCCTTGGAAAAAATTCAATTAGCTTATCCTATCAAGAAAGAGGACTACGCTTTCTTCGGATATTGCCACTTTGAAGGCGATCCGGCAGTCATCAAAAATCTGCGGACTGATTTGAAATTAAATCCCGGAGTTCTGCGTTATTTGCTGATTACTCCGCCTTTTATCAAAAAACCCGCTTGGAGAAAATCGGAGTCGGCTGAATTACCGGAAGAAACTAAATTCAACCTGCCTGCCGACAGGCAGGCCCGCCTTGCCGATAGGCAAAGCTCGCCCGCCGAATCAATTCTGACCAACGAAGCTTTGGAAAAGAAAATTGAAGAGATATTAAAATAAATAATCTATGAATTTAAACAAAGTATTTATCCTGGGCCGCTTAGTTGACGCTCCTCAATTAAGAACAACTCCCAGCGGCCATCAGGTAGCCACCTTTTCCATAGCCACCAATCGGATTTGGAATCGCAAAACCGACGGTCAACGCCAAGTAGATGTCCAATACCACAACGTCGTCGTTTGGAACCGTCAGGCGGAAATAGCCAGCCAGTTTTTGACGAAAGGAAGCCTGGTTTTAATTGAAGGACGCCTGCAAACGCGAAGCTGGCAAGATCGGCAAGGCCAGAACCGGAAGACCACCGAGATTATCTGCGAACGAATACAATTAGGGCCGCGTTCATCCCGGGATAAAACAGACAAAACGAACCATGAAGAAATAACCGCCGAAGAAAACAAAGAACTGCCGGAAATTAATATTGACGAAGGAGAAATAAAACCGGAAGATTTACCATTTTAATTTATTTTATTATGAAACAATGCTTCTTTTGTTCCCAAAATTTGAAAGACGTTGATTATAAAGAGATTGACTTGCTTCAACGCTTCGTTTCCGGCCAAGGAAAAATTATTGATCCTCGGTATAGCGGAATCTGCGCCAAACACCAAAGAAAAGTGGCGCAGGCGATAAAAAGAGCCCGTTATTTGGGATTATTGCCGTTCGTTTCAAGATAGAAGAGCGGAAAAAACTTCCGCCGTTGTCTTGAAGAATATCCCGCAGGCGTCCAAAGATATGAATTCCTTTGACTATTCTTTGTTTCAACTCATCAACAGCTTAGCCCATCGCAATAAAATTATTGATTGGTTGGCTGTTTTTTTTGCCGATTACTCCCAATATCTTTTA
>Ga0209542_10014888_pt1 | contig 13153 bp, 25 predicted proteins | sample RifCSPhighO2_01_FD_184028 | JGI IMG/M metagenome (GOLD analysis project Ga0209542, IMG submission 184028) | Soil microbial communities from Rifle, Colorado - Rifle CSP2_plank highO2_0.1 (SPAdes) (version 2) | ecosystem: Environmental > Terrestrial > Deep subsurface > Rock core/Sediment ... | reverse complement strand
CAAGAAGGAGATTTTAAGGGGCATATAGTCACTAAACCTATATCTGTTCCTAAGATAATATCTACTACTAAGCCTATTGCAAATAGAACTGGATTAAACAAGGATGAGTCTAATAAACTAAAAGGCATGTTAGATGGACTAATAGGAACGAGAGGAGCTTATATACTAGATCAAGGTGGTAATATTCTAGGAAAAGTTCCTGTCAGTGAATTAGCTACAACAGTAAGCGGATTAAGATCTGGTGTACATACCTTAGTTTTCGATGGTAGCATTGATAGAAATCTGGTTGGCATTGCTGAAAGATGCGGTGTAAAGTGCTTAGTTGGCATGAATAGCCAAGTAAAGCCTTCTGAAGCCAGACTTGAAATAGTAACAAGCAGCGATTTATAATCTTCATTAAGAAATCCACTGTAGAAACATTTTTATAATTCTTTTATTCTAGAAATCTTATGAAAAAGAGTAGAGGCGGCTTCTTAAGCAAGAAATCATATATTAAGTTTTTAATAGCTTTAATCTTCTTTATTATTATAGGCGTGACAATTGGATTTCTTTTTACAACAACTGATTGCGGTACTGATAAGCAGTGTTTTAATGATTTAGCTTCAGCTTGTAAACAAGCTAAGGTTAAGACTCTTGTAGGCTATAATACTTACCAAATTGAATCAAAAGGCATTAGTTTTAAAAATTTTAAATTTAATGAATGTAAGATAGATGTTAAAGTTATGTCTGTAGAGACTAGTGATGCAGAAACTTACAATTTATTTAAGGATACTGAAATGACTTGCAGAATTCCTAAAGGAGAGGTTAAGGAATTTACTGAGTTTAGAGATATTTTAAAATATTGCCATGGAACTTTAAAAGAAGCTTTGTTTGAAAAAATTATAAGAGATGTATAATAGGATAGTCAGAAATCTAGAGGGTATTGCAGTTCAAGCTTCTAAAGTTGTAAGCCAGGTAGGATTATAAAGTGGCAAGCACGCTCAAAAATCGATACTTGCTTAAAAAAGCAGTTTACCTTAATCCTTCCTCAACTCCATTGTCTAAAAGCACCAATACTTATGGTTAAGGCTGCTATTTTCCAATCCTGACCTAATTCCCAAAAGTACCAGCCAATTAGGATGAAGCTTCTCAGTCCAGACTAAGACTACTATCCTAAGCAAATACTTTTAATGAGCTTCGACTCCATGTAAAGCGTATTCATGGTTACAGCAAGACGCTAACTTACCAGCCTAGCCTGCCAAAAGAATATTAACTTCTTATTTTTTTAAATCTATGCTTTTATTTCTATATTAGACACTTTATTAGAACTTAATTCAGAAGCAATGCCCTTGCCAATATAATAAGCGGTTGTTTTAGTAAAAAAATCCAATATCGACATCTTCTCTTTGTACTCGATAACCTCTAGATTTGTTAAATTAGCTAATCCTTGTGCTTCTGCTAATGCCTCTTTTCTTCCTCCAAAAATATCAACCAATCCTAATTCAAAAGCTTCTTCTCCTAAATAAAATTCGCCTGTCGAAATCTTAGCTACTTGCTGTGGATTTAAACCTCTGTTTTCAACAACGTCCTGTATAAACACTTCTTGTATTCTATCTATTTTCTTCTGCAAAATTAATCTTTCCTGAGATGTTAGATCCCTTAATGGATTCCCCAATTCTTTTTTTGATCCAGCTGTGAGCTCTTGATAAGCTATATCATACTTTTCTAATAATCCAGATAAGTCAAGATACGATGCTGAAACTCCAATAGAACCTGTAATTGAAAGGGAATCTGCTACTATTTTGTCAGCTGATGATGCAATCCAATATGCACCTGATGCTCCGACTTCCCTAATCCAGGCTACAACAGGCTTTTCAGATTCTTTAATCACTTTAGATAATTCCCTGCTAGCAACCACTGCTCCTCCTGGAGAATTAATATCCAGAATAATTGCCTTGATGTTCTTATTTTTTTGGGCTTTCTCAATATTACCCAATATACTTGAGGAAGAACTTGCTCTGAGTGTTAATGTATTTGTTGAGTCTATTGTAATTGGTCCATGGATTTGCACAATAGCGATACTATCAGCTATTAAATCTTCTCCGAAAGCAACCTCAATTATTTTTGCTGATGCAAAGCCGATTATCCAGATAAGTACTAAGACAGATACAACCACAACAAATTTATTTTGTTTTATATCTTTGTTGTTTTGTCCACTACGTATGTTTGAGACCATCTTTCTGTGAATCTTTTATGATAAGGATATCTTAATAAAGCTAATGAGTCTATTATCAGTAACCAAGATGATGTTTTAGGGATATTTCTAACTAAAGCCTGCGCAAATGTTAACTTTTCTGTTTCTGAAACAACATAAAGTTTAAACAACATCTTTCCTAGGCTTTGTCCTAGTTTATATTCTAAAACAGACCAATATAGTAAAGAAAGCACAGCAATCACTAGTGTCATTATAATAATTGATAGGGTTATTTCTGGAATTGCTACGGATAAAAATGTTTTTTCTGATAAAGATCCAAAAGCTTTCTTTGACAGTCCAATAAAAGAGGCTTCTACAAGAATTCCTATAATCAAAGCATCAACAATATAAGCTAATAATCTCTTCCATAAAGGAGCAGGAATGTATCGAGTAATACCTTTCATTGGCGTGATGTTAGAGAGAAGGTATTTAAATTTATTGTCTGTTATTAAAATATGGATTTTTATGAAGAAATAACAGAATTAATTAAGGACGATAAGCCAAATAAAGATAAGTTAGCTAAGTTAAAGAATAACTTGAGCAGGAAATTTAAGCTAAAGAAAATTCCTAAAGATGCTGAAATACTATCTTATATCCAAGATGATGAAGAGGTTAAACAATTTCTTAGCATAAAACCTGTTAGAACTATCAGTGGAGTCGCTCCTGTATCTCTGTTTACCCTGCCAGAAAAATGTAAGCATGGAACTTGTATATTTTGTCCTGGTGGTCCAGGTAGCATATTTGGTGATGTACCTCAAAGCTATACTGGAAATGAGCCTGCTTCAAGAAGAGCAATAAGAAACTTGTATGACCCTTATCTGCAGATTTTTAATAGACTAGAACACTATGCTGTTACTGGCCATAATGTTGATAAAGTAGAATTGATAATTCAAGGTGGTACATTTCCAAGTTATGATAAAGAATACCAAGAAGAGTTTGCTGGATACTGCTTTAAAGCTTTGAATGATTTTTCCGACATGTTTTTTAATAATAATAAATTTGACAAGAAAAAATTTAATGAGGTCTTTGAACTTCCTGGAGATATTTACAGCAATGACAGGATAAAGAAGATTCATGAGAAATTGTTAAAGCTGAAACTGGGAAGCAATCTAACAAAAGAACAAGAAAGAAATGAGAAAAGCAAAATAAGAAATGTTGCTTTCGTTGTTGAAACAAAACCAGACTGGTGTTTTAATGAGCATATTAACCAGATGCTTAATTTAGGTACAACCAGAGTTGAATTAGGCGTACAGACTGTTTACAATGATATTCTAAAGCTTAACAATAGGGGCCACACAGTGGAGGATACTATAAAAGCTATACAACTGTTAAAAGATTCTTTTCTAAAAGCAACTTATCATATCATGCCTGGTTTATACGGCTCTGATAGGGAAAAAGACATTAATATTTTTAAAGAAATTTTTACTAATCAGGATTTTATGCCAGATGCGTTAAAGGTATACCCCTGTTTGGTTATGAAAGGAACTCCATTACATGAATTATGGAAAAAAGGAAAATTCCAACCACTAACTACAAAAGAAGCAATAGAAAGAATAGTAGAAGGAAAAAAATACGTTAAGGAGTTTTGTCGTATAATAAGATGCCAGAGGGATATTCCTACAAACATTACCGAAGCTGGCCCAGATAGAACAAATCTAAGACAATATATCCAATCTTTGATGGAAAAAAGAAATATCGGATGTAAGTGCATCAGATGCAGGGAACCAAAAAATAGAGAAGTTGATTGGGATAATATAAAACTATTAAGATATAATTACAAAGCAAGCAATAGCGAAGAAGTATTCTTAAGTTTTGAAGATGTGAAGAATGACATACTCTTAGGATTTTTAAGATTAAGAAAACCTTACAAGAGCTTTAGAAAAGAAATAACTGAGAATAGCGTAGGTATCAGAGAATTACATGTTTATGGTACTGCAACTGCTTTAGGAGAAGAAGGTAAGATCCAGCATAGAGGACTAGGTAAAAAATTAATGCTGGAAGCTGAGAAGATTGCTAAAGAAGAGTTTGATGCAAGGAAGATTTTAGTTTTATCTGGAATTGGTGTTAGGGAATATTTCAAAAACAGATTTAATTATGCAAGAGATGGAGCTTATATGTCCAAGCTACTTAAATAGAATTATCTCTTTTTTCTGATACTTAATCTTACAATTCTTGTGCCGTTCTTATTTTCGCTTCTTATTTTTGTAGAAATTCCTAACTTCCTTCTTTTTTTCATAAATTTTTCACCTTGGATGGTTTTTACTTTTTTGTTTCACTTAAATACTTTTTGGTAGTTATTTACACGAAAAAGTTGTAGCAAAAGGTTTATATATTTACTAAGAGGAATATTCATAAGAAGCTATAAAAAAGAGAGGTGATAACTTGATTACTTTAGGTTCTAATATGGAGCTTTCTGGGTTTGGAAACCTTGATCCTTCTACTAAACTTGTTATTAGGAAAATAGTCGGCAATCAGGTAAAAAAGTTTAATGATACTGTTGGAGATTTTGACAGATTAAGCTTAAATCTTAATAAAACAGAAGAAGACCAGAAATACCAATTATTAGGCAAGATAGAGATGAATGGTAAGGTATATACGTCTGAAGTTACCGACCAGAACTTGTTCTTTGCTTTAAGCAGGGTTTTAGATAAATTAAAAGAAGGGGTTAGTTAGAAACATTTTTAAATCCTCATTTTATTAAGATAAAATGGTAAGAAGAACTGGTGGTTTTAGAAGAAAAACTAGAAGTAAATTAAGGAAGAACATTAGGGATAAGGGTAAGATTAGTATAAGAAGATACTTACAGAGTTTTAAAAAAGGAGAGAGGGTTTTTTTAAGTAGTGAGCCTGCAGTACAGAAGGGAATGTATCATCCAAGATATTATGGGAAGGCCGGATTAATAAAAAATAAAAAGGGAAATTGTTATGAGGTTTTGATTAAAGATGGAGGAAAGGAAAAAACATTGATAGTTCATCCTATTCACTTGAAAAATGACAAGCATTGAAATTTTAAAGGAAAATCCTATATCTCTTGGAGAGGTTAAAGAAAAAATAAATAGTATTAACAAGAGAGATAAGGAATTGAGTGATGTAGCTACTAAAACAAAAGCTTATGTAGAGCATTTTGCTAAGCTAGATGAAAAAAAGATTAAGGAATTAAAAAGCGCATTAGAAGCTTTAAACATTCCCAGATTAAAAGATAGGCATTATGTTAAACTGATTGATGTACTACCAGAAGATATCAATATCTTAAGAACAGTTTTTGTAGGAGAAACTGTTACTGTAAAACAGGAAGACTTAAATAGAATATTAGAAGTGACTAAGAAATATGTATAAGATGTCAAACAAAAGTATTATAGTGAAGAAAAATGATGAACCCAGTAAAGGAAGAAAAAGCAATAATCTTAGATTTTCTTCCTCATGGATATCCTTTCGATACAATACCATCTCACAGAAGGTCTCCAATAGCCCAGGCTATAGGCGTTGATCATTTTATTCTATTAGAGTTAGTGCCAAAAAAAGGCGTTTCTTTACAATTACACGAAGAAGCATATATGGGTGAAGGTAAAAGAGATAAAATACACCATATTGCAGGAAAGATATCTTTAGATAAATTAACCCATACTGGCAGAAGCGAATTAAACATAGTTCTAAAAGAGTTAGTAGAAAAAAACCAACAGCGGTTTGTGGATTTCTTTAATAAAGCCCAGCCAATTAATACAAGAAGACACCAGGTTGAGCTATTGCCTGGAATAGGAAAAAAACACATGTGGGAGATACTTGAAGAAAGAGAAAAGAAAATGTTTGAAAGTCTTGAGGACATAAAGAAAAGAGTTAAATTAATGCCTAATCCTGAAAATGCAATAATAAAAAGGATACTAATGGAATTGGGTGGTGAAGATAAGTATAGGCTATTTGTGAATGCTTAATAGTCTTCTATAGAAAGGTTTTTAAATTAAAATCCTTAGAATCCTCTAAAATGGCAGAATTCAAAGAATTAATCAGAATATCTAGTGCTGATATTGATGGAAAAAAACCTATCCATCATGCATTAAGAAAGATTAAGGGTATTGGCTTTATGATGGCTAATGCTATTTGCACTTCTGCTAACATTGAAAAAAACAAAAAAGCAGGAGATTTAAGTAACCAGGAAATAGCTAAGATAGAAGATATAATCAAGAATCCTAAAGATATTCCTGCCTGGTTGTTTAATAGGAGAAAAGATTATGATGATGGTTTGGATAAGCATTTGGTAACAACTGGTTTGAATTTTGCAAAGGAGTTTGATATAAAGAGATTGCAAAAAGCTAAGACTTATAGAGGATTAAGACATGCCTGGGGCTTACCTGTTAGAGGACAAAAAACAAGAAGCCACTTCAGGAAAGGTAAGAGTATTGGAGTAATAAAGAAAACTGTTAAAATTACACAAGAAAAAGAAACTAAAGACAAAGGAACTAAAGACAAAGGAGATAAGAAGTAAGAATGGGCCATCCAAGAAAACATAGAAAAAAGTACAATACTCCGTATCATCCTTGGCAGGCTTCTAGACTTGAAGCAGAAAAGATTCTTTTTGATGAGTATGGTTTGAAGAATAAAAAAGAACTATGGAAAATGGGTTCTTTAATAAAGAGATTTAGAGATCAAGCTAAAAGACTCGTATTAGATACAACAGAACAAGGTGTTAAGGAAAGAGAGCAATTAATTAACAAGCTAACCAGATTAAATCTAATCAAGAGCAAGGCTATTGAAGACGTATTAAATCTGGAAATAAAAAATATATTGGAAAGAAGGTTACAAACCTTTGTTTATAAGCAAAATTTGGCAAAAACAATCAGTCAATCAAGACAGTTTATTGTTCATGGCCATATTGGCATTGATGGAAAAAGGGTTAATGTTCCTTCTTACTTAGTACCAACTGATGAAGAAACTAAAATTAGTTTTTTAGCAATATCAAATTTAAGCAATGAAGATCATCCTGAAAGGATTAAAAAACAAGAGAAGAAGATAAAAAAAGAAGCAAAAAAGGAAGAGAAGATAGAAGCTAAAGAAAAAGAAGATAAAGTAGAAGAGAAAGAAGAAAAAAAGAAAGTAGTGGTAAAAGAAAAATCAAATGGAAAAGCAAAGAAGTCAGAGTAGTCCTGAGAAGTACTTGAGATGGGGAGTAGCCCATATTTATAGTAGTTATAATAATACAATAATCCATATTACTGATATTACAGGAACTGAAACGATAAGCAAAGCTAGCGGAGGAATGGTTGTTAAAGCCCATAGGCTAGAAAGCAGCCCTTCAGCTGCAATGTCTGCTGCTAGGATTGCTGCAGAAACTGCCAAAGAAAAAGGGATTAATGCTATACATATAAGAGTTAAAGCTCCTGGCGGACATAATGGACCTGCTGGAGTTGGACCTGGTGCTCAATCTGCTATTAGAACTTTAGCTAGAGCTGGATTAAGAGTAGGCAATATTGAAGAGGTAACTCCTATACCACATGACCAGTGCAGGCCTGCTGGAGGAAAGAGGGGAAGAAGGGTTTAGGGAAAGCTTTAAAAGGAATAATTTTGCTATAAGTTATGTATATTTTAATTTTAAAATGGATATTCAACTTATCTCAAAGGATGATAATAAGGCTATGCTTCTTTTATCAGATGTTAATCCTGTTGTTGTTAATACATTAAGAAGGCTAATTATGGACGAAGTTCCTGTATTAGCTGTAGAGAACTGCGAATTTATTAAAAATGATTCTGCTTTATACGACGAGGTAGTAGCTCATAGGTTAGGATTAATTCCATTAAAGACTGATTTAAAGAGCTATGATAAAGAAGAAGATTGTAAGTGTAAAGGCAAAGGATGCCCTATCTGCCAAGTTCATTTAAGTTTAAGAGCTAAAGGACCTGTTACAGTTATGGCTTCTGATCTTAAATGCAGGGACTCAAAAGTCAAGGCTGTGTTCCTAGATATGCCTGTTGTTAAATTGCTAAAAGGACAGAAATTAGAGATAGACATGGTAGCTACATTAGGTGCGGGAAGACAGCACAGTAAGTGGAGCCCTGCTCTAGTTTATTACAGATATTATCCTAAGTTAAATATTAGTAATGCTAAAAATCCAAATAAAGCTAAAGAAGCCTGTCCTAAAAATGTATTTGATGTTAAGGATAGCAAGTTAGTTATAAAAAACTTAGAAGCTTGTGACTTATGCGAAGAATGTGTAAAGTATGGTGTAACAGTTGAGGGTAAAGAAGACGAAATACTCATGTTTATAGAAAGCTGGGGGCAATTAAAACTAAAAGAAATTTTAACTAGTGCAATAGAGATTTTCGAAAAAAAAATAAATCAGTTAGATAAGGAATTAAAGGATTGAAAAGGTTTTTAAACCAGAGTTCATTTCAAATTAGGAACTAGTTTTTGGGGTTAAAATGAGTGTAGATTCGTGTTTTGAAGTTTCAGAAGATAAGAGAATAGAGTATATTGATCGTAAGATTGTAGCGAAATTACCAGGAGATGTTAAAGCATCGGCGAAAGAACGGGTTACTTTAATTGTTAATAATTACATGGGTCTTGATGCCAATGCACTTTCCGTTCTTGCATACGCTGCTGAAAGGGATAGGTTCGATGAATTCGCAGGAAAATTGGAGCAATATTATCATGAAAACATTGACTTTATTGACCCTGAGATTCGCCTGTTAGGTGGACTTCCAATCATGAGACGTGTAGGGATTTTTTTTATCCAGTGTTATAAAGAATTAGGAATCCAAGATAGGTATGCTAACTTTACATAAAATAAGAAGGTTTTTAAACCAATTTAAAAGAAATTTAGCATGAACTCTACGAGTTAATAGCGTTAGTAGAGTAAACTTATAAAAGTTTATTCTATAATACCAAAATGGCAAAAAGAACAGGACCTACAAACATCTATTTAAGAAATCTAATCGTTGAATTAAAGAAATTTGGCAATGAGAAAGGTGTTAATCTGTGGAAGAGAATTGCTGAAGATTTAAACAGGTCAACGAGAGAAAGAAGAGAGGTTAATCTTTCAAGGATAGATAAGTATACTAAAGAGGGAGAGATTGCTTTAGTTCCTGGAAAGGTTTTGAGTATGGGGGAATTAAATAAAAAGATTACTGTAGCTGGCTGGAGATTTTCAAAGAATGCTGAAGAAAAAATAAATAGAAAAGGTAAGGCTATTACAATCCAGGAGTTAATGAAACAAAATCCAGAAGGGAAAAAAGTGAGGATTATAGGATGATAATAGATGCTAAAGACTTAATCTTGGGAAGATTATCGACGATTGTAGCTAAAAGAGCTTTGCTTGGAGATAAGATAGATATTGTAAACTGTGAAAGTGCTGTAATAAGTGGAAGGAGAAGAAATATTTTAGACAGTTATAAATGGAAGAGAAGCATAGGGGGAACTGCTCAAAAAGGCCCTTATACTCCAACAAAAAGTGAAAAATTGGTTAAAAGAACAATTAAAGGCATGTTGCCATACACAAGAGACAGAGGGCTTAGAGCATTTAAAAATATCAGGTGTTATTATGGCATACCTAAAGAATTTCAAGGTAAAAAGATAATCACTATTAAAGAAATAAATAAAAACAAGTTAGAAGATACAAATTACATTACTGTTGGGCATATCTGCAATCAAACAGGCGGAGAATAATGGCAGAAAAAAAGAAAATAGTTAATGTTTCTGGAAAAAGAAAAAGAGCAATAGCAAGAGCTACTTTAACAGAGGGAAAGGGAAAGATTAGAATTAATGGCCAGTTGCTGGAAAGTTTTGATAATGAGATTATGAAGATGAGAATAATGGAACCTCTGATCATTGCAGAAGATTTAAGCAAAGGTGTTAATATCAAGGTTGTTGTTAATGGCGGAGGTTGGCAAGGTCAAACAGAGGCTTCTAGACTGGTTATTGCTAAGGGTTTGGTTGAATGGAACAAAGATAATAATTTGAAAAGGAATTTTTTAGATTATGACAGACATCTCTTAATCGCTGATGTTAGAAGGAAGGAAGTTAGAAAGCCTGGTGATTCTAAAGCTAGGGCTAAACGACAAAAGAGTTACAGGTAAGGAGGGTTAAATTAAGATGATAATACCAATCCGTTGTTTCGGTTGCGGAAAACCGATAGCGCACTTGTATAAGGAATACAAGGAAAGATTAGATAAAGGGGAAAACAAAAAAAATATTTTAGACAGTTTAAAGCTGGAAAGATATTGCTGCAGGGCAATGTTTTTAGGCCATGTTGATTTAATAGATACAGTAGCTGAATTTAAAAAGAGTTAACTTTTTAATCAAGCTTTTTCTTTTTATTTGTATGAGGGATTACGAATGGTTAAGGAACAGACTTGAGTCTATATGGACTGAACATTTTCCAGATATAAATAAATCAAATAAAGTTCTTATTGTCTTTAAGGGAAGGTGGAAAAATAAATTCGGACATATACAACAAACACCTAGTAAGAATACTTGGATAGCTGTCAATAGCTTATTTCAGGATGAAAGAGTTCCGGAATATATTGTTAACTTGACAATTGCACATGAGATAACTCATTATGCTCATGGTTTCCAAAGCCCTTTAGATAAGAAATACAAATATCCTCATAAGGGCGGGATTGTTGAAAAAGAATTAAAAAAGAGAGGATTTGGAGAAGATTTAATTAAAGAAAAACTATGGTTTAAGAAAGAATGGCTAGAATTATATCATAACTATTATCCTAAGAAAGAGAAAGGATTCTTTTTGAATAGAATCTTTTCTTTTAAATAGATAGGTTTAAATACCAGTACCAGATGTTTGGATGTAAATCTTAGGGTTAATAAAAACCTTGGGGGAGGAAAAATGAAAAAAGATTTACCTAAAAAAGTAGTTGAAGATGATGATGACGAAGATGATGATGACGATGAAGAAGAAGATGAAGACAATTAAGGAATAACTATTTATATTATTATTTTTATTTTTTTATTTTTAAAGGGATTCTAGTATATTTTCTACATTCTTTACAGTAGGTTATTATTCTTGATTTGTGAATTCTTACTTTGGAATTAACTCCAGGTTTTAGATACTTGTAACAATGCTTGCAGAACTTTCTTTTTAATTGGCGAGGAATTCTTAAATTAAACTTCATAGCTATCTTTCTAGCTAATTTGACATATTTATGAGACCTTTCTGGATGTTTTTTAAAGTTTGATTCTGCTTCTTTAAACAGAATTTCTATCCTTTCCAAAGCAAGCTTTTTTGGGTTGTACATTTAGCGAGAAACTTTATTTTATAAGGTGGGCAACAATTCGGAGTTCCCGATCATGAGACCAGTACAATCCGAAACGACAGCGTGCTTAACTTCCGAGTTCGAAATGGGATCGGGTGGAACCACGCTTCTATGGTCGCCCAAGTATGAAAGTAAAGTATGGTTTTATAAACATTTTGGTAAGGTAATTAAAAAAGGATTATCTTAATTTTTAGGAAATAGCTCTCTTTGAACTTCCTGCACAAGTAAAGATTCATTATTCCTATTCTCTGGGAATAGTGCTCTTTGAATTTCCTGCACTAGCAAAGATTCATTATCACTATTCTCTAGTTGGATGCAGATTCTTTCTTCTAATTCTTCAGCTTTATTATAATCTCCTAAAGATTTCGCTTTTTTATATTCAACAAAATTATCTAAAGCACTTTTTTCTTGAGGTGATAATTGCTCTGTTTTAAGATAAGCTTGATGATACAGCCTTTTTGCTACACAGTATACCTGCGCTTTATCTACTCTAGATAATGGTTTGCTGTTTAATCTGTTGTAATACATACTAATTAGTCTTTTTTGTCCTTGAGTATTATTTGGCACAATGGGAAAACTTTTTAATAGTAAATATGCCATAATTAAACTTTGATTAATTGATTTTGGATTCATCTTATTTATATTATCTTACTGGGTTCAAGCCATCATATAGCCTATATAATTCCTCTGCTTCTGAGTCTAAGTTTGCTAAATATAATTCTTCATCTTCAGGTTTCAACTGATACCCTAATATTTTCTTTAACTTACACAAGGCTTCATAATCCTCTCTTTCTATGAATAGATCTCTAATTCTATCTTGATTCTCCTGCACATCTGCAAATAGTTTTTCGTCGCGTTTTAAACTAGGCGCAGTTTTTATTTTTATATTTTCAATTAGAGTTTCTATGTTTTCCATAGTTTTTTTATAATATCCTTCCTTTTAAATCTTTCTATTTTAGTCACTGGTAAGTTATAACATTTTAAGTTTACCAGTTACCTTGTCTATTTTAGACTCTTTATCAGGCCCTATTGCTAAACAAGTTATAGTTGGTGTTTTAAAGAATGTTCTTCCAGCGTCTGTTACCAAAGCTGTTTTGAGCTTTGCATTGTTAGCTTTTTTTTGGTATTCCTTTAATTCATTTAAATCAGAAACTTTTAAGATAACTTTCTTCATTCCTTGTTTCCTCCAACTGTCTAAAGTATCTCTATCAGACGTAACAGCCGCCTCAACAGATGCATGAGCACATTGGCTTGCTAACTTACCACCTTTCATCTTTAAATCTACTCTAACTAGAATAACCTGTTTCATTTTTTTTCGTGGGGCAGTTTAGAAGCTTTACTACCCTTTAGCTTAAACTTATGCTGGAATCTGTTTTCTATATTTTCCATTACTTTATGAACAGCTTTTTTTAGATCCCAGTCATATTCTTCAGCTGTGAATAGAACATCTGGCGCCTCAATTCTTGTATGAAAAGAATACTTGTTTCTAGAGCCTTCTATATTATGCTTTTTTACTTGAACAACCAGGACTGCCTCAGGATGAAGTTTCCTATCTAGTTTCTCAGCATATTCCTCTACTAAATTTTGTAAAACAGAAGATTCCACCTCATCTAGTTTCTTAAGATCAATATACCTAATAAGCATAACTTAAAGGCTATGTTCT
>Ga0209542_10014887_pt1 | contig 13153 bp, 11 predicted proteins | sample RifCSPhighO2_01_FD_184028 | JGI IMG/M metagenome (GOLD analysis project Ga0209542, IMG submission 184028) | Soil microbial communities from Rifle, Colorado - Rifle CSP2_plank highO2_0.1 (SPAdes) (version 2) | ecosystem: Environmental > Terrestrial > Deep subsurface > Rock core/Sediment ... | reverse complement strand
CGCAGTATTCGGTAAAAAACGGCTTATCCTCGGTCGGAGTAGCTCGCTACACCTTCCTCGTCTGCACCGTTTTTTCCTCGAATACTACGAATCTTTGGATTGCGATAGGGTTTTGAAATGAGTTCTAGTTATTTTCATTCAATTGAAAAGTGATTATCGCCTCACCTTTGTTGAATTTTTCGTCCGTAACGACTGCTTTCAGCGTATTGATTGCCTTTATTTCCGTAGACTCTGCGGGTACAAATACGAACGATAACGGATTTTTTTCACTTGAACCGATATACGATCCGTTTAAGTAAAATTCTGATTTTTTTATGGCAGATTTCGCTTGGATTGCCAATTCAACTCTAATTTGTGCGTGTGAATTATAAAGAGTCGAGTTTGAAGGCGATATAAATTGAACGGACGGTTTCGAATCGGCGGTGTGCGAATCGTCTTTGACTGTCGGGATGACTGACGATGTTTGGTCAGTGTAGCCGGCGCCGTACGCCCATGCGCGCACAGACGAATCCCAAAGCGAATACTGGGGATCATTGGCGGGGTTGTCCGTCCGCATGACACGAGGATTATTTTTGTCGATCCAGTGCAAAATCGAGTGAATTTCACGCACCACCCGCGTTTCCCGGACCTCATTTGGAGTGTCGGCTGTTGCCAGTTTGCCGGTAGTTTTGTCTACATCAAATGGGACGCCGCCACGCCACTCCCCTTGTATGATTGGCGGGTAACCCGCGGTGTCTGGGTACTGCGGTTCTTCAAAACTTTCATTGGGTATTACACGTAGGGCCTCTTGCATAAAAGCATTCCACATCGGTGTGATTATGAGACCGGAGATTTTTTTTGCCATGGGTGTATTGTCGTTATTACCCGCCCAAGCTCCAACTGCGATGTTTGGGGTGTATCCAACCGTCCACACATCTTTGTAGTCGTTTGTTGTTCCTGTTTTTACGGCAACATCATATCCGGGAAAATGAAGCGCGGAATTTGGCCCGTAAAGAGGGGTGCGTGCGATATTGTCAGAAAGTATGTCGGAAATCATAAGAGCGGTATTCGCGGCGAGAACTTCATGCGATTCATTCTTATATTCTTCAACCACGTTTCCCGCACGGTCTTCAATGCGCAGGATTCCCGTATATTGGTTGCGGACGCCTTTTGCGGCGAACGTTCCATATGCGCTTGTAAGATCAAGAAGAGATACCTCGCCGCCTCCCAGAACAAGGGTTAGTCCATAGCGGCGGTAATCCTCGAGGCTATTTATTCCCATATTTTTTGCGAGATCAATTGTATTTTGCATACCGGCGAGATAGAGAGTTTTTACCGACGGCACGTTTACCGACTGCGCCAGGGCATTTCTAAGAGAGATGGGGCCTCTGAATTTTGAATCGTAGTTTTCAGGGCTGTAACAAATTGTACTCGCGTCATCACCCGAGCTTGAAGAGTGGGGTACGCCTGAAGGAGAACATGCTGTTGAAAATTCTGTTGGGACATCAAAAACCACGGATTGCGGGAGGTATCCTTTTTCAAAGGCGGCGGCATATGCGAACGGTTTGAATGTTGATCCCGGCTGGCGATGAGCTAGCGCGACATTGAAATTTCCGTCAATTTCTTTATCAAAGTAATTTCTGGAACCCACCATGACCAGTATTTGGCCTGTCTTTGGATCTATTGCCGTGAGCGCCGCATTTTCGGCGTTGTTATTTTTTTCGTTTGCAAGTGCGTATTTTTCGACAATATCCTCCGCCAGTTTTTGCAAGTTATAGTCGAGCGTAGTTATGACTTTATACCCGTTTTCACTGACGGCGTCCTCGCCATATTTCTCTATCAAATATTCGCGAACAAAAATCACAAAGTGTGCGGCCTTGATGCCGCGTTCCTCGCGGGGGTTGAATTCAACCGGTTCTTTCGAAGCAATTTCTCTCTCTTCCTCGGTTATAAAATTATTTTCTACCATTCTTCGCAGTACCAGGTCTTTGCGCGCATCAAGTTTTTCCCTGTTTTTACCGTATGGAGAATAAAATGTCGGCGCTTGCGGGAGCGCCGCAAGATAGGCGGCTTCGGCCAATGTTACTTCCTCGGCGTTTTTTGAAAAAAATGCTTGACTTGCCTCTTCGACTCCGTAGATATTGCCTCCGTAGGGAGATTCGTTGAGATAAAGTGCGAGGATCTCTTCTTTATCAAGAACGTTTTCGAGTTTATACGCCAAGACCCATTCTTTCAGCTTTCGTGAAATAGTTTTTTCGGTGGTTAAGAATGAGTTTTTGATTACTTGTTGGGTGATAGTCGAGCCGCCTTGGCTAAATTCAAAACTTGCGATATTGACGAGTACCGCGCGGAGGAACGCGGTTGGTTTTACGCCATGATGCTCGTAAAACTCCGAATCTTCAATAGCGACCGTTGCGTTTTTTATATGTCGGGACATTTCATCTGGCGGAATAATGGTTCGCTTGATGTTTTCGTGAACATCATACAGCAATACATCGCCGGTTTTGTCGTAAATTTTTGTTGACTGGAGAACTTTACGTTGCTCAAAGGTGTCGAGGTCGGGTAGACGAAACGTGGAAACCCACAGCAAAAAAGCTCCCGCTAGCACGATTCCTCCGGAAAGAGCGAGGAAAAATAAGAGCTTGATCGCTTTTTTAATCCGTTTTCTTACTCGCATATGCAAAAGATTGTAACATGAAGACGTCGCACAACAGCTCCACCCTTATTGGGTCGGACAAATAGGCCAAAGTATGCTAATTTTTAGGCTATGATTCACCATGCCAAATCGCAGAAGGTAGACGATATTTACGCGAGGGGCGTCGCATCTTTTATTGACCCGAACGGTGTATTTCAGAAAAAAATGGAGACTAGCCCCGAGAAAGTCAACATAAAACTTGGCGTTGACCCGACTCGCCCCGATATTCATCTTGGCCACGCGGCGATTTTGCGGAAACTTCGCGCGTTTCAGGAACGAGGCGCGAAAGTCATTTTTCTTATTGGCGACTATACCGCACAAATCGGAGATCCGACGGGAAAAAGCAAGGTTCGGGCGGAAGTTACCCAGCAGGAAGTTGAAAAAAATATGAAGACCTACGTTGATCAGGTGGGTAAAATCCTTCTTACCGACAGCGCCCACTTTTCGTGGATCAGGAATTCGGATTGGTTTTTGTCGGCGACCGACTTGTTGTTTGGGGAGAATGCAAAACCCCATCTTGATGTCGTTGATCCACAGGGTAAAAAAATATCCTTTCCCCTTGACCCAAATTCCCTACTTGGCAAAACGGCGCTTTACGACGCCTCGCGCATGCAGAGAACGTTTCTTAAAAAACAAGAGGTGGTCGGTGTTACTCTTCGCGGTCTGCTTTGGACATTGCGCCACATCACCCACGCGCGTCTTATTGAGCGCGACATGTTCAGCGAACGGCTTAAAAACCATTCTGAACTCTATGTTCATGAAATGCTTTACCCCGTTTTACAAGGGGTAGATTCGCAAGTGCTTGCGCAAATTTATGGCTCATGTGATTTGGAAGTAGGCGGCACCGACCAAACATTTAATATGTTGATGGGGCGCGATGTTATGAAATTGAACAATCTTCCTCCGCAGTCGGTCATGTCGATAGATCTTTTAGTGGGCACTGATGGCGTGGAAAAAATGTCGAAAAGTCTCGATAATTACATTTCAATAGTTGATGAGCCTTTCGTCATGTATGGAAAAATAATGTCTATTCCCGACGCGGCGCTTCGTCAGTATTTTATTTTGGCGACGTATATGCCTGAGGAAGATATCAATGACGTAATAAAAAATGTTACAGCGGGAAAAGAGCATCCCAGAGATTTGAAAATGCGACTAGCTCGGCAGATTACTGCCATCTATCATGGCGAAGCGGCGGCAAAAAGCGCGGAGGATAATTTTGTCGAAACGTTTCAAAAAGGAAAGGCACCGCGAGATATTCCTGAAGTAAATGTTCCGTCAGGGACGCCTCTTGTCGGACTAGTTCTCGACAAGGGGCTAGTGGCTTCAAAAAGCGAGTTTCGGCGGCTTCTCGCGGAGGGCGCTGTTTCAGTTGTTGAGCGCAATGAGAAGATAAACGATCCATTTTATAAAATATATACTTCGGAGACGATACGGATCGGCGCGGCGCGGTTTCTGCATGTTATCGTTGAAGCATAAAAAATGCCCGCGTGAGGGGGCATTTTTTAGAGCCGGTTTGTGTGGCGCTCGGTTTACCAATCGGACACCTCTTTGTCCAAGAATGAATCACTCAAAGTCGCTTCGTCTGAAGACTCGTCATCTGCGAGTTCATCCACGTCTTTTTCTTCACCGTCAATTTTTTCTTCATCAAAATCGTTTTGCATCGTGTACGTTGCGGCATGGCTTCGGCCTGCCGGTTATCTCTTAATGAGCGCCGTTTCGCTCGCTCCCCCTACGCCAGCGGCGTTTGGTCCCATTGTTTTATCAAATATATTTTTTTTTGCAATACAAGCGACCTGTGGAAATGTTCACAAGTCTCCCTCGACGGCTTCCGATTTATGATTTCCATACCGGTATGGGGAAGAATGGTCGAAGTTTTTCAAGACTATACTTTGGGCGGCGCGGCGCGTAATTGGCGTGTCCGCAGGCTGGCGGCACAGGTGATGCCGGTTGCGATTGCGTCATATTCATCATCGAATTGAATAGTTTTTTTGCAGTCTACGAGGCGCGGAACCATTGCCCTCACGCTTTTTTTGTCGCTACGACCGTATCCGGTTACCGCGATTTTTATTTCAAGAGGAGTAAATTCATGTATCGCAAGGCCGCTTTGAGTAGCTTCGCTGATTATCGCACCCCGCGTTTCAGCTACCCGCAGTGCGGTTTTTTGGTTATTGGTAAAAAAAAGTGTTTCAATTCCGAGTATTGACGGAGTGTGCGTGCCAATAATATCCCGTATTTTTTTAACAATTTTTAATAATCTCGCCTCAAAATCACCCTTCTCCGGAATAAAGCACTCCGAATAAAGCAATCCCAGACTTTTTTCGTGGTTGAGTACCGCAATCCCAAGACGATCGTATCCCGGATCTATTGCAAGAATCTTCATAATTAGTATGTAGTATATAGTATGTAGTATTTAGTATAAAAAATGCTTCTCTCATATCCCATACTACATACTAAAGACCATATACTAAATACTATTCTGCATTCGTATACACTGCCTGTACCTCTTCATTTTCTTCGAGCGCTTCTACAAGTAAATTCAATTTTTCTACGTCGGCGTCTTCGAGCGGTATTGTCGTTGAAGCCGTCCATTCGTGGTTGTTGCGCGTGAAAGCCCACGAAGCCGAACCTTGCGACGCAAGCGAGGTTCCATGCTCGGAAAGGATGAATTTCACTTCTTGTGCCGCTTTATTCTTATTTGATGTTAATGCGTCAATCATGAGGGCGCATCCTCCGGGGCCGTATGCTTCATAAGTAATCGCCTCAAGTGATGCGCTTTTGTCGAGAATTGCTTTTTTAATCGCGCGATCAATATTATCGCTCGGCATGTTGGCGGCACGGGCTCGGTCGATCGCGCTTTTCAAATTTGGCGCCGAGAGGTTTCCTCCAGATTTTCGCGCTTCTTCGGCGAGCAGTTTTCCAAATTTGCCGAAAAGCTTAGCCTTTTGGCTGTCCGTTTTTTCCTTTTGACGTTTTATTTGACTCCATTTGTTATGACCTGACATGGAATTAGTATACGGTATACAGTATTTAGTATTTATGAAGAATAAATATTCATACTGTACACTACATACTGCATACTGAATACTCCTAAAGCAGTTTCTCCTGCAAGTTTGCTGGCACCGAAACACCAATGTGTCTATAGCCGTGCTCGGTAAGTACGCGCCCCCTCGGAGTGCGTTCAATAAATCCACTTTGAAGGAGGTAGGGTTCGTGGAATTCTTCGATGGTTGCCTGCTCTTCCGAAAGGGAAGCGGCAATCGTGTTGAGGCCGACAGGACCTCCGCCGAATTTATTTGCGATGACCTCGAGAATTTTTCTGTCCGATTCCGCAAGTCCTTTTTCATCTATTCCTAAAAGTAAAAGCGCTTCTTCAACGAGCTCTCGCGAAAGCGAAGTTTTTTTTATTTGAGCATAATCGCGAGCGCGCTTCAAAAGATAATTTGCAGTTCGGGGTGTCGCTCGGCTCCTTTTGGCGATTTCCTTCGCCGCGCCGGACGAGAGGGCAACTCCCAAAATTTTTGATGAACGTCGGACGATATCTTCGATCTCGTCCGCCGAATAGAATTCAAGCCTGAATATTCCGCCCGAAAATCTTGATCGCAACGGTGACGAAAGGAGGGCGATTCGGGTCGTGGCGCCGATCAGTGTGAAATTGGGGAGTTCGAGTTGTATTGTCCGGGCGGACGGGCCTTTGCCGATGATAATGTCGAGCGCGCCGGATTCCATAGCGGGATACAAAACCTCCTCAATTGACTTGTTCAATCTGTGAATCTCATCAATAAAAAGTATGTCACCCGGAGAAAGGTTAGTGAGAATTGATGCCAGGTCGCCGATTTTTTCTATTGCCGGCCCTGATGTCGCCTTCATTTGAGCCCCAGTTTCTTTTGCAATTAGGTGGGCAAGCGTGGTTTTTCCCAGTCCCGGCGGCCCGTAGAACAGGACGTGCTCCGGGGGGTGATTGCGCTCTTTTGCGGCAGTCAGTAGAATGTGCAAGTTCTTTTTTATAGATTCTTGACCGATATAAGCGTCCCACGTTGAAGGACGGAGCGTTTGATCGAGGTGTCCCTCGGAAACGCCGTCAACAATAGGCGGGATTGGATTTTTTGGATTACTTGACACTGGTATATAAATATGCTAGACTCTGCCGAGTTTCATCGGTCTCGTTAACAGAATTCAAGAATATAAATCTCTAAGCAATGCAACTCGCAAGAGTTGATTACCTTCGTTCGAGGACTTTACTGGTGCTCTCCGGGGTTCCTGGTGGAAAACCTTGGAACGAAGTTAGACTTTATGGTATGGATATCACTAAGTATTGCTTAGAGATTTATCGTCTTGAATTTTCCTCTAAGAGTCTATCCGCTATCTTCCCCCTGTCAGAAAATCCATATTTTTAGCTGCAGCACTTCGTCTCGCCTTCAGCGTAATAATATTACACCTCAGGCTCCGTCTCGTGCTTCGCACAAAAATATTGTTTTTCTGCCTAGGGCCGATGAGTGAGACATCGGCACCTGTGGACGGGGTGCCGCGAGATAGCGGACAGACTCTCCTTCTCTTGCCCATACTACGCACGAACCTCTTTATATCAATTGTGGATAACTCTTGCCCACAGAAGTCCGTTTAAGTAAAATTTTTGTGATGAAATGCGATCTTTTCAATTCCAAATTCTATATTCCATATTTCGTCTAAACAATTTCTTCCTCCAAATCAATCACTCGGGCAAGTTCCTCGAGCGAAGTTATGCCACTTATAATTTTAAGCACTCCGTCTTGGCGCATGTCGAGAAGGGCCTGCGGTTTCGCCGCGATCTTGATATCCCGCTCGCTTGGGTTTGAGATGATTACCTCTTCTACCGCGTGGTCAATGAGAATAGCTTCGTAGACGCCTGTTCGCCCACGGTACCCCGTGTGGTTGCACTCCTCGCATCCCGCGGGTTCAAATATTTGACCGACTGCTTTTTTATATGACGGGTCCGTGATGCTGTCGACGATTTTTTTTAAAAATTCCGCCGTCTTTGCGTCGGGGCTCACTTCTTTTCTGCATTTTGCGCATAGCTTTCGAAGAAGTCTCTGCGCCATTGATGCATTCATCGCGGAAGAAATCACTTTGGCGTTTACGCCAAGATCAATCAATCGGGGGAATGTCCCCGCAGAATTATTCGTATGAAGCGTCGAGAAAACTAAGTGTCCTGTCAGGGCCGAATTTATGGCAATTTCTGCCGTTTCGCTGTCTCGAATTTCTCCGATCATAATGATGTCAGGGTCTTGTCGCAGTGCCGAACGAAGTCCCGAAAGAAATGTGTAGCCTTTTTCTTCCTCGGTTTGTGTCTGAACGACTCCGGGTAAATGGTACTCGATCGGGTCCTCGATCGTTATTATCTTTATATCGGGCGTGTGGATTTTTTTTAGGAATGCATAGAGCGTGGTTGTCTTTCCGGAGCCGGTCGGGCCTGTCGTCAAAAGCATGCCTTCTGGTTTTGATATTTCGTGATGGAGCACGGCGAGCAATTTCGGATCGATTCCAAGGTCTTCCAATGGAACGGCGATACTGTTTGGGTTCAATATTCGAAGCACGATCGATTCGTCGTATGCCCCCGGGAGTATTGATGCGCGGATTTCAATCTCAAGTGTGTCGAGTTTTACGGAGAATCTTCCGTCTTGGGAGTCTTTCTTGATATTTAATTTCATTCCTGAAAGTAGTTTCACCCGCGACAAAAGAAGCGTGTACGTTTCGCGGTCGAACATGATGACGTCATTCAATACTCCATCGAGGCGGTAGCGGAGTCGCACGTAATTTTCTTCCGGCTCGACATGGACGTCGGATGCTTTCGTTGCGAGCGCTCCGGCTAGGATAATTTCAAGGATTTTCGAAATTCTAAATCCTTTTTTTTGGGCGAGGAGATCGGTAATTAGTTTTTTTATATCCTCCTTTGTCCGAACTTCGTTCATCATTTTTCTGATTTCATCGTTTGAGATTTCGAGCGACCCTGCTTTCGTTTCGGTTGCAAAGGAAAGATCCTTATAAAAACTCCACGCCTTTTCGAGACTTATCATCGAGACAACGGTTTTTTCAAGTTCATATCCGCGTTTTTCGAGAAGCGCGAGCGCAGTTTCCACATTTGGGTTTGAAGGAGCGAGGATTGCTACGGTCAGTTTTTTGTCGGTTATGTCAATTGCGGCAATTTTCGAAGCCCGTGCCTCGGCTTCAGGGATAATTCGGAGCGCGTCGGAGTTTACGGGAGTGAAGCTAAGGTCTGCATAGGGAAGACCGTTCCTTGAAGCTGTCATTTCAGCGACTTCCTCCTCTTCTCTCTTGTGGAGATCTTTCAGCTTTTTGTTTCCTTTGTCTTCGTCAAATTCGAGCATTGGCTAAGTGTAGCGTTTTACCCCTTTGAATTCAATGAAAAAGGCGCGATTTATGGCCGTGTTTTCATATTGACAAAAATGGTGTTTTGGTATATAGTTGTGCCAGAGTAAACAAGCCCACGAAAGAATGAAAGGACTTTGAAATTATTATGTCAGACCAAATCGACCCTTCACCCGGAGCGGATCCTGCTGATCCTGCTTCGGAACCTAAACCTTTTTCAAAAAAGGTAAAGGAAAACGCGCAGTACATCTGGACAAAGATCCGGGCTGGCGCGATTAGTTGTTACGAAAAAATAAAGAGAAAGGAGTTAATGAAAACATTGAAAGTTGTTGGACTCTCGGTCATTATGGTTGCGGCGCTTGGAATCGGCTGTTGGGGCATTATCAGGGAGTGGCAGAGGTCGAAAGATGGCCGTCTTGATGATGCGACGTGGGTTGAACTTTCGTCGCCGCCGGTAATAGAATCCGCGTCAAGCAACGTTGTTCTGTTGCCGGATCCTCTGCTCCCACAGGCGGTGATAGAGCCCCCGACTCCCAGCCCGAGCCTTGTCACAACGGGGTTCGTGACGGGAACGGAGATGACGGCAGTGTTGAGCAACAGCTTTCATGGGCTGGCTCAACAGATGTCGCGCACTCTTCAAGCAAATGCCGCGGTCCTCACTCGGCAGGTCAGTGAACAGAACCAAATTCTGTTCACAAATCTGTCGAAATTTACGGCTGATTCGATTGCGAGGGAAACCTCCAATCGTGTCGCCGCGAGTGTGGCCCTTGAAGCGAAATTCGACGGACGTCTTGCGACAGTCGCAAGCACTGTCGATTCGCTCCGTTCTGAAATCGGGAGATTGAGGAATAGTATCAACGATAGCACTCGTCAGTCTGCGGTCATTGATCCATCCTCAAGCGATCGCCCTCCCCGGATTCCGCTTCAGGCGTCCTCCTCGTTTTTGCCGTCTGCGAGCGACGTTCCGTCAGGGACGGTGTTTCAGGAAATTAGGCAGTCCGGAGGGCTGATCCATGTAACCACTGTTGGCGACAGCAATGTCGTTCTACAGCAGAGGATATCCGTGAACGGTCAGGTGGTCAGTGGGCAGGACGGAACGCCAGGAATTGAATTCCAAAGAATAATTCCGGAAATTCCGCCTGCTACCGCGCCGACACCGGCCGCACCTCCTGCCACAAACAGTACACAGCAATCTCGCGCGCAGAGGGACATTCATGATTGGCCGACGACCACGGAGGAAAGCGTGGCCAATGCGGGACGAGGAAGGTCATCGATGGCCTGGAGCGATCCGCAGATTGCGAGGCTTCCTCACATTAGTCAGATCGCGCAACCGACAAGTGGTGTCGTGTCGAATGGATACTTGTGGGTTGACGATATTGGTTATAAGTTGAAACACATAGGTACTTCGCCCTGGGATTATCGGGACTATGAGTCCGCCAAGGTGTACAGGGAGGATGTCATCCAGCACCACGAACCGGTATATTTTGGTGGCGGTTCAAGCGGCGGAACCATTTCCGCTGGCGGCACTATCACCTCTGGTGGAACCATTTCCGCCGGCGGAACGATAGGTAACTAAGTTCTTTAATTATCGCGCGCGCGAAACCTCCGGGTTTCGCGCGTTTTTCTTTAATTCGAATGTCGATAATCGAAATGGTAGCCCTAAAAATATTCTTTTAATTACACAAACTCTTCTTGCTGGGCGACCAGCTTATCGTCATTGACAAGAGCAATTTTTTGGTATATGATGAGTACGGCCCATTAACGACTAATCGTCATTGAAGGACTTTGACATTCAAACCAAAAAAACCTCAACAAAGGAAATCTAGTGAAAAGAATTGCCTTGTTAGTAGTAGCCATCGCCTTTACGGGCGTGATGGGTTCGACGCTTGCAGTTAGTGCTCCTGCTGCCCCAAATTCGAACGATGAAGTCATCGCTATGATGCAATCCGCCATGCGGGATGTCTCGCAACAGATGTCGAATGAATTTCAGCTGATTCAGCGCGGGCTGACTCAAGAGATCTGTCGACAGAATCAAACCCTGTTCACAAATCTGTCGAAATTTACGGCTGAATCGGTTGCGAGGGAATCCTCCAATCGTGTCGCCGCCGACGGACTGATCGAAGGTAAGATCACTTCTGGCTTCGAATCATTGTCGAATGCGGTCGGAACGTTACGCTCGGAAATCTCGTTTCTTCAAAGCCGTGTTCAGGATTTAGAAAGTCCCGCGGCCCCTCTGGGCTCTGATGCTCCTCGGCGAGTATTACTTCCCGAGATCGTGTCTTTTCCGAATGAAATAATGCCTGGAACTGTCCATCAGAATGTATGGAAACTTCAGGACGGGGCGAGAATCACTACAACTGTAGCGTCGAACATTATCGTTCGTCAGGAGTTCGAGGTTGATGACGTCTTCGGCACGAATGTCGCCGTTTCGGTCACGCCTCAAGTCTTAGCACCGCCCGAATATATATCGATTGCTCTGGCGCCGACAAACGCGCAGTCTACCAATGCCCCAGCCGCGACCGCGCCGCAAGATCCAAATCCGAGCGTGCACGTTTCGGCGCCGAAGCCTCCGAAGATGGTCGGCAATGTGCCGATTTATCAAAAAGAGACGCCGGCGCAGGAAAAAGCAAAACATGATCCGCCTCAAAAACAGGTCTGGGAGTGGAACACGTCCACCCCGGAGTCTATCGCGCTCGCGCAAGAGAAAGTGCGGGTGCGAGCAATGCAAGAGCAGGTTGCTCTCGCTCCCTCGATTTTTTCAGGGCATGCTCCGGTTACTGCATATGCAAACAACTACATCGATGGACCCATTCTGAAGCCGGTCATTTACGGCAGTGGCGCGCACACTGGATATGACGACGGTTACTACGCCGACTATTTCGGGCATTGGGTGAACCCGAACAATCGGTTCATCAATATTCGAGAGCCTCGCATGTACGGATATCCCGGCGGAGGAGGTTATGGCGTTTCTGCGGGGGCCGGGTTCTACTACAGTGGAGGATTTGGGCGCGGTCATGATCACAACAAAACTGTCGTAAACAGGACGGTTGTGAACAGGACTTCGCACGGGGGTCATGGCCATTCGGGGCGCGGCAATTATCTGCCGCGAGTTCCCGACAACGTCTACTTCGGGAAAAACAAGCCTGATCCAGACGTCTGGGGGCCGAGCGTCAAAAACGCCGTTCATGCCCGAGACTACCCCGTGAGAAATCACGGCGGACGAGGGTTTGGCAATAACAAGCATAAATAATTATACGCGCGCGAAACCTTTGGGTTTCGCGCGTTTTTTCTTTACACAAAAGCAAAAACTGTGATTTGCAATACGAAAAATGGCGCGGGCGCGGAACGCACGGGTAGACAGGTAGACGTACGGGTATACTGGTAGATAAGCTTATTTTAAGCCGAAAAAATCTACAAAGGTCGAACCTTTGTAGATTTGCACTGGCCGGCTTTTAACGCAATCGCGGAGGATGAGCTATATCGAGATACAATAAATCCGAGCGACAGGTTGTGGCGAGGTAAAATATTCTCAATGGCTAATTTTTTAGCCTATCTTTCTTTAAGGGTTTATATTGAGATTGGTTCTGGGTACAATGCTTGTATGAAAAAGATTCTGAATAGCCCCATTGAAACAGAGGAATTTGGATGGGAATTTGCACAAACGCTAAAAACTCGTCAGGATACAGCAACAATCGTCGCTCTCGAAGGTAATCTCGGTTCCGGCAAAACCACATTTGTTCAAGCCGTGGCAAAAGCGCTTGGGGTTAAAGAACATCTTACCAGTCCGACGTTCGTCATTATGAAACCATACGAACTTCACGATCAGCTGTTTAAGCGGCTCATTCATGTCGACGCGTATCGACTGAAACATGGGGAAGAGTTAACACGCCTTGCTTGGCCGCGCTATGCCAATGACCCGGGAAATATTATTTTCATCGAATGGCCGGAGCACGTCGCCGATATTCTTCCAGCGGACGCAAAAAAAATTGCCCTCACATTTATCGACGAGCATACGCGGGGAATAGAATTGTAGACTCTATTCGTCATTGGTTTGTGCATGCGATACAATGCGATGACCAACTCGCTCGCTACAATGAAATCTGCCAAGAAAAAAAT
>Ga0209542_10014886_pt1 | contig 13154 bp, 11 predicted proteins | sample RifCSPhighO2_01_FD_184028 | JGI IMG/M metagenome (GOLD analysis project Ga0209542, IMG submission 184028) | Soil microbial communities from Rifle, Colorado - Rifle CSP2_plank highO2_0.1 (SPAdes) (version 2) | ecosystem: Environmental > Terrestrial > Deep subsurface > Rock core/Sediment ... | reverse complement strand
GAGAAGTAATCGGCCTGCTTTTGATTATCAAGGATTTTTCCCAAAAAGATCTTTCACTTGGGTCATATTATGACAAAATTGCCCAGAAATTTGCTGCTGACAGTCAGGCTAAAATTGCCGCGGTTGCCCGGGACCTTCTCCTTTTATTGAGTTTGGAAACAGGCATCGAGGGCCTCTCCCAATTTTTAAATTTTTCCCAAATTGTCGAAAATGAGACTTACAGTCTCCAGAAAACCAATTTCCGAAAAGACGTTAGCGTGGGTTTCGAGAAAAACACCCAAGATACTTTGGGACCCAGAGGCAAGATTATTTCTCCGCAAAAACACGCAATTGTGCAAACCGCATTTATTCTCGGCAGTCAAAATTTATTGAAAGTTGCGGTCGCCTATGTTTTGAAAACCGCCCTATCGCTCTCGGAAAAAGACAGTACGTTAACTCTGGATATTTCACCGTCAGCTGATGTTGTCAGGCTGGATATTTTGACAAACTGCCAACTGCCGCAGGAAAAGGTGGATCTTTTGTTTCAGAAGTTTTTCAACCAGTTTTTGAATTTAGCTGAACTTGCCGATTTTACCGGATTGGAAATTGCAATCGCCAGAGAAATTTTTGAAAAACACGGAGGGGATTTGAAAATTCAGCAAACCGAAGAGGGCCTTTTGTTTTCGGCGACTTTGATAAGACACGAAGCCGCCAGCCAGCCAAAAACCGAAAGCTGATTTTTGTTAATCTAAAGCGACAGAGGTCGAGGTGCCTGCTCTAGTTTTTCTTCCTTGGTGACAGTCTTGGCTTCTTTTGCCTGCATCTGGCTTTTGACGCGCCTTAGACATTTGGTGCAGAGGCGCATTGTTTTTCTGACACCGCGGTATGTAACTTTGACCGAGTGCAGATTGACCTGCCAGACTGCCCGCTTTTTGGCAGCACGCATGGCCCAGCCCCCGCCGTACTGGTGGGCACCGGATTTTTGGATTATAGATTTTTTACCGCAAATTTGGCAAACTCTCATCGCTTCGCTCCAATTTCTAATTTCAAATTTAAAATTTCTAATGAAATCTAAATGTCTTAATTTTCAAATATTTAAACATTGAAAATTCAATGAAAATTTAGAATTAAAAATTGAAAATTACCTTTGGCGTTAAGCTATATCATGCTAGAATATAGCATAATACCCGATTGCCCGACAACCTAATGACCCAGTTACCCAACTCATGCTAATCCTACAACTCCTCCAAAGAGACCCTGTAGTTGCACTTGCCTTTATTGTAGGGCTTGTTTTTGCAATTTCAATCCACGAATTTGCCCATGCTTTAATTGCCTATAGACTCGGAGACCCCACAGCCAAACTTGCGGGACGTTTGACCTTAAACCCCGCCGCTCACCTTGATCCGATAGGCACGCTGGCTCTTCTTTTAGTCGGGATCGGCTGGGGCAAACCAACGCCCTTTGATCCTTTTAATTTAAGAAATGTCAAAAGAGATTCGGCATTAATTTCGGTTGCCGGTGCACTTTCCAATTTTTTGCTGGCTACTATTCTTTCCCTACCTTATTTAATAGCCTATCTGACGGGGAATCTTAACTTTCAAATTCATTCGATTTATGAAACTTTAGCGGTTGTCATCTGGATCAATTTGATCCTTGGGGTTTTCAATCTTATTCCGGTATCGCCCTTAGACGGATTCAAGGTCCTGGCCGGACTTTTGCCGAAGGATTGGTATCGGGATTTTGTGCAAACCGAAAGGTACGGAATCTTTATACTTCTTTTATTGCTTTTGACAGGGGTTTTGGGGCAGATAATTTTCCCGATTGTTTCTTTCCTATTTAATTTACTTGCTCCGGGACTTGCGTTTGGGTTTTAGAATAAGTTACCCAGTAATACAACTTTGAGTGCCTTCGGCATAAAAAGCGAAGCTTTCTCAAAAATGATCTTCTGGGCTATTTTGAGCCCAAGGTGACTTCGATATCGGCAGAATCGGTAGCTTCAAGACTATCATCTGAAACCTCAACCGAATAATCGCTTGATAAATCTTCAAATAATGTATCCTGGAAATTGGCAAAGCTTGCTTTAAGGCGGATTACGGTATTTGTAAAATCGTAGCTGTCTGCATTGCCAAGCTCGTCAACCGTCCAACCTTTACCTTCCAAAAAATCTTTCAAAGATGAAGCGGCCCCGGCCACACCGCTGCCGTTTAAAACTCGCACCTTAGCGTCTGATCTGTCGATTGCTCCGGCGGGTGATGCCTCGGGTGAAGGGCTTGAAAATTCAAAAGGAGTCGGTGACTCAAAGGTTTCCTCTGTGGATCCGCCGAGTTTCAGCTTGGAAAACGGGCCGATTCCGCGAAAGATCGCAAAGGCGACAGCACCGATAATGATTAAAATTATCAAAATCCACAACCACTTGGCGTTTTTGCCCTGAGAAGACTCCTGGTAAATTGATGCGGCAGGCTGGTGGGGCGGGCTTGATTGCTGCTGCTGTTGTTCGTCCACTGTAAAAAGTACCTTAAACTTAACTGGGGGCAATTGTAGGAGATTCTATTAAGCAATGTCAAGCCCAGTAGATCTTCTCCAGCGCTTATAGCCCTAAAAGACAAAGTCTTCTGGAAGTAGTTCTTCTGGGTCAAGCCCGTACAAATTTAGAAATTCTGTGCCGATTTTAGAAACCTTGAGCCCAGGGCGGGAATCGAACCCGCGACTTCGTCCTTACCAAGGACGCGTTCTGCCACTGAACCACCTGGGCAAATGTGCTGGGAGCAGGATCTTCGACTTCGTCCGCATATTGCTACATTAACTATTGCAATCGTTGTTGCAATAGTATTTTGCAATAACGAACCTTAATATCCACTCTAGTCCCAACAGCACAAATCCGCAACACGCGGTTGCAAATTTGTGCTGGGAGCAGGATTCGAACCTGCGGAGCCCCTTCGGGCGACGGTTTTACAGACCGTTGCAATTGACCACTCTGCCATCCCAGCCCTTAGATATCAGAGGAGCCCCATCAACATTTATGTTGAGGTGACCTGCTGATATAAACGCAGGGTAAACTGGAGCCGAGAGTGGGATTCGAACCCACGGCCTATCGTTTACAAAACGATTGCTCTGCCGCTGAGCTATCTCGGCGATTCAGTCATACAATTTTACCTCAACTTGAAAAACCCATCAATCGATCACCTATCGCAACAAATTTTTTTGGCTGTTAGAATGTAATTAATGCCCCGCGCTTTGCGAACTGTCAACCGCTTCCACTTGCGTCCTGGCTTTTCCTACGTCGAAATTCTGCTTTCCTTATTTTTAATAATCGCCTTAATCGCCATTCTACTAACCACCTCAACTGCCTACATCCACAGCCGAAGGACAAACCTGCAGACAATTGCCACCAAAATGGCCAGCTGTGAAATAGAACGCCTAAGAAAACTAGCCTTTGCCTCGCTTCCGGCAAATAACGGGGCATTTGATGCTTCCTGCACGGCTGATCTTTCCAAGCTTCCTTCAAGCTCAACGCTGAGAACAGTCACCAATTACGGCGGAAATTCGAAAATTAAACAGTTTACAACACAAGTTAATTGGACAGAAAAAGGCCTCACACAAGAAATAAAACTGGAGACTTTAATTTCCGAAAATGGACTATAAATTAATTTAAATGAATCATAAAAAATCTGCCCATCGCTCAGGGGTTTCATTGGTCGAACTCTTAATCGCCATGTCGATTGTCGGGATTCTTGGGGTTTTGATAGCCGCACTTTATTTTTCGCACTTCAAATTATTTTCCAGCCAAAACACCAGAATAGAAGTTGCCTCGGAAAATAAAATCGCCTTGGAGGAAATGACCAATCAGATCAGGGAAAGCCAGGGCGTTGCCGCAAGCTGCTGTTCGCCCACCGAAACTACAGGCGCAAATGTTCTGGTTTTGCAGATTTGGCCGCTTAATGCTTCGGGCGATCCGACCGAGCCAAACCCCAGCCCGGCACCTCAGTATGATTACATTGTCTATAAAAAAGTCAGCGATACTTTGAAGAAAACAATTGTACCGGCTGCGGGAAGCACAAGGCCGTCAAGCGACAAAATTATTGCCTCCAAAATAAATGCTCTTGCCTTCACCTTTGATAATGCCGATGTAACACAGGCCGCACAGGTTACAATTAATTTAACTACCCAAAATACAGTCAACAACATCACGCAGACAGATACCAAAACATCAACGGCGGTGATAAGGAATAAATGAAAAAAAATCCAAAACCCAAATTCCAAATTCCAAATCTGACTTATCACTTGTCACTTATCACTTGTCACTTGTCTTCGAAGAGGACACCCGGCCAGGTTATGATAATCGCCCTTGTTTTTCTGGCGGTTGTCCTAATTATCGCCTCCTCTCTTTTTTCCAGAGTTGCCAATTTCATCCGCTTCGGCTCAAATTCTGTTTTAAAAGAACAGGCAACCCAACTTGCCGATGCAGGAGTTGATTACGCAGTCCAGCAATTAAATGAAACAACTGGCAGCTATACCGGAGATACACAAACACTCTCAATCGGAACGGTAACAGTAACTGTCGCGAATAAAGGCCAGAACTTGAAAACAATTACTTCTACCGGCTATATCCCCAATCAAACCTCTCCCCGCGCTAAAAGGACAGTTAAGGTAGATATTGTAATCGATAGCCAACTAATTTCCTTCCGCTATGCGGTCCAGGTCAACGAAGGAGGTCTTGATATGGCGAACTCTTCACTAATCACTGGAGTCGGCGGTACAAAAGCAACAGTCTTTTCAAAAGGTAATATTAATGGATCTGGCTCTTCTACCATTAATGGTGATGCTTATACTTTAGGTACAATCTCCTCCCCAGACCCTACAGTTACTGGAATTAAATGTGAAGGTCAAACACCACCACTCCCATGTGCTGACCCAACAGAACTTTCCGAAATGCCCGCTATTGATGAGACTGATTGGCTCGCTGAAGCAGATGCTAACCCTTTATCTTGTCCATGTACTATCTCTGGTGATACATCCATAGGGCCCAGAAAATACACAGGAGATCTAACCATTTCAAATAATGCAATCGTTACGGTTAACGGTCCAATTCATGTAACTGGTAATTTCAGAATGACCCAAGGAGGTACAACTCTCAAGCTTAATGATTCTTTCGGATCCAACGGCACAGGTTTTATAGTGGATGGTATAGTCGACCTCAGCCAAGGGGGAAAATTTGAACCAACCAATGGAAACCCCAAGGGATATCTCCTTGTTATCAGTCACTCGGACACAAGTGGTGCCCTTCAAATCTCTCAAAGTGGCAGTACAGCAATCTTTTATGCATTAGATGGTAGAGCAACTATGAGTCAATCCGCTCATGTTTCCGCATTGGTTGCCAAACAATTAACTCTCTCTCAATCAGCAACTCTCGAATATGATCAGGGCCTTGCGTCGGCAAATTTTACCTCTGGTCCTGGTGGTGGGTGGGTTCTTAAAAGAGGAACTTACAAATTTACCAGTTCTCCATGAAATCAATGTCAGTAAATCTAAAAGATATCTTTATCCGTAAAATAGCCCTTATGGGTAATCACTGTACTTCATAGGATGCGTTTTTTAATACTTCTTACTGTTTACGCCTTCTTATTCGGGTTTTTAATCAGCGGAGAATCCGTATCAGCGATGACTACTAAACAATGGCGTACGGTTGAAAAAATAAGTGGGTATAGCCCATCTGACAACCCGTTTCCTAAAATCAGCGATGAGGGCCGCTTCGTAGTTTTTCACTCACACATTGCCAACTTGGTTCCCAACGACTCTAATAACTTCTGTGATACCGACGGAAACAGTGTGAAAGACAACAGCTGTGCTGACATCTTCGCTTATGACCGCGAGACCAAAAATATTAAATTGATTAGCGTTTCTACTAACGGTACGCAGGGTAATCAGCGTAGTGCTTTTCCTTCAATCTCGTCCGATGCCAGATATATCGCCTTTTCATCCCAAGCTAGTAATCTAGTACCGGATGGTACGCACAATTGCCCCTACGTTTATCCCCCATTTTTACAACAATGTACAGATATTTTTGTACACGATATGGATAATGAAATAACTGACAGAGTAAGCGTTGCCTCTGACGGTACAAAGGCAAACGGGAACAGCAACTTCCCAAGCATCAGTGCGAATGGGCGTTATATCGCCTTCTCGTCCGAAGCTAGCAACCTGATTCCAAATGGCGTCCATATCTGCCGAGATTTTTTCTCGTCACATCAATGCAATCATATTTTCGTTCATGACCGTCTGACTGGGACCACCGAGCTGGTCAGCGTAACGTCCAATGGAGAAAAAGGAAATAAAGGAAGTTATAAACCGAATATCAGTGCAGATGGTCGCCACGTTGCTTTTTTATCCAGTGCTAGCAACCTTGTTCCAAATGACAACAACGGCCGGAGTGATATCTTCATTCGCCATCTTGATACAAGAGAAACAGAATTGGTTAGCATAGCCTCTGATGGAACACAAGGCAACCAGGGGGCTGAGTTCAGCTTGCCAGCCGTTAGCGCGGATGGCCGATACGTTGCCTTTGTATCCAGATCAACCAACCTGGTAACCAATGATACTAATGACGTACCGGACGTGTTCATTCGTGACTTGTATTCTGTTACTACAGTTCACGCTAGTGTTGCGACAGATGGCTCTCAGGCTAATGATAGAAACGGCTCCTATGAACCCAGCATAAGTTCGGATGGGCGTTATGTACTTTTCGACTCTTGGGCTACAAACTTAGTGACCAATGACACAAATGGCTGGCCAGATATTTTTGTTCGCGATCTACATGCTATAATCACCACCCGGGTAAGCTTGGCACAAGACGGCTCTCAAGCTAATCATGCTAGTTTTGCAGGTAATATTAACCCCGATGGCAAATTTGTCTCTTTTACCTCTTTCGCGAGTAACCTAATGCCAAATGATTTAAACGATACAGCTGATATATTCGTAGCCGAAGCATTTACCACCCCCACTTTCCCCTACTTCTCCCAAAAAGATTCGGCGTGGGGTGGGCTGGAGTATGATAGTGCGAATACATTTGGCTCATTTTTCTGCGGCACCACTTTGGCCCAATGCGGATGCGCAACCACATCCTCTGCCATGCTCCTCAAATACTACGGCGTCGACAAAAGCCCCGCAGGTGACCCAACCAATCCCCAAACCCTCAACAACTGGCTCAAGGCCAACAACGGTTACGCCTTCGGCGCCTTAAAATGGAATTCCGTTGCCGCTTATTCTGTTAAGGCAAATCAGCAATTCGGATCGCAAAAAATTAAATTCTCCGGAATCGCAGGGAACAATAACTTTACTCAACTCAATCAAGATCTAAATAACAACAGTCCCCCGATTCTTCAGCAGCCGGGCCATTTTATTGTAGCAACGGGAATTCAAAGTCCGACTTATTCAATAAACGACCCCGCGTGGGAAAATCGGAAAACTCTCCAGTCATACGGTAATACTTTCCAGAGTATGCGCCGATTTGAAAAAACCTCAACCGATCTTTCGGCAATTTATATCTCAGCGCCTGCGCCGACCAAACTTTTAATAACCGACTCCGAAGGCAATAAAACCGGCAAGGATGCACAAGACAATACTTACAGTGAGATTCCCAATTCTTACTACACGCTTGAGCCCGCTTTCGCGGATCAATCCCAAGAAAATCCGCAAAATCCTCCAGAAAATGAAGGGGGCAATACTTTGGTGATTCTGACTCCTGAAAAGCAAAATTTTACTTTGGAAACTTTCAGCCAAAACCCCACCTATTCAATCGAATTTTCAGGCTATGACGAAGACGGAAATATTACTGTTCAGAATTTTGACCAAACTTCGGCAAACCATTATGACATTGATTATTCCCAAAGTGACAGCCATTTTGAATTCTTCCAAACCGTCGAGATTGACGCCCGCCATTCGGCAAAATCCAACCCCTTTAACCCAAGTGCCCGCATCCTACCGGTTGCGATTCTCGCCTCAAATGATTTCGACCCACAAACAGTAGACGTCAACACGATTGAAGCCGATGGCGGTTGGAAACTTTTGAAAACCTCAACAATTCTTGTCGGCCCGCCATCAGATAAACAACTGCTCTTGCTTCTGCAATCTGCATCGGAAACTTACCCTGATAAAATTTGTATTAGAGGCAGAACTGTGGATGGAAATCCATTTAAAGGATGCGATACGGTTAGGATTGTCGGCAACGGTCCCTAGATCTTAATCTCTTTATGTTCGGTTACCCGCCTACACCGCTTGCAGTATTTTTTCAAAACTAACTTTTCCGGCGTGTTTTCCGGGTTTCTTTGCGTTGTGTAATTGCGGCTTTTGCAAACCGTGCACGCCATTAAAAACGGTATTCTTTTTTTCTTGGCCATATTTCAGAAAAATTTCAAATTTCTAATTTTTACTTTTTTGATTGAAATTCGAATTCCCTAAATTTTAAAACATTTACTTGGAAGATGAAACTATTAAACCAACGGGGGAGGTCTCCTCATCGAGGATTAGCAGGCGGAAAGGACCAAGCTAAAAACCGGCAAGCTTTTGAATGATTTGGGCTTTACCGAAAAACTTTAGACCGAGAAGCCGTTTGTCATTTGTCAGAAACAGGTCGCACTCCGCTTCTGCGGCACTATGCAGCTGGACATTGTCCTCAAGATCATCTGTTGGCCCATTCAAAGCCCTATCTAATATATCCTCAGAAAAATCTGTCAGTTGGAATTTACCTCTCTGAGCCAGCACTTTTTTATCTGGCATTTTTATCTTGTAAGTGTAGCAGTAAATATGAAATGACAAAGTTGAGATATAAACAACATAATCTTTCAGGGAGTCAAGAATCTTTATTTCGGGCTTTCGGACAATAGTATCGATAAAGCAATTGGTATCAAGAAAGACTTTGCCCATATTTTTCCATCAGGTGTTTTCTATATCTTCTTTCCCGCTCTTTATAAGAAATTTTGGGAAAGCTAAGCTCTGATGCCAACTTTTTGAGCTGTTTAATATCTGCCTCAGTTAAAGCTTTAGCTTCTTTTTTTGGTTTAATTTCTCCGATAATTTTGGATCTATGCACTAAAGAGACAGTTTGCCCCTTGGAAAGGCGACTAACCAGCAGGGAAGATTTGTTCCGTAAATTGGTTGTTGTGATGTATTCCATACATTTGAACTATACATTTAAGTGTATAGTTCGTCAAGTGTTCGTCAATCGTGAAACAGCGGGGGTTTCCGGATCAAGCACTGAGTTGATTTTAACCCTTAGCTACCTTAATCTAGAATTAGATGCCCAAAATAGCACGTAGTTTAGGGTTCATAGTTCGTAGACGGAAAACGACCCACTACCAACTACCTACTTCACACTCCAAAGGCTTTACAATAATCGAGCTTTTGGTTGTAATTGCAATAATTGGTATTTTAGTGGTTGTTGCAAGCATGGCTTATGGCAATGTTCGGCAAAAAGCCCGTGATTCCCAAAGAAAAGAAGAATTAAAGGCGCTAAAAGCAGTACTTTTAATGTACTATCAGGACCATGATGCATACCCCGATCCCGGAGCGGATCTGATGTCCGATTCAACCGAAGGTGTCAACTGGATTCCCGGCCTTGTCCCCGATTACATCAAAAGCCTTCCCAAAGACCCCAATCAGGCAGGGCTATTTCCGATGCTAGCAAACATTTTCAAAAAACAGCGTTTAAATGAGGGCCAACCCCAACCGCAGGTTGCTGCCGCCGGTTCAGTTGATGTCAGGGTCAACTCCGGAACCGATGATGCGGAACAGCGCCTGGATACCAATGCTATCGATATCTCAAGTTCCGACTTGGAACTAACTCAGGATCCCGCAAGCTCCAACCAGGAAGTTGGTATGCGCTTTACTTTTGTGAATATTCCGGCTGGCGCAACGATAACCAATGCCTATATTGAATTTGAAACAGACGAAACAACTTCCGGCGCCACCAATCTCACCGTTTGGGGTGAAGCTAATGATAGTCCGGCTGCATTCTCGACAGCCACGAGTAATATAACAAGCCGCACTAAAACTAGCGCATCTGTTGCCTGGAGTAACGTACCGGCTTGGACCATCATAAGCGAAAAACACCAGACTCCAAATCTTTCTTCTGTTATCCAACAAATAGTATCCAGGCCTGGATGGGCAAGCGGCAACAGTATCGTAATTATTATCACAGGCTCAGGTTCAAGGGTCGCCGAAGCTTACGAGGGAGAACCTGCAAACGCCCCCCTCCTGCATGTCGATTACACGACTGGTGCAAGCTCCCCAGCGGTTACGACCACTGCAGCAAGCAGTGTGACCTCAACCGGAGCATCACTTAACGGATCAGCTAACCCCAACGGGCAATCAACCACAGGTTGGTTTAGGTTCAGTACAACAAACCCTGGAACTTGCAACGATACCTTTGGCACGCGAGCGCCCTCAACAGGCGGGACGAGTCTTGGCACAGGTACAAGCTCTGTCGTTTACGCACAAAGTATTTCCGGTCTGGCAACATCTACAACTTATTACTTTTGCGCCATCGCCAGTAATGCTACAGGAACCGGAACCGGCACTGTTCTTTCATTTACAACCGGTGCGCCGCCTCTGCCCGCTCCTGCTTGCTCCCCTGCTTCTCAATCGGTCCAAACCGGAGTTGCCGCAAACCTTTCTGCATCGGGCGGAGATGGAACTTATAGCTGGTCGGCTGCTGGTGGCACGCCCTCATCCGGCAGCGGCTCTGGTTTCTCGGTAACTTACTCAACAGCCAGCACGTACAGCATAACTGTCACGAGCAACAGTCAAACATCTACTCCTTGTACTGTCACTGTCACGGCTGCTCCGCCGCCGTCTTCTTCTTCTAACATCTACAATTATGTAGTGGCAGCCGATCAAAAATCATTCGTTTTGTGGGCAGTTTTAGAAAAGAGTAATGATCCGGAAGCTCTTGGTGGCTCGAGTGCAACCTGCTCGCAAACTCCTCCAGATACTAAATACAATTACTGCATAGAATCACCACAATAAAACGAGGTCCGTCCTCGTCAGTGTTAAAAAACCACCGCGTACAAAGAAATCAAAATTTAACATTCACTAACTCAATCTTCTCCGAACCGCTGACTGATTCTTCCATCGTTACAAACCCAACATCCGGACAGTAATACTTATATTCATTGAGTGTATTATCAAGCGTACTCCAATCTCTTGTCTGAAGGCAGTTTTCAAATGTCCCAAAGGGAACGGAGACTTTTTTATCAAGCGCAACAACATCACCCATATCTTCGGCTTCTCCTTTATAAAATTCCTGGCGGTACGAATCGCCAACCTTAGGACTTCCCTTCATCACTATCCCGGGCTTCGCCCCGTTCACTCCTGCCTCCCAAGCTCCTTTATGGTCGAGAATCTTGCCATTCTCATAATTATCAACGGCCTCTCCGAAATACCAAACATTGCCATCTTTATCCTGAGCGTACCAATCTCTTGTATCCTCGATTAATTCATCGTCTAACCAGACTCTGTCCCAAACAACAATGGTTTTTACATCCATTACATCTTTGGTGTCATTGGTAACTACTATTTCAATTCGCTCCAGGCCTTCAATTGTTTTATTTTCGTAAGAGAATTTTGCACCAGGTTTTAAGGTGAAATACTTGTTATTTATCTGGGATGTAAAATTCGCAGGGTCAATTTGCACATTATATTCCGAACTCTGTTGGTTAGGATTATTGATTATATTGGTTTTTTGATTTTGAAGCTTGTATAAGGCAGCTCCGATAATCAGTACCGAAGTTAAAACGATAATTATGTAGATTGATTTATTTTGCATAACTTGTCTGTTCACACAGCCCACGTTTAGTTTATATGACGCGGCAGGGGTGGAGGGAATCGAACCCCCGTTAGCGGTTTTGGAGACCGCCGTCCTACCACTGAACGACACCCCTAATTATCTTGATCCTAATCTTTTTATCAACCCATGATAAGACGAGCCGAATTGTTTAAGTTTACTTTCCCTTATCTTTGCCGATTCCTTATCAGTATAAGCTTCATAGTATATTAATTTTGCTCCTGACATTCTACTTGTTGTATACACCTTTCGATCAGCGTGTTCTCTGATTCGACGTTTTAGGTTATTTGAGTAACCTATATACAATTTACCTTTGTTATCGCGCAAAAGGTATACATAGTACATTCGTAATTTAGGTTTTGGACCCAGCCCTTCGCGAAGGGCTGGGTGGAGACCAGAATTCTACCATTGAACCACACGCCTATTTAACACCATCCCCTACCACAAAAGGCGCTGTTATTATATCAAAGAATCGGCTATGCTTAAAAAGAATGGCTGATCAAAATAAACCCGAACCTTCCCCAGAATCTACGGTTTCTGAAAACATGAACAATACTCCGTTATCCCGCGCGGATTCCCTTCCCCCTTTTCCTGCTTCCGGTCCCGCCCCTTCGCAAAGTGTACCTGATCAGCCAATAAGCAAAGACGGCAATCAGCAGCCTACTGTTCCCCCACTTTCGGCCGAGGAAGGTGAACGAGGTCCGTCCTCGTTAGCCTCGACCCTACCTCAGCAAAGTCCGTCCTCGTCGTTAAAAATCAAGCCCCCGAATTTTGGGGGCGGCAATTCACCCCTTGGCAAAATTCTGGCGGTCCTCTTAATCCTCATCTTATTGGCAATCCCCGCAGGAAGCCTCATTCTTGCCTACACTAACTATAAATTGATCACTCCTCCAAAAATTGTCCAAAGAGCAATTGACAGGTTTATTTTAATAACCCCGCTTCCCAAAACTACACGATTAATTCTGCGAAGAACCGAAAGGAAAATGGCAAATTTAAAATCCGCGACTTTGGAAACACAGGTAGAGTTTGCGACCGAAAGCAAGAATTTTCCAGTCTCAAATGCAAAAATTACAGTCAAGGGCCCTGCCGATTTTAAAACCCAAAATTATTCCAAAACCCGGCTTGAAATTTCCGGTGAAGTTGCGATGGAAGGTCTCAAGATTTCAGCAGCTGGCGAAATCAGGCAAATCGAAGATAATTTATATTTCCAGCTAACCGAAGTTCCCGGCGGCTCGTTTCTGCCATTGGATGAAGTTAAAAACCAATGGTTCATTTTGCATGTAGAAGAGCTGAATAAACAAAAAAGGACTGCCGAGGATGAGGCGCAAATCCAAAAAAT
>Ga0209542_10014885_pt1 | contig 13155 bp, 11 predicted proteins | sample RifCSPhighO2_01_FD_184028 | JGI IMG/M metagenome (GOLD analysis project Ga0209542, IMG submission 184028) | Soil microbial communities from Rifle, Colorado - Rifle CSP2_plank highO2_0.1 (SPAdes) (version 2) | ecosystem: Environmental > Terrestrial > Deep subsurface > Rock core/Sediment ... | reverse complement strand
AATTTCTTTCTTGTCAATGATGCAGAACCGTGCATTGAGTCCTTTGGTAACACGAATTTTAGAGAAGGGTGTGAGAACTTTGATTTCTTTCTCTGCCTTTTTAGTTAGGGGAGCAGCAATTCGAATTTGAATGCCTCGGTCATGTGCTTTTTTGAGGGCTTTGTTGAGTTCTTGACTTTTCTGGATAAATCCAGCTTCGCTAGTCACCAAAAGAATTTCTTCTTGGGCATCTTTGATCATAAGTTCGATGTGATCATAAATATTATCTCGCCCTTTAATAGCTCCAGTGATGTCAAAAGGTTCTACTAATTCAATTCCTTTTTTATGGAGAAGATTAAGTTCATTAAGGATTTCAGTGCTTCTGACTTTATCAAGTTGGTCGATATTTTTTTGGGCATCTTCATTGATCTTTTTCTTGACACGTTCTAAGACTTCTGAAGGAGAAATCGCAAGGTATTGGATGGGTTTGCCTATTTTCATAACAATAAAGCCTTTACGTTCAAGGCTTTCTAGGATATCATAGCTTCGACTGCGGGGAACATTGGCAATATCAGATAATTCACCTGCAGTAGAAACACCCCGACTAAGGAGTGCAGTCCAAATTTTGGCTTCATAACTGTTAAGGCCGAAATCTTTGATTTTTTTTAAAAATTCAGTTTGTACAATCATATTGCATCCTCGAATATAACATACATAAGAATTCTGCGAGATATATAAAGGTTATGGTTTTTAGGACTGCTCAGTGATAACGAATAGGATTCTCGGGAAAAGGCCCTTCCCCTTGTTTTCTTATGGAAAAAAAGTAAAGCTAAAGCTTTATGTACGATTTTTAAGCTCAATTTGCAAATTTTTCTTTTTTGCATGAAATTTATTTTCTATATAGAAATTAAATATAAGATAACTAAATAAAAGATATTATTATATTATAATCTACTAATATAATAATCTAATAATAATATACTAATTAAATAATTAATATAGTAATGAATAATTAGATTAAAAAAGACGACGATAAAAAACAAATAAACCAACTTATCTCAATAAATATCTTCGGCCTAAAGACTGAAGTATTTCCCAAAAATGACTAGAAAAGCCATTCATCTTTTGTTTAAAGGCAAAAGTACACAGAACCCGAAGAGTTCTAGTACAGAAGAATCGAAGATTCTTCGTACGAGAAATGTTCCATTTCTCTGTACAAGAAATCTTGAAGATTTCTTAGTATTCTAGCCATTTTTGATAAATCAACTTACCTTAATAATATCAATTTTCATTACACTCTCTTAATTTCTATTGTCTTTCTCACTTATAAACCCTTAATTTTTTAGTAACTTTCCTCTTATAAATTTTATATCTTAATCTCAAATCCCTCTCAAACCCACACTAAATTCCTTTCAAACCTATACCAAATTCCTTTTAAACCCACACTAAATTCCTTTTAAACCCACATTTTTCCATAGGAAACACATTTTTCCATAGGAAATGAAGGGGTATGGCTTATAGTCTGTAAGATGTAATTTATCTTCTATACTTTCCATAAGAAAAATCTTTATATACCCCTCCTTCATTTGGAAAAGGATGGAGCTAGACCAATTCTTTGAAAAATACCTTAAGAAAGAATCTATCTTCTTAAGTAAGCAAGTTTTGCAGTCAGCCTATGTCCCAAATGAACTTCTTCATAGAGACCATCAACTCAACCAAGTGGCTAACATCCTAGCGCCTGCTTTAAAAATGGAGAAACCTTCTAATTTATTCGTTTATGGTAAAACTGGCACAGGCAAAACACTGACACTTAAATTTGTGGCAGAGAAGATGTTAAAAGTGTCAATAGATCAGAACATTAAGCTAAAAATCATTTATTTGAACTGTAAATTAAAAAAAGTTTCAGATACAGAATATCGCATGATTGCTCAGCTTTCTCGTTTTTTCGGTAAGGAAATCCCCCCAACAGGCCTTCCAACCGACGAAGTGTACAATATTTTTTTTCAGGCCTTGGATAGTCAAGAGCAAAACGTGGTTTTGGTTTTAGATGAAGTAGATCAACTCTGCGTAAACGGAGCAGGCAATGATGTGATCTATAACTTAACTCGTATTAATTCTGAGTTAAAGAGAGCACAAGTCTCCATTGTTGGAATCAGTAACAGCTTAAGTTTTGCTAACAACCTTGATCCCAGGGTAAAATCTTCCCTGAGTGAGGAGGAGCTGGTTTTTCCACCTTACAATGCGTTGCAAATTTTGGATATATTAAAGAACCGCTCAGAAAAGGCATTTAGACCCAATACGCTAGTAGAAGGGGTGTTGCAGAAATGTGCGGCATTTGCTGCTCGAGAGCACGGCGATGCCAGGCGAGCTTTAGAACTTTTGCGGGTAGCGGGAGAACTTGCTGAGCGAAAAGGGTTGACTAAAGTTTCTTTGGAGGAGTTAGATGAGGCAGAGGATAAGATTGAGAAAGACCGTGTTTTGGATGTCGTCTTGACCCAACCCAAACAGTTTCAGGCCACGCTTTATTCAATATTACTATTAGGCGAGAAAAACAAAGGAGTTATTTTTACAGGGGAAGTGTATGAAGTATACAAAAAGATTTGCTCCACTTCTGGCCTAAGGCCGTTAACTCAAAGAAGGATTTCAGACATTTTGGCGGAGTTAGATATGTTGGGGATCATCAATGCAAAGGTAATCTCAAAAGGTAGATTTGGTCGCACGCGAGAGATTCGGCTGTCCCTTCCTTCTTCGTTAGAATCCAAGGTTCGAAAAATGGTCGAGGAAGACTTAGGGTTGGAAATGTCAGAATTCAAGCGGAATTCTGAGCATGATCAAGAACGGAGACACTCAGATCTTAATATCCGTTCTTGACAAGAAAGAATTTTTGTAGGGGGTTTTTGATGGATGCGCAAGCAAAGGTTAGGTTATTGCTGCAAAAAGGGGTTTTAGTAAGCCCCGAGATGTTGAATAACTTAGATGATGCACTCACTCAGCAAGGTATTTTGTCAGAAGAAACCAGTCTGGAAAAGCCAGTAGAGGATGATGTAAAAGTCTTGATGTCTTATGATGAACCTTCTCAGAAGCGTTCGGTGAGCGATTTTGTGAGCTATTTTAACCAACGATTTTTTGCTTTGGAAAGCATGCTTAGGCGGCGGCAAGAGTTGCAGCACCTGATTTCAATCAACAAGCTTTTAGCTAAGAGAGATAAAGAACCTGTTTCAATCATTGGAATGATTTTAGATAAATCCATCACGAAAAATAATAATATCTTATTAAAATTAGAGGATCCTACCGGAACCATTTCAGTATTAATCCATAAGAACCGCTCCGACATGTTTGAAATGGCAAAAGATCTTGTGTTGGATGAAGTAATTGGGGTGACAGGTAAGTTGAGTGACCCTGGAGTGGGAGGTGGTATAATTTTCTTTGCAAATTCCTTTGTATTACCTGATGTACCTGTGGATAAGGAGTTGAAGAAGGCACCAGAGGAAGGGTATGCGGTCTTTACCGGAGATATCCATTTAGGTTCAACCTTGTTTTTAGAGCAGGAGTTTCGCCGCTTCTTGGCTTGGTTACAAGGGAAAGAAGGAAATGAGGAGCAAAAGCGTATCGCGAGTTTGGTAAGATATGTTTTTATTCCAGGAGATGCAGTAGAGGGAGTGGGGATTTATCCTGGTCAGGAAGAGGATCTTACCATTTCAGACATTAAGGAACAATATATAGAATTGGCGAAATACTTGAAACAGATACCTCCTCAGATTAAGGTGGTGTTGTGTGCAGGGAATCACGATGCCGGCCGCCTTTCAGAGCCTCAGCCTCCTCTTTATAAGGATTTTGCAGAGGCATTGTGGAAGTTGCCAAATTTGAAGATCCTAAGCAATCCCTGTTGGGTAAACATCGGGTCAACTCCAGATTTTTCAGGGTTTGATGTGCTAATGTATCATGGTTTTTCCATGACGTATTACGCAGATAAGGTAGAGTCTTTACGGGCGAAGGGAGGGATGAAGCGAGCTGAATTGATCATGAAGTTTTTATTGCAGCGTCGTCATTTGGCACCCACACATACTTCGAATTTGTACATTCCAGATAAGAAACGAGACCCTTTGGTGATGGATCATGTTCCTGACTTTTTTATAACAGGTCACATCCACCGGGTAAGTATGGGTAACTATCGGAATGTTTCATTATTGAATTGTGGGTGTTGGTCTAAGCTTTCTTCATACCAGGAGAAAATGGGAATTATTCCTCAACCAGCAAAAGTATTGGTAGTCAATCTTCGGACACGAGAGGTAAAAGTGATGAATTTCTTAGAGAGTGATGTAAGTTGATGGTGGCTTCTCCGAAGATGCAGGAATACTTTGCTAAGTTAGAGAAAGATTGTTTTGAAATTTATGAGTTGGCTGTAGAAGCTAGGAAGAAAGGGTTTGATCCAGAAGAGCAGGTCGAGATTACAATTGCGAAGAACATGGCAGAGAGGGTTATTGGTCTAATTAGTGTAGTAGCCCCCCAAATCAAAGATTCGGGAGCAGCCGGGCGTATTTCAGAGTTAGAAAAGCAGTATGGGGTATTGGATTGGCGGGTAGCCATGAGCATTAGTTTAGAAGTGGCTCAAGAGAAGTTTTGCAAATTTAAGAATCAGTTGGAAGCTATGGAAGTCGGGGTGAGAGTTGGTTTTGCATATCTCACCTTAGGGAGTCTATCTGCTCCGTTGGAGGGATTTGTGGGGTTGGAGTTGAAGAATCGGGCGGATGGAAAGGGGCAATATTTTTGTCTGAATTTTGCAGGTCCCGTACGTGCAGCAGGGCGTACGGCAGCAGTTATGTGTGTGCTCGTCGCGGATTACATTCGAAAAAATTTCGAGTTTGCCACATACGACCCTACGGAAAAAGAGATCCAACGTTGTCCGGGTGAGTTGGAGGACTATCATGAGTACATCGCAAACCTACAGTATTTTCCTTCTCCAGAAGAGTCTACTTTTTTGGTGAGGAATTTTCCGTTGGAAATCTCCGGGGAGCCCTTGGAGAATCGCGAGTTGTCAAATACAAATTTTAAAGACATTCCTCGGATTGAATCAAATTTTGTGAGGGGGGGTTACTGTTTGGTGATTGGGGAGTGTTTTGGTTTGAATTCACCTAAAGTTTGGAGTAAGATGAAGAGTTGGGCAAAAGAGTTTGGGTTGGAGCATTGGTCCTTTCTAGAAGAGTTTTCAGAGTTACAGAAGAAGTTGCACGCAAAAGGAGGGGCTACAGAGCAGGCGAAGCTGGCGCCAAATTATTCTTATTTAAAGGACTTGGTGGCGGGGAGGCCCGTATTTGGTTTTCCTTTGAGGCCAGGCGCTTTTCGTTTAAGATATGGGAGAGCTAGGACTGGGGGGTTGAACGGTCAGGGTCTGCATCCTGCAACCATGTCGGTTTTAGATGGATTTATTGCGGCAGGTACCCAGTTGAAGGTGGAGCGTCCAGGGAAGGCGGCATCATATACTCCTTGTGATACCATTGACGGCCCCATTGTTAAATTAAAGGATGGTTCAGTTGTTTTCTTGAAGACAGAAAAACTCGCTAAGCAATTTAAGGAGCAAGTGGCTGAAATTTTGTATCTAGGAGATGTGCTGATCTGTTATGGAGATTTTTTTGATCGTAGTCATAACTTAGTGCCTCCAGGGTATTGTCCTGAGTTTTGGGGTTTGGAGGTGGAAAAAGCCACTGTGGATCTATTTGGGACATTGGATTTGGATAAGTTAGCCGATCTGGTGCAGATCCCTACAGAGTCTTTAGATAAATGGTTTAAGAGTCCTTTAAAAGCGAAAATAACGTTCAACCAGGCAGTAATCATGTCGGAGAAGCTAAGGGTTCCATTGCATCCTTCTTACACTTTTTTTTGGGATGTGGTGAAAGGGAGTGAAGTAAAAAAAGTATTGGAGTGGATGAAGGGTTTGAAAGTGGTGGAAGAACCATTCCGTTTGGTGTTACCATTGACTGAGTCAAAGAGTATTTTAGAAGTGTTAGGCATTCCCCATTTATGTGTGAACCAAGAGTTTGTGGTGTTGGAGGGAGAGGTAGGTAAAGCGTTGTTGTTTTCATTGGGAATTAAAGGGCCTGGAGGAGTATTAGAGGCTTTGCGGAGTTTTCCAGTTGAAGAAGAGGGTTTGGCAGTGGTGAATCAGTTGTCTGGGGTGAAGATGCGGGCAAAAGGGGGTACTTTTATTGGGGCGAGAATGGGGCGTCCGGAAAAGGCGAAGATGCGAAAGTTAACAGGTAGTCCTCATGTTTTATTCCCAGTTGGGAGCGAAGGGGGAAAGCTTCGTTCATTCCAGGCGGCAATGGATCAAGGTAAAGTAACGGCTGATTTCAGCATCTTTTATTGCGTGAATTGTAAAAAGGACAGTGTGTGGGGTGTGTGTCTGTTTTGCGACCAGCGTACGATTCGTAGGGCTTTTTGTAAGCAGTGTGGAGTGGTGGATTCTTGCCCTCATAAGCCTCTGCTTGCACGACGTACCTCTGTTCCAATCAAGGAATATTTTGATGTGTTGATGAAGAAGTTGAATACTCGGGTAGCCCCAGACTTGATTAAGGGAGTGCGGGGAACGAGTAATAAAGAGCACATTCCAGAGCACCTGATGAAGGGTTTTTTACGGGCAAAGCATTCGATTTGTGTGAATAAAGATGGGACGGTGAGATACGATTGTTCAGAGGTGGCCTTGACGCATTTCAAGCCAAAAGAGGTGGGGGTTTCAGTGGAGAAGTTGCGTTCATTAGGTTACGATTTGGATTGCAAGGGTTTTCCCTTGGAGACTGAAGACCAAGTATTGGAGTTGAAGGTGCAAGATGTTGTTTTGCCATCCTGTACAGTGAGTGGAGATGAAGGGGCTGATCGGGTGTTGCTTCGAGTGGCAAAGTGTGTGGACGAGACTTTAACAAACTTGTATGGATTGAATCCATTTTATAATCTGAAGGTGCCAGAAGACTTGGTGGGGCATTATGTCTTGGGATTAGCTCCTCATACCTCGGCAGCTATGTTAGGAAGGGTAATTGGTTTTAGTCAAACACAGACTTTTTTGGCGCATCCTTATTTTCATTGTGCGATGAGAAGAGATGCAGATGGAGACGAGGCTTGTTTCTTATTGTTATTGGACGCTTTCCTGAACTTTTCTAGGAAGTATCTACCTGATTCTCGTGGATCAAAGATGGATGCTCCATTGGTAGTTACATATGCTTTGAATCCAAATGAAGTAGACGATCAAGTGTTTAATATGGACATTGCGTGGGGATATCCTTTGGCAATGTATCTCGCTGCATTGGAGTTTAAAAGTCCTAAAGAGGTTAAGGTAAGGCAGATCGCTTCGGTGTTGAAGACAGAAGGGCAGTTTGAAGGTCTGGGATATACACATGATACTTCTGATTTTAACAACGGAGTATTATGTTCATCCTACAAGTTGCTGCCAAGCATGCAAGACAAGTTGAAGGGTCAGATGGAGCTTGCTGTTAAGATCCGAGCAGTAGATGAAAGGGAAGTGGCTACATTGGTCATAGAGAGGCACTTCATTCGTGACACAAAGGGTAACTTGCGTAAGTTTTCGCAGCAGGAGTTTCGTTGTGTGAGTTGCAATGAGAAGTTCCGGCGCCCGCCATTAATTGGTAAGTGTACCAAATGCTCTGGAAAGTTGCTTTTCACCATCTCAGAGGGCTCCATCACGAAATACTTGGAGCCAAGCATTAGTCTAGCGAATAAGTACAATGTCTCTACCTATCTAAAACAAACGCTTGAATTAACTAAGCGCCGCATTGAAAGCGTTTTCGGAAGAGAAACGGAGAAGCAGGAAGAATTAGGGAAATGGTTTGGTTAGTCATATTTAACCTCAAATCCATCCAACTCTTGTTCAGGAACCTCTTCCATATCCACACGTTCCACTTCCGCATAAGGAGGCCCTTTTCGGCAGTGTCGTAGAAATTCCTGCAAGGCTTCCGATTTACTCTGTGCAATGACTTCCATGCGGCCATCTTCTAAGTTCTTCACCCAACCCAGAATGCCCAGTCGCTGAGCTTCTTTCATCAGATAATAGCGAAAGCTAACTCCTTGTACTTTGCCAGAGATGTAGATGTGTAGGCAGGGCATTTTGGTACAGTAAGTTCACAACTATTTATATCTTTAGAAGCCATGGGCTTTCTTAGCCGCTTCATGTATTCTTTCTTCTAGGTCGCGGCCGCGCACCCTGTTTTTGCGAGTAGCGATTTCATCTATTTTTCTATTGAATCGTTGGAGTTGTTTTTCCCCCTTACATTGCCCTGAATGCTTTCCGTAGAACGTTCCGAAATACCATTCTCTTCTTCGATAGCGATCTTTGTTCCTACGTATTTCAACCACAACAAGGTTCTCGCCTTCATCTTTTGCGGGCGAACCTATTTGACTTAAATAAACAGTTCCTCCATTCTGTCCTTTAGAATAAAAGAGGCTGGGCTCCCAGTAGTTGAAGCCCGCATATTGAATGGTTTCAAAAGAAACCCATTTGGCAAAAGTCATAAAAATGGGAAAAGGAGGGAGTTTAAATAGTTAGATCTTCGAATAAACACTATGCTTCGCACCGCAGGCCTGACATTTGATGAAGGTAATCCCAGCATCTTTGGTCAGCTTCGTATCGGGTTTGCCGCATTCTTTGCACAGCACCAATTCATCTGCATATTGTTTGATTTTGTCATTGATTTTACCGGCGGGTACTTTGGTGCCTAAGATCAATAGCTGCTTTTTGAATTCACCCGGTGCAGCAAGTTCTTTGAGGATGTATTTAAGTAAGTGTTCTGGTTTTCGTTGAAACAAATCAGCAATTTCAAAGAAGTTGCTGATAATGGTTTTATTGCCTTCTACATGGCCTCGTACATTGGGAACGGCCAGTCGTTCGGTAGCTTCCTGTACTTCAGGCAGTTGTTTTTTGGCTTTTTCAAGGAGTTGCTCGTACGGGTCCATATCTGGTTAGAACCCTGCCGCATTTATAAGGGTTTTCGGTTGATATTGATATCTATATAGAAAATAAGTAACTTAAGCAATCTTTATATAGCTCTTCTATCACAGAAGAAGTATGGTTCTCGAAGCACTCACGACTCCGTTTAAGGCTGAATCCAACCCCAAGCGGCAGTTCTTTCTAGGGTTTGCGTACGTCACCGTCGCCATCTTCCTGAGTCTTTGGATCTTCCGCAGTTACAGCAGCATGATCATGGTTTTCTTGGCAACCATGGCAGCCCTTCCTTTAGCGTATTCAACGATAAAAATGGAGGAAGAAAAAGACTTGGAAGCCGTAGAAGAAACATGGCTGTTAAAAGAGCACGCAAAGGCTCTATCTTTTTTCATGTACTTATTCATGGGCATGACGGTGGCCATGGCCTTCTGGTATGTAGCGCTTCCTGCAGATACTGTTGCGGTTTTGTTCCAGTCTCAGTCCAGCACGATCAATACAATCAATGCGAGTGCCATTGCAGGCAACGCTTACAAGCTTGATTTCTTTGGTAAAATATTCTTCAACAACGTGAAGGTCTTGATCTTCTGCATATTATTTTCATTCATCTATGGGGCAGGTGCCATCTTCATCTTAACCTGGAATGCCTCGGTCATTGGCGCAGCGATTGGCAATTTTGTCCGGGGAAGTCTAGCTTCTTATAGCCATCTTGCGGGTTTAGACAAAGCAGCAAAATATATGTATGTTGTTTCATTTGGTTTATTTAAGTATGCGATTCATGGCATTCCTGAAATCTTGGCGTATTTCACAGCAGGCCTCGCAGGGGGAATCATCAGCATCGCCGTCATCCGTCACGACTTCGGTACGCCTAAGTTTGAGCAGATTCTTCTCGACAGCGCAGACCTCTTATTGGCCAGTTTCGCAATTCTCTTCCTTGCCGCAGTCTTAGAAGTGTATATAACCCCGTTGGTGTTCTAGAGTCTCTCTGCTTTTTTCCATATCTGATCAAAGAAGCTAGCTTGCATTTTAGCAAAGGTTTCATGGACAATGCGGATAACAATGCGTTTTTCTTCGATCTGTTCGGATTTAATGGCGATATGGGCTATTTTTCGGTCAGAAACGATGAGAGAAAGATCTTTTAAAGTGCAAAGCCTGACAGGAATGTGATTCTTCTGAAGGTGGCGAATAATTTCTTGGTTATAGGTTGAAGTCTCTTCAACAAGGATACGGATGAGGATGCCTTCTTTTGCAAGCGATATCCACGCTTTAGAAGATCCAAGCAACGCAGTTTTTTCTCCAGAGGTAATAATTAGGAGTTCTTTTCGAGTGGTTTCACAAAGGGCTTTCGCAGCTTGGTAGGATTGGATCTTCCCCAAGTAGACTTCAACTTGTTTTTCGGTTAAAGATTGCTTTAAATGGATCTTTTTTAACACATGAAGGGTCTGAACAGATTGGGTTTTCAATGCCTGGCGTTTCTTGTCTACATAGCTAGGGATTGCAATTTCAGGGTCTTTTGCTTGATAAATACGAGGCTCTCTTTGAAGAAGGGTCAAAAATCCTTTTTTCTCAAGGTTCTCTAGATTACTATAGACCGACGTCCTGGGGATTTGGGCTAGGTCAGCTACTTCTTTTCCTTTTTTAGGTCCATATTCTATAAGAGCAAGGTAGCATAAAGCTTCATAGTCTGAGAGCCCGATTTTATTCAACGCTTCTTTCATGTAGTAGTAATAAGCTACAAGTTATATTTAAATGCTACGTATTGGATCTAGATAAATGCCTTCAAAAATACGCTTCGAGTTAAGTCTACAAGCAGCGCAGGAAATTTGTCACAAATACAATTTAGAAGAACCCAAAGAAGTGGTTCGCGTCGAAAAAGGGATGACGAATGATGTTTTCAGTTTGAACGATAAATACATGGTGAAGATCGCTACGTTTTATGCTGATTTGGTGGATCTGAGCAAGGAACAGGCAGTTTATGGTTGGTTGAAGGAAGCCAAAGTTCCATGCCCTAAAGTGTTGGGGTTGGATCGTTCAAAGCAAATCCTCCCTTATTGTTATCTAGTCTTAGAGAAAGTTCGAGGGCTTCCTTTGGATGATTGTTGGCCTTCTTTATCCGCAGAATCCAGAGCGAATCTAATAACGGAGATAGGCAATATCTTGGCGAAAATCCATTCCATTCAATTTCCTGTTTTCGGTGAATGCCTGTGGGGAGGCGGGTTTGTGGGTCCTTTAGGCTATAAAGAGTTCTTGCAAAGAGATGTGAAAATCATCTTAGACAAAATCGCTAAAGAAAACCTTTTATCCACAGATCTACAACAAAAAATAAGCGTCTTTTTTAGTCGCACAACACTATTTGACTTAAACGTACGGGGTTCCCTAACTCATTTAGGATATAATTTCAGCGATTTTATAGTCGAAGGGGGTAAAGTTACAGGAGTCATAGATTGGGAATGGGCTCGTTCAGCACATCATGAGGAAGACTTAGCCCTGTTCTTCTATCGGATGCTGCACATGGATCCAGGTCTAATCAGTAAGTTTAGAGAAGCGTACGAAAAGACACATAAGTTAGATAAAGCATTCGAGAAACGATTGCTCGTTTACAACTTTTTGTATTACTTACGTGGTTTGTATCATACGCTGTGTTGGTCGCATCGCCCAGACAAGCAAAGAGAATATTTAAGAGAAGTAGAAAAATTAGCAGGTTGGGTCCTAGGAAATGATTAAGTTTTTTATTGCTTTCAAATCGCAAATATTCTCTTTTATCCCTAGTTTTCGAGATAATTGCTTAGCCCTCTTTTCTCCTCCGACATACCTAAACAGTTTTTTGATGTTCCTTTGAAATCTTCTTTTATCTATTCTTTTTAGGTTCTTTAACATTAAGATAGTCTCTTTTTTAGGGGGGGGTTTAAATCCAAGGGACATAAATCGAAGGCAAGAGTATAAATCAGAGGCATGGAAAGACTGATTGATCTGGATTTGCCGTGCTTTTAGATCTTGGACAGCTGTTGGAAGGCGTAAAGTTTGCTTATACCACTTCTCTGAAGTCAATGCCTTTAATGGAATGGCGAAGCCATTGATGGTAAAGTTGACACCTTCCTCTAAGTTTTTTCGAGCAGAATCCTTAGAAAATTTAATGTCTAAAAACACGTAGTCTTCAAAGCGGCTTTTTCTAGGTTTTGAGACCACTTTCTTTTTTAATACAAGAACTTTTTTCCTTTTTATAAGGCCATAAGCAAACTTTCTTTTTCTCAGCGCTTGAATAAACCTTTTATAATTTCCAATGGCAAGAATATCATAATCGCGTTGAGGCATTTTCTTGTGAAATAACCGATAATAAACAGCATTTCGAGCAGCTCCTCCGACAAGATAAACTTGGCATCCTTTAGGGATAGCCTCTGCGACTTCTTTTAGAATTTCATAGGTCTTAGGGTCTTGCATAAAAACAGGAAGGCCTTGTCTTTCCATGAACAAAAAATAGCAGACTGAATTTATAACAGTTTCACTCTTCCCGGTTTAATTTCAAAGATCTCTCCTTCTTGGAGGAGCATTTGGAGGGTGTTTTCGGCTTTGTCGTCTTTCACAGTTTGTAGGATTTCATCGATGTCCACGCCTTCTCCTCGGTCCAGTTGTTGAATGGCAGCTAAGATCCGTTCACCTGGGGAGGGGGTCGATTCGATAGGGGGAGTTACCATTTTTTCTGTATTTATTTCCATGGTTGGTTTGAGTTGTTCCAACTCCATTTTCCGTAGCAATAACCATTTTTCATCGATTTGTTTAGCCAATTCCACATTGAGATAAATCAGGTCATTATACAGGCGTGGCCGTCCAACAACCAAGACTTTACTTCCAATCCCTACATTTAGCAGGGGGTTGCGTTCTTCAAAGCTGCGTAAGGTAATCTGTCCAGTCCCATCATCCAGGATCAGTCCAGGGCCATCTTGTCCGACAATGACCCCTGTAACATTTGCTCGGCTGATCTGGCCAATGATCGTCTCGACATAGCTGGGTTCCCAGCCTTGTTTCTGTATATATCTTCCTTTGAGCAGGTGCTGTACGGCACATTTGTAGGCGGTTTGGCGTTGGATGGGCATGAAGGATTACCTTTTTAAAAGAGGGTTTTTTCTTGTCTTTTTATGAATTATAGTTGGCGGAAAATGATTTTTCATAAGTATATAATTCATAATCATTCTTCCAGTTCTGCCATTTCCATCCATGAATGGGTGTATCTTCTC
>Ga0209542_10014883_pt1 | contig 13158 bp, 11 predicted proteins | sample RifCSPhighO2_01_FD_184028 | JGI IMG/M metagenome (GOLD analysis project Ga0209542, IMG submission 184028) | Soil microbial communities from Rifle, Colorado - Rifle CSP2_plank highO2_0.1 (SPAdes) (version 2) | ecosystem: Environmental > Terrestrial > Deep subsurface > Rock core/Sediment ... | reverse complement strand
GAAGTCTCTGATGCTACTATCCAATGTCCATCTAATCTACCAAATGAAAGCGGTCTAATTCCCCACGGATCTCTAACTGCAATTAACTCATCGTTATCTGTTGCAATAGTTAAACAATATGATCCTTCTACCCCCTCCAAACCCCTTGCTACTTTTTCACCCCAATTCCCACCTGGAGCTCTGGCAATTCGGTGGAATAAAACTTCGCTATCTGAAACAGGATATTGCTCGTTCGAAGTCTTTAATTTAACCCCATGGGATAATAATTCTCCTTTTAAACTTTCTGCATTAGCAATATTACCGTTATGACCTCCCATCATAGTCCTACCATTTTCTTCTACCAACATCGGTTGGGTGTAATCGATGTCGTTGGCTGGACCAGTAGTCCTATATCTAGTATGGGCTAGCGAAATTTCCCCTACCAAATGCCTCTTTCTTAAAGTTCGGTCCGAAGAAAAAGCTAAACCAAATCTTCTACCCTCTTTATAAACATTAAAATTCCCTCCGTTTTTTTTGGTACCCATCCCCCCACCTTCTTGACCTCTATGTTGTAACTCCGCTCCCACTTTTGCAGCGATTGAAGATGAATTTACTCCTTTTGGGGCAATAACACCCACCACACCACAATTTTCGTGAATTTGATTTTCAATCATTTTTAGTTAAAGGGATTACACTAACGCTTTACTCAAATACTTCTCTAAATCATCTATAGCTAACCTCTCTTGTGTCGCACTATCCCTATCTCTAATCGTGACAGTTCCATCTTCTAAACTCTGATAGTCAATAGTGATGCAAAAGGGAGTCCCAATTTCATCTTGAGAACTATAACGTCCTCCAATATTACCCCTCTCATCCCACGCTACCATGAAAAATTCTTTCAAGTCAAGATAGACTTTTTTAGCTAAGTCTTTTATATCTGGTTTGTTAGCAACAAGTGGAAAAATAGCTGCCTTGTAGGGCGCTAGTTTGGGGCTTAGAGATAATTTTACTTTTCCATCCCTTTCATTGTACGCATCTAATAATAAAAATAGAATTGACCTGTCAACTCCCGCAGAAGTCTCAACATCCCAAGGAATAAATTCTTCTCCCGTCTCTTGATCTCGATATGTTAAATCTTCACCAGAAAATTTTTGGTGGCGTGATAAATCCCAATCACCCCTGTTATGAATCCCCATCATCTCATCCCAACCCCAAGGTGCATTATATTCAATATCACAGGCTGCTTTAGCATAATGCGCTAATTTCTCATGGTCCTTAAAACGTAAGTTCTCTTTTTTAATTCCGAGTGACAAATACCAGTTCATCCGCTCCTGCTTCCAATAGTTAAACCACTTATCACCCTCCTGCTTTTCTGGTTTAATATAAAACTGAACTTCCATTTGCTCAAACTCCCGGGAGCGGAAAGTAAAATTGCCCGGAGTAATTTCATTTCTAAAAGCCTTACCCATTTGAGCAATACCAAAAGGTATTTTAATTCTGGTGGAGTTTACGACATTTTTAAAATTAACTTGAACTCCATTCGTGATTTCCCCTCTCAAAAAAAGTTCCGTCTCTCTATCTTCAGTCACACCCAAGTAAGTTTTAACTAAAAGGTTGAAGTTTTTAGGCTCTGTCCAAGCTACTTGTTCCCCCTTGTGAACCAACTCATGACCTTTTACCTCCTCTGGTTTATCTTCCCTAAATCTTTTATGGCAAATTTTACACTCTACCAAAGGATCAGTAAAAGCTTCCAGGTGTCCTGAGGCCTCCCAAGCCTTTGGATTCATAATAATAGCAGCATCTAACCCTACTACATCCTCCCTTTTTTCAACCATCTCCTTCCACCAAAGATCTTTAAGATTTTTCTTTAGAATCGATCCCATTGGACCGTAGTCCCAAGTTCCAGCTAAACCACCATAAATCTCAGAGCCTGGATAAATAAATCCTCTCCGTTTACAAAGGCTTACTATTTTTTGCATCAAATCATCCACCATTAACCTCCTTTAGAAATTGCCTACTTTTAAGGCTACCTTCAATAACCTTTTCTAAATAATACCTTAGAATACGTTCTAATTCCATAGCCTGATTAGCCTTAAGCTCTATTTTCTCTATCTCCCCCCAAGGAGATAATTCTAATATCTTTAAAATATCTTTCATTGTATTAGACAAATCCCCCAATTGCCCCAAAGACCAAAACCCTAAGTTAGACAAAATCCTAACTTCAAAAGCCCTAATGAAAATTTGTCTGGGATTACTTTCCAACCTCTTTAAAACTTCCATAAACTCAATATATAAACTTCTATTTTCCTGATTTTCTGCTGTTAATTTATCTACCAACTCTATTAAATGAAAGCCGTAAGTTGATAAAGTAAGCTCTTCTTTTATTTTTGGGTATGTATCTAAAGCAACCGCTTCAGTTAAAATAAGAAGGTTTTTGCCTGGATGTAAAAACATTTGAACTCTATTAAGAAGTTCTACGTTCCCCCCACGGCGTGATGTGATTCTCCTAACGCCTTTAGCCAACACAGAGATTTTTCCACGACTTTGGGAAAAAACAGTTAATATCCTATCCGCCTCTCCAAAATTTCTTCTTTTAAGAATTATCCCTTCAGTCTTAAAAGCCAACATGAAAAGAGTTTACCACAATGAAGCTATATATCGAATTTGAACTCTTTGTCTTGGTTTAAAAGTATATCTGCTTTCTGAGAACCTTTAATTTTAATAATATACCTAAAATCTTTAGCCCCTGGCTGTTTTTGAATTAATAAATTATAGTTACCTTCTGGTTGATAGGGTACCGTAAATTCAAATTCTAACTTTCTAGAGTTTTGTGGCCTTACAGTTATAAAGGCATCAAAAACAGTTTTGCCCAAATCTTCAAGAGTATTAACCGAGTCATCAGAGCCTTTAGAAGAGATTAATTTAGAACCTTTGGGAACATAAACCCTAACATAATCCCGATTAATCCCATTTAACCAAATATCAAACTTTTGGGGATTTTTATATTCAATAGTTAGTTTCTTCTTTATTCCATCTTTTTGCAAAGAGATTTCTTGGGTCACAGTTTGAGTAACATAGAGATTTGACTTACCACCGGCAAAATTTGAATCATTAATATGAAGAAAATCCTGCCTGCCGGCAGGCAGGTCTCCATTAGTATTTTTAATTTGCCCAATCCAATTAAGCTCACTTAGAACCTTTTGGGTATTTTGATCATGCATATAAAACATCACATGTTTATGATTAGCCAGTCTTACAATATGATCTACTAAAAGTGGAATGTTTTCCGTATCTGTTCCCACTGCCCTTGCTAAAATCTGCTGCATTAATACACCCAGTATTGCTTTTCTATCTTGCTCTCCTTTGGCAGCTATCTCTGCATAAGATTCCAATTCATAGATAACATTAGGGCAATTACATCTTTTATCTACTTCCGACGAAAATTTAGTACCAAAAACATCAATTGGGCCAGTCACCTCTATTAGCTCTTCCACCACCTGTGAATCTATAAAAATGATCCCATCAAAAGGCAACCCCGAACCTAAAAGTTGATACATCCTTTCAAACTCTTTAGCAGATGTTGGTACATCTGGAGAAATATTAGAATCTCTCATACTCCAGGTCTTTCTGGGTTTTCCGTCAACTTCAGGTAAATATTTTATTATCGCTGCAGGCGGGGTTAACGGGCAAACCTTAGATAAACAGGTCGCTAATAATCTTTCATCTAATCTGTAAATATCATCTGAAGTTGTAGTAGAAATTTGTCCTTTATCTATTTTTAAAAAAGCGAAGGCTGTAAGAAATCCACCTGTAGCCCTAATTTCTTTATCGTTTTGGAAAAGCAATAAATAATTTTTGGGTTGATTTACACCTAGTGCATCTGGTAAAATCTCTAAGGCTTGGGGATGTTTAGAAGTTACTACATACGCTCCTACCATAAAATTTTTAGCAGTAGTTAAAAGTTGTTTAACTTTAATTCCCCTAAACTCCTCCGGATATTTTTCTGTATCAATATCTTTAACACTTTCATAAGCTTTTTTAAACTTCCCTTCCACCTTGGGGATAAAGGGCAACGCTTCTTCTAAAACTTTAAGCAGCTGAGAAATTCTATCCTGACCCGCTATTGGAGTCCCCAAAAATCCCAGTTCTTTTTCTTTTGGTTTTAATTTAATCAAGATTTCTTCAACACCAGAGATTTCTTCAACGCTAGCTGAAGTTAAAGACTTAATATCCCCGTAATAACCTCCGACAATAGGTATTATTCTCAACCAGATAAGAAAATTTAGAGAAGCATCCGCCATCTGCAGAGATTTTTTAACATTAGTTGTTTGAGTTTGAATCTGACCAAAATTCTGGCTACTGTAAGCAGAAGCGAGCGCTTTGGAAGCAATTTGGGCATTTTTAAATCCCTCCGTTGCTCCTTTTATGGGAATTCCCAAAGCCAAAATAGCAATAATTAAAAAGACAATTATCCTAAAACCCCTGCCTTTACCCAACTTACCCTGACTATAATATCTTTTATCCATGTTGTTTAATTTTTTATTCAAATTAATCATCAAAGTGCTCCCCTACCAGTTAAAACAGCTGGTACTGTTTTTAGAATAATCCATAGATCGTAAAAAATATTTTTTCTATCAATATATTTTGAATCAATCTCTACTCTTTTGTCAAAATTAATCTCTGACCTACCAGAAACCTGCCAAACCCCAGTTAAACCCGGTTTACCAGATAAAATAATCTTAACAAATTTTCGTGAAGTTGGATACTTCACCTGTTGCTCTTCAAGCTCAAAAGGATAATAGGCTCTGGGACCAACCACACTCATCTCTCCCCTTATTATATTTAACATTTGCGGCAACTCATCTAAGGACGTTTTTCTAATAAATTTCCCAACCCGGGTAATACGGGGATCTTCGTTTATATCTAACTTATAGCTATTTTTTTTATATTGATTTAAAAGTTCTTTGTATTTTGGGTCATTATGCAAAATATCATGAGCCCCTATAAACATAGATCTAAACTTGTACATTCTAAAAAGCTTCCCATTTTGCCCCACTCTTTTGGGGGTATCCGCAAGTATCGGACCCGAAGAATCGAGCTTAATTGCTATAGCAATTAAAAATAGCAGTGGGAAGAGAATAACTAAACCGAAAAGGGAGGATAAAATGTCAATAAATCTTTTGATAAAAATATATAACATGTAATTTTAAGTGTACACTACTGCGGCAATAGTTTGCTTAAAGGCTCTCTGAAAATTTTCTTTGCTAAATCTCTGAGCGTTTTTTTTACAATCTTCAGCTTTAATTTTTTTTGAATCTAGCCTTTTAATGGCCCCCGACAAACTTTCTAGATCTTGTTTGTCAAATAATATACCAGTTTTATTATCAATTACAGTTTCTAAATTGCCACCAGCTTTTAAAGCAATCACTGGCTTCCCTAAGGCTTGTGCCTCAATTGCGCTAAGCCCAAAATCTTCAATTCCTGGAACTATTAAGGCTCTGCAACCAGCTAATATTCGAACCACCATCTCGTCCAAAAATCCCCCCGAGATAACTTTTAGCTCAACCCCTAATTTTTGACAAGCGCTAACTGCCAAATCAATTTTTTTATATTTACTATCTCTTGCTATCATTACAAAATAATTACTATTGAAACTTTCAATATTATTAAACCTTTCTAAATCTATGTACGGGTAGACCACCCGACTATCTTGCTTATAGGTATCTTTTATTCTTATTTTAGCATTCTTGGAACCGGCGATAAAAAAATCTACTCTTTTGCTAGAAATTTGATCATAAATTCTAAGCTTACTCATCAATGGTTCAAGCAAAATAGGGCTTTTATCGCCTGAAAAATGCCACAAAAACCTGGGTGGTGTATGACAATAACAAATATGCTTTGTTTGGGGTTTAGTAATTATTGATTTAGCAAAACGGGTTGTCTGTGAAATCACTAAATCAAAATCACTAAAATCAAACTGTTCAAAAGCAATCGGATAAAAAGGCATTAAGGTTTTATAGAGATTTCTCCACCCAGGAATTTTTTGCAAAAATGAGGTGATTATTTTTTTAGAACCGAACCTATTGTAAAGTTCCTTATTAGAATTGTCATAAACTGAGGTAAAAATGGGAGCCTCAGGAAATATTTCGCAAATTCCTTCTAATACTCTTTCCGCTCCACCCCATTGAACTAAATCATCATGTACTAGTGCTACCCGCATTTTGGTATACCTCCATTGTTTGCTCTGCAAGTTTTTTCCAGCTAAACTGTTTTACTCTTTCTTTGCCTTTTTCTATTAACTGTTTACTAATCTCTTCAGAATTTAAAACCATTTGTATTTTTTCTACTATACCATCAGTACTTCTTGGATCAAAATAAATAGCAGCATTATCTCCCACCTCTTTTAAAGATCCACCACTAGAAGATACAACAGGACAACCAATCTGGAAGGCTTCCAAAATAGGTACCCCAAAACCCTCTTCAAAACTAGGCATTACAAAACATTTAGCACTTTTATAAAGAGCTACTAACTCCTCATCGCTAATCCGCCCTGTATAGATAATATCTTTATATTGATATTCTTGCCTTATTCTCTGCCAAAAATAGTTGTCCTCACCAGATAACACTAGCGTTAAATATTGATAATTCTTTCTTAAAATTAAAAACGATTTAATTAATCCCTCAATATTTTTATGAGGATGAGCGTTGCCAACATAAAAAATGAACCCTGAGGGTTCCTGCTTTGCAGTAAACGGTAGTTTGATATTAAATTTATCTAAAATTTTATTAATTTTTTGCTTAGATATCTTATCTCCAATAATCGACACTTCATTATCTACTCCCTCATAAGTAGTCACTATCTTATTTTTGTTTACCTTCCATTCATTCATTAACTGATCCTTCACAAAATTGGAAGGAACTAAAATATTGGAAGACTTGTTTATAGCATTTCTAAAAATTTGTTTATACCCAAATTGTTTTAATTTAAAAGTTAACGGATCATGTGTCGTTGATCTTTGAAAATTAAAATGCTGATGAATTAAATCATGAATTGTAACTACAAATTTTCCCTTGTAAAAAATTGGCACGTTAAAATGTGGAAGGTGAACTAAATCTGGTTTTATTTTATTTAAAACTTTGGGTAATTTAATTTGCTCATTTATTGTGTACCATCTAAAATCAACTGTAACTTTATGAAAATTGCTTTGAAACTCAAAGACATCATAATCTTTTTGCAAAAGAAGTAAGTAATAATCATTTTTCTTATCCAATATCTGTAGTTGTCCGATTAAATTTCTTAAGTATCTGCCTATCCCCGATTCATTCCACATTCTGGCATCTATCACAATTCTCATACCACCATCTTCCTTTTAGCTATCCACCATTTAATATTAATTCCTAAATAAACTAACCAATTTATGAAGAATGGGTATCTTTCTTCTAAATGCTTTTTGTAAAAAATCTTCATTGTTTCATAAAATGAATCAAAGGCCCTTCTTCTGGACTCCACCGTGGCAGTAGTAATTTCGGCTGAGTGTCTCTTAATACCGGATGAAACGCCCTTGTGATGGATAATTTTTACGCTAGGCACATACATAATCTTAAACCCTGCTTCTTTAATCCTAAAACAAAGATCCAAATCTTCTGCATATAACCAATAATCCTCATCAAATAGGCCAACTTTTCCCAACACTGATTTTCTGGTTAAGAAAAATGCTCCAGCAATTCCGTCAACCTCATGTGATTTTTCTAAATCATTATTAGTTAAATGGTATAAAGAATCATCCTGTAAAATAAAATACAAAAAAGCAGCCCAAGGAGTAGGAAAACCCCTGTGAGATGCAAAGTCTATAGATCCATTTAGCTTTTCTACTTTACAAGTAGCTGCCCCCACATCTTGAATATTATTCATATAATCAACCATATATTTTAAAGTTCCGGGTAAAACCTCCGAGTCAGGATTCAAAAGCAAGATGAGTTCATTATTAATTTTTTGAAGAGCAATATTATTCGCTTTCCCAAATCCTAAGTTATCTTCATTTAAGATGTAATTATTTTTAGGAAACTTTTTCTTTGCCTCTTTAATACTGTTATCACTTGAGGCGTTATCCACCACCCATATATCCATTAATACCTCATCACTAGCTTTCTCAAGCGAGGACAAGCATTGGATTAAAAAATCTCCCCCATTATAATTAACAATAACAATACTAAGTTTTTCCAAGTTCTTCATAAATTAAGCTCAATTTTTCAGCAATTGGGTCCCAGTCATATTTATCTTTAACTAATTTTTTAGCATTCTCCGCTATTTTCATATAAAGTTTACTGTTTTCTAATAATTTCACAGCTGCCTCAGCAATTTCTGCTGGCTTATCTCTAATAATCACTTCTACTCCGTCTTTAGCTTCTGTCCCTCCTATACCGATTGAAGTAGTAACAACCGGAAGGCCAGAAGCAAACGCTTCGAAGTTTTTATATCTAGTTCCCCCACCACCATAGATTGGTGCAACCAAAACGGACGCTTCTTGATAAACTGTTCTAACATCCAGAACCTCATCTACCCTAATATCATCTGATTGCCAACTAGAAAAAAAGTTCTTGGCATCTTTACCAATAATCCAGAGCTTGACCGTTTTAAGCTTTGTTTTAATAATTGGCCATACCACTCTAATTAACACATCCACTGCTTCTCTATTTTGCAACCAAGTAAAATTTCCAAGATAAAGAATAACCAGATCTTTTGACCTGGCATTTATTTTCTTGTCGAAGAAAGATGTATCTACTCCATTTGGTACTATATCAACATCAAGTTTAGGGGAAAGCTTTAACATAATTTTTTTGTCTTCCTCCGACATAGCTGCTACTTTATTAGCCCTCTCCCAAAAATTTTTCTCCCAAAATTTCATCTTCGCAACATCTACGTAAAGCAACGGCTTAACTGGTACCATCCTAGATTCCTCTGCAAAATGCCGATAAACTAAATATTCGATCGTCTGCTCAACCAAAAGAATGGGCACTTTGGTTTTGGGAATATGCGGCATAACATAAAAAGTTTCTGCATGAATTAAATCAAATTTTTCTTTTTCTAAAATTCGCTCAATAGCATACTTTTCTCCTTTTGCCCAATTTCTAATTACTAAAAAAGGGTATAGACTAAATCCTGTTTCTAAAATATTATGCAACGTCCAAGGTTTTTCTGGGCGGTTAAAAACTTGTATCTCAGTGCAATATTTTTCTAGTTCAAAAACGAACTTCCTTTCACTGTCACTTTTTACTAAACAAAAAAGGGTAATCTCGTGACCTAAATTTGCTAATCTCTTAATCAAATTGTACGAACGGGTTTGGCCACCAGTTAAAAGTGGAAAAGGTAGGTACGGTGTAAGCATCAAAACTTTCATGGTTCAGGATCCTCCTTCGATAAAGGTTTGATAATTTTAGTAAGATCAGCTATTAAATAATCTTTATTTTCCTTAACCACCAAAAAGTGTCTTTTAACCCAATTCGTCTTACTATCATAAGATGTTGAAACATAATGGGTTACCCCATAAAAACTCACTAACTCTGGTATGGGGAAAGCAGTAACAGGCCAACCATGCCTATTAATATGGTAAAGTAAGGCAGTGTCACCGTTGTATGGAGCCAACACAACAGCCTCTTCCGGTAAAATCTGATCAGCAGCTTTACCTACCTCAGCAATAGTAGAATTATTAATTTTATAAAACTCTTTTACTGGAACCCAAGTAAAATAAACCGTTAACGGTAAAAGTAAAATTGCCAAAGCAATGGTCCAAATTCTAGGGATAAAGCCCTCTAAACCCCTAACTAAATTAATAACACCTAAGCTTAAAAATATGGCGGCTATTGGCAGGAAACTTGTTTGATAATAGTTATGTCTTACGTTGCCCGTTGCAAAAATCGCAAAATATGCAAAGAAAGAAATTGCCCAGATATGGAAAAAGTATGTTTTAGATTTTATAATCAATCCTATTATAAATAGTGTAAGCCCTGTAACCCCTAAAATTTCTCCACCTAATCTTTCAGAAATTATCCACCACCAAAAAGCAGGGCGGAAACGGATCTCATCACCATTCAGTAACCAATTAGATGCTGGTATCCCCTCCGGGTGAGACAAAATAAAAAGTCTCCACATTAAAAAAGGAATTAAACATAAAATAAGTATTACTAGGAATTTTTTAAAAATTCTATTTTTTAAAGAAGCGTAAATTAAAGGAGGGGTAAAAAAGATAGCCCAAGGTTTCATCAAAAAAGCAGTTATTGTAAAAACAACCCCTATCAACAGCAAAACTTTTTTCCTTTCATCAATCCATCTATCTAGAAAATAAATCATCCCTAAAGAGAAAAAAATAAAAGTCGGCTCTGGTAAGGTCGTTCTAGAGAAAAAAACATTAAATGGCAGAACGGCAAAAAATAAACCAGACAACAAAGCTGTAGCTACACCTAAATATTTTCTGGTGATAAAGTATATAAAAGTGATACTACCCAAAGAAAATAGGACAGAAACTAATCTGTGATAAGCTTCATTCACCCCAAATACTAAATAAAATGGGTAAACAGCAATATTGTATATGGGAAATTCTACAAACCTAAACCTGCCAGGATTCGGAATTGGTTTTTCAGCTACTCCTGACATATCATCATATTTTGGGATAAATGGATTAAAGCCCTCCTTAATAAAACTTCTGGTTACTGAGGCTGTATCCGCTTGTCTCCAAGAATGCCAATCTGCTATTGGAGCATCTATTTTATAAAGTCTTAGCGAAAAAGCCAATAAGATAACAATAACAAGCCAAATATACTGATTAATTAATATCTTCATGGCTTTGTTCCTTCTCTAAGATTTGTTATCCCATAACCCAAACCAAGTGTTAACCAAAATAGCTGGGCTATCTTTGATGATTCAAGAATATCAATGAATGTAGCATTAATTAAAATAGTCAACGCTGATCCAAAAATTCCCACTAATAAATAAAAATCAAGCCCTTTATCCTTAGACTTTTTTTTAATGAACAGCCAAAAATGTTTTAATATAAAAAGTAAAATTAAAAATAGCGCCAAAAATCCTAAAATGCCTGTTTCCCCTAACGCCCTTAAGTAATCATTGTCAGTAGCAATAGTCAAAGAAGAGTAACCTGTTCCTAAAAAAGGATTTTTTAAAAAAGCTCTAATTGCTCTGGGCCATTCTTCATTTAATCTAATCCCAAAAGACCTATAAACACCAAGTTCAGTTGAATTAACGGGTTCTCCTGGTGAAATGTCTCTGGGCACTGAAGAGAGAGTGGCTGACTGACTACTAAACTGCTCTGCTGAAAACTTTTGTTCTGCTGAAGATGTCGCACGCTCTGCCTCCAACTGCTCCGGAGTTAAAATGTATTTAGGCCCTCCACCACCTAAAATATTGACCGTAATAGTAGCTACTGTCCTGTGCCTTAAGTCAGGCGAAACGATAAAGGCAAACAGTACCAATCCCGCTAACAATAAAATTAATTTTTTATGACCTGAAATAATAAAAACGCTGGTAATTCCAATCACACAAGCTGCGAAAGAAATCCTAGCAGCTGTTAAACTTAAAATAATTAAACTGAAAAGTGAAGTTAAAGCAATTAATAATCTAATAACGATTCTTTTGTAAAATAGTAGTACCGATGAAAGAATTGTTAAGGTGACTGCTAAATAAGCGGCAAAATCATAGTGCCCGGCAAAAGTAGAATTAACTCTTGCATCAGGAGTTAAAGTTAAAATTAATCCTTTAGAGAATTCTCTATTGGTAGTTGAAATAACAGGAAAGGACAAATATTGTTGGCCAAAACCATACAAAACTGCCAAAATAGTAACTACTAACATAGTTAAAAGCCATATTTTAATCTGTTTAAAGGAAGTTATGGCGCTAGCTGCTATAAAAAAAAGTACCATAACCTCAACCCTACGCAAGTAATGTAACAGCCCTAAATGGGGAACAACTGTCTGAGTCAGGAAAATTCCGCTAAAAAGAGAGAGTAAGGTTACCCCCCAAAATAATAAAAAAGTTTGAGTAATAGTTTTTTTAAATAAATCCTTAAATTCATTGCCTATAGATAAAACCCACCATACAAAAGTAACCGCTATCAAAATATCCTCCAGCCTTATCGCAACATAGGTTCCTGGAACATTAATAAATGGAAATTTAGGGTACAGGGGGATGAAAATAAAAAGCCCTATTACCCACCAAAAAAGATATTTTTTAAAGATAAAAGAATACTTTTGCATATGTTTTAGCGTATCTTAATTTGCCCATCAAAGCTAGCGTTAGGATACGAGCTAGTATTGCTATATAAATCCAGATTCTTAAACTTAAAGTATAAAACGGTCCGAACTGTTTGTAAAAAATTAACAGTCCTCTAAACTCTCCTAACCACTGACGGTAGTGTGGATCATCTAAGCTTCCTCCAGACAAATGCTTAATAGAAACCTTAGGATTAATCATTATCTTATAACCAGCTAACTTTGTTTTATAGCAAAATTCACTGTCCTCAAAATACATAAAATATTCTTCATTTAAGTACCCCACTTTAGAAAATACCTCAGATTTTACTAACATAAAGTTACCAGAAACCCAACCCACCTCTTTAACGACTTCATAGTACTCAGGGTCATTACGATGAAAGGAGGATTTAAATATCATTTCAAAATTAAATAACCAACTTATAAGAGCTGCTCCTAAAGGTAGGTCGCCACCATTTGGTTGCAGTTTTCCATCAAAACCCAACACTTTACAACTAGCTATCCCCACCTCGGGATGACTTTCCATAAAAGATACCATCTTATCCAAAGTTTGATCTAAAATTTCAGTATCAGAATTTAGAATTAACACATATCTAGATTTGGTTTTTTTTAAAACTAAATTATGGCCCCCGGCAAATCCTAGATTTTTATTAGATTCAATAAGATTAACATTCGGATAATTTTTTTTAAAATATTCTACCGACCCATCTTTAGAATTATTATCTATTAGCCAAATCTTGAAATCTACTTTCCACTTTTTATTCAAAATACTTTCTAAACATTTAGTGGTTAAATCCTTAGTTTTATAATTAATAATTGAAATGCTTAAATCAACCATTTCTCCCTCTAATTACTTTAATACTTGTTTTGAAGATAAGGACTATCGACAACGCAATTCCT
>Ga0209542_10014881_pt1 | contig 13159 bp, 19 predicted proteins | sample RifCSPhighO2_01_FD_184028 | JGI IMG/M metagenome (GOLD analysis project Ga0209542, IMG submission 184028) | Soil microbial communities from Rifle, Colorado - Rifle CSP2_plank highO2_0.1 (SPAdes) (version 2) | ecosystem: Environmental > Terrestrial > Deep subsurface > Rock core/Sediment ... | reverse complement strand
TGCGCGACACTGATTTTGGGTGGCACGTCGTGGCAAACACCATGTGCCTCCCAATCTCGCCACGTTGTCTCTTGTCTCCTTTGGCTTTAAGCCATGCGGATAAGTGCTCCGCGAATACCTCGTCTCTGGTCTTCATGGTCATATGCGACCACGGTAACCGACTTATGGCCTATCCAGTGAGAGTACGGTAACAATATTTATGGCCTATAACGCAGTTTTGACTTTCTCTAAAAATTATAATAATATGACTTATCTCACGTCACTCTATTTACTCAATGACTGCTTTAGACTCCGACGATTCCTTGGTATTTAGGATTAACGACTATAGAGGTAAAGTTGTCGTTTTTACCAAGAAAAAGCTATTGGAGAAGCAATCTGATCATCCCGAACTCCATAAAGCCGCTTTTATTGCGTGTGTGAAGCGCGCTCTTTGCGAACCAGACGAAGTGTGGCAAGATTATGATGATAAGAGAAAAAGATCCTACTATAAAAAATACTCTGCCGTTTCCTTCGCGAAGGCAGTTGTATGGATTAAAAGTAGTCCTTGCCAAGTAGTCACCGCTTTTGAAATTGATTCAGTTAAAGAATCTAAATATCCCGGTTTAAAGAGAATCGTATAGGTTATGGCCATCTTAGACAAAGAGCAAAAAAAGAAAATATTGAATTTCCTCGGTAAATTCAGCGAGATCATCCGGCGAGAAGGGTGGGTTTTTCACTATGATAAGGATAGTGATTCATTAGCTATTCGGAAACCTACTTTGTCAGAAGATGCTCGCAAAAAGTATATAGATGACGAATTTGCTTTTTACTTAACTCCCAAAAATGACATTCAGGGGCTGTTTCTAGAGTATTTTACCTCAAATTTTATTTCGCATCATAAAAACTTCAGATTTGTGGTGAAAACCTTGAAGTCGGGGAAGGGAAGTAAGTCTCTTGTGGTTCTTAGGGGGGAGAAGATGAGAAAATTTACTCCTCGATTGGAGTCGGTTCTAATTGATTCTCTATTCACTCAAAGAGAAAAGCTACAGACAGCAAAGTAGTTAGTTTCTTGTGCGCCAGTCTGCATGGTGTTGAGCAATTTCACGGGCGAAGATCGCTTTTGTCGAAACGCTCGTGCAAGAAAATCCCCAGCGAGGACATCGCTTTCCCGAAACACTCATCCGAGGAGCGTGCGTGGTCCTTCCAGTTCTACACAGTTAAGCATTTTCGTAGGCAAATTCTAAAGCGAAGAACTTATTCTCCAAAACGCTCGAGTGAGCAAAAAGCATGGTCCCCGAGCCACGCCGAGGGGTTTTTGCGAACTCGGCGAGTTTCAAAAATCGGCTGGGATTTTTGAAACGTTTTTGGGAATAGGTTCAAGCGTCCACTACATTTCGTCTGGAGCTTTCATTCCCAAAACCCCCAGCGTTCTTGCGAGAACAAACTGTGTCGCCGCGGCCAAGGCGATTCGCACTTCTTTCACTCCCGGCTCCGCATCCAGAATGCGGTTTTTTTCGTAGAAAGAGTGAAACAACTGTGCCAGCTCATGTGCGTAGTGGACGATTCGCGAGACTCTGTAATCCTCGGCGATATCTTCTACGACATCAGGAAACTGGATCAGCTTTCGCAGTAAATTCCTTTCTGACTCGCTGGTCAAAAGTTTTATGTCAAAAGTCAAAGGTAACTCTGCGCCTTTCCTGAAAATACTGGCGAGCCGCGCATGCGCATACTGGATATAATAAACCGGATTTTCTTTGGTACGCTTTTTGGCGAGTTCAACGTCAAAATCAATATGTGTTTCGGGATTTTTTTCCAGAAAGAAGTACCGCACCGCGTCAAGCCCTACATCGCCAATCAGCTCATCCATCATCACAAAGACACCCTTGCGCTTTGACATCAACTGCGCTTCGCCGTTTGCGAGAAGATGCACCAACTGCATCACCACCACGTCGGATTTTAGAATCCCCACGATCTTGGCTACGGCCTGAATTCGCGAGACGTAGCCGTAATGATCCGCGCCTAAAATGTTGATCTTCGCGTCAAATCCGCGTTCTTTGGTTTCTAAATAATGCCCCGCGTCCACTAGAAAGTAGGTCGGGAATTTATCTGATGTGACCAAAACCCGATCCTTATCATCACCAAATTCGGTTGTTTTAAGCCAAGTCGCGCCTTCGCTTTCATAAACAAGATTTTTTGATTTTGCCAGATCCAAAAATTTATCAACAAAACCCTTCTCGCGGATGTCTTTATATTCTGAAGTCCAGCGATCAAACGCGACTTCCATATTTTGAACTGCCGGCTGAATGAAATTTTCCAAAAATTCCTCTGCGATTATCCGCCCGAGTTTTTCAGGATTGTCTTTTTCTTCTTCTAGAATATCTTTTCGAGTTTTCGCCCAATCGGTAATATGGTCGCCGTGGTAATAAACTTCGTCATCCGGAACCAATCCCCCTGCGGCAAGAACCGAAAGACCTAGCATCCGTACCTGATTGCCCGCATCATTGACATAGTATTCACGTTCAACTTGAAAACCGCGCATCACCAAAATCCGCGCCAGCACATCACCAAAAAATCCTCCGCGGCCATTCGCTAGAGTTAAAGGGCCAGTCGGATTGGCGGAGATAAACTCAAGCTGGATTTTTTTGCCACCCTTAGTATCGCTTCCATAAGTATGTGGGTTTGTCAGAATCCGCTCGAGCTTTGACTGCAAAACTGCCTGTGAAAGCGTGATGTTTAAAAAACCCGGCGGCGCGACTTCTACTTTTTCGATAATGGCAAGCCGCCCACCGACGAGCCTCGCCTCAAAGGCGGGATCAGAAATTTTCGCTGCAAGTTCGGCGGCAAACGTCATTGGATTTTGGCCGCGCACTTTCGCCAAAACCAGCGGCAGATTGGTCGCATAGTCTCCTTGATCTGGCCGCGGTGGGGCAACCAACGAAAATGCGAGCCCTGTTTCGCCGGCCGCTTCCTCTAAAATTCCTCGCAACTTCTCGCGCAACATGATGCTATCAGTCTAAAAGAAAAACTCGCGTAAAACAAAATGGTTAAATCTTTGGCGAATATAACTCGCCAAAGATCGCCCGAACATTCAGCGAACTGAATGTTAAAGGGGCTCACCGTCGCGCGATGCGCGACGGTGAGCCCGTGGCCTCGAACCCTGCTCATCCGGCCCTCGGTCGCAAACGCTCGAGAAGAAAGCTCACCATCCCACCGAAAGCCAGAGTGATGAAACTGACGAGACCGAGGAGTAGCAACAGCACCATACTCCTACCCGCAAATTGATCGGGGGTCCCAGGACCATACATCAGGTCCCAATCGACTGGCTGAACAGCCTTGTCCGGCTCCACCAGCGTCTCGTGGTTGTCCGCGCCCATTGGAGTTTCTGCCATGGCTTCCTCCTTTTTTATCCGAGTAGCCGTAGCCAATGAAACAGTTTTGGGATCAGGAACCAAGAAGCTAGAGTGACAAAAAGAATCACAATAGCCCCCGCTGCGAGAAGCACCCGCTCTAGAACCCAGAGCGACGAGCAGGGCATATCCTCTGCGCCAACCGCATCTGAATCTGATGATGGAAAATCCGCCACGCCATCTTCAAGGTTCCAGATCTTAGCCATGCCGCCTCCTCTCTGCATCACATTGATCATGTGACATACGACATTCTCCTCCCGAGCAATTGGGCCATGGCGCCACGCGTGGCTTATCTTTTCCTCGCAGCTTTCGCCACACGAAACCGGGAGCACAACCCGCAACGACAGCAATGCTCATGACCGGAACTACCAACATTCCAAAGAGCGAAAAAACCAAACCCGTTGCCGCGAGGGCAATTCGCCTCATCGCCGCGCCTCCTTTCGGCTAGACTTCTAGCCACAGTTAAACTCCACGTTACGCTAAACGTACCACGACCTGTGTTAGAATCAATGCACAGACATGGAGCCCTACGCCGTCAACCGCAAAGCATCTTTTGACTATGAAATACTGGAAACCTATGAGGCCGGGATTGAGCTTCTGGGTTTTGAGGTAAAAGCAGTCAAAAGCGGCCGGATTATGCTGACCGGCGCTTTTGCTGTGCCGCGCGGGATGGAAATTTGGCTTACAAACGCTACGATCCCCGCCTACCAGCCGCAAAATACGCCGCGAGGGTACGATCCGGAACGGGCGCGGCGGCTTCTCCTGCATCGCGCCCAAATTGGGGCATTAATCGGGAAATCCAGAGAAAAGGGCTTGACCCTTCTCCCCCTTCGCGTATATAGTAAAAACTCAAAGATCAAGGTCTTAATTGGCGTGGGGCGTCACAAGAAAGCGTTCGACAAACGCGAGAAAATTAAAAAGCGCGATATGTCGCGGGAGGCCGAGCGAACATTGAGAAGCTAGAAACTAGCGACTAGCCACTAGGAAATCTGCTGATGAGGAATTACAATCGGCGTTAGTGGCTAGTGGCCATCCACTAGGAACAAGCGCGGGGACGTATTGATTCGACAGATCATTCAAAAAGAAACATTCGGATCGAGGTGCCGGGCTCCTCGTAAAACTTCTGGCAACAATACGTGCAAACGTATTCAATTCAAACGGTGCTTTTGCGCCCGCTATGGCTTAATCGCGTTTAACGCGACCTAAATCATAGTTGCTTCCCCGAAGAAGTTCCTTCGGGCATCGGTTCCATTGCGTCGCATGGGTGGGTCGCCGGTGTGATATAGTGCGACTTGAGCTTGGATTTTCCCGGGGACCAGGCTGACCATTACCGGACAACAGCTACGAGGATCTTGTCGGATTCTGCACTTCGCTGGCTGTAAAACGAATCCGACTATGTCCGTAGTCAATGTTTCTTGGCGACGATCTGGACGCGGGTTCATTGCCCGCCGTCTCCACCCCGTTAGAAAAATTACATGAGCCAGTAGCCACACAGTGAGAACCCCATACAAAATTGGACAAGAATTACAAGACAGACATGTGTAATTTTTCTAACGGGGTTCACATAGAAAATGCAAAGTGTAAAAATCAAAATGTAAAATTATAGTCACACGCCGCATTCTTTAATTTTCAATTTTGAATTGTCATTTTCCATTTTGAGATTTACATTTTAAATTTTTTCTACTATCCAAAAACGTTACCGCGTCAACCAATATATCCGAGCGCTCGAACTCCGTGTGATCATGGACAACGGAAAGAACTTGGGCGTTATGACCCGTGAGGCGGCGCTCGCCGAAGCGGCGCGCCAAGGACTTGACCTGATTGAAATTGCGCCGACCGCTAATCCTCCAGTCGCCAAGATCATGGAGTATGGCAAGTTTAAATACCAAGAGGAGCGCGGCGAGCGCGAGCACCGCCCGAAGAAATCCGGCGGCGAAGTCAAAGGTATTCGCATCGGTTTTAAAACGGGAAAGCACGATTTGGAAGTCCGCGCCATGCAGGCCAAAAAGTTTTTGGAGCGGGGCGATATGTTAAACATCACCTTGGTCTTGCGCGGGCGTGAAAAAGCCCATCAGAACTTGGCGCTTGAGAAATACTACGAGTTCTTGAAATTAATCCCCATACCTGTTACCCTCGACGGGACCCCCCGCAAGATGCCGAAGGGCATCTCGGCTATTGTTCGCAAAGTATAGATATGATCAAGACCAGAAAATCAATCACAAAAAGATTTAAAGTTACTTCTTCAGGAAAACTGCTTCGGCGTGTAGCGCGAAAGAATCATTTTAATGCCAAGAAACGCCGGGCGACACAGCTACGCGGCTCGTCCATGCGCGTATTCACCGGAGTTGATGCGAAGAAAGTCCGGGCCGGCCTCCCCCACAGCTAATCTCTATCACCTGCTACCTGCCACCCATTCTATTATCTGTAACCTATCACCTAACCTATGACTCGAGTCAAACGCGGAGTACATGCCGCCAAAAAGAGACGTAAAACATTAAAATACGCCAAAGGATTCCGCTGGGGGCGAAAATCTAAAGAGCGCCAAGCGCGCGAGGCGTTACTGCATGCCTGGACCTACGCTTTTCAGCATCGCAAAAAGAAAAAGGGAGAATTTCGCGCGCTTTGGAATACAAAAATTAGCGGCGCCCTCTCGCAGGAAGGAATATCATACAGCAAATTTATCGGCGCACTAGCCAAAAAGAAAATCCTGCTCAACCGCAAAATGCTCGCGACAATCGCGGAATATCATCCGGATGTTTTCAAAAATGTCCTAGCCGAAGTCAAGTAACTAAAATGGCCTCCCTACGCCCTTTTGGATACGAGGGTCAAGAGAAAAAGAAACACTCCCGCTAAAATCACTGCCGGCCCCGCGAGGATATCCAGCCAGTAAGAAGCGGCTAAACCCAAAAACACAGACAGCGCGGCAATCACAATACTGGAGACGCAAAATGCGGCGAAGGATTTTGAAATGTTCTTGGCGGCGGCAGCCGGAATAATTGTCAATGTTCCCATGAGTAATGTTCCCACGAACTTGATGCCCAAAGCCACAATCAGCGCCACCATCACAAGAAAAATAAATTCCACCGTTTTTAAGCGCGCTTTAGACACATGCCCCAAATCGGGAGCGGCAATTGAAAACATCAGCGTCCGAGAAGAAAATATGGTTCCCGCCAGCACTAACAAAGAAACTATGATAGCAGTCCAGGCCTCAAATGAAGAAATTTTTGTAAAATCGCCGAAAAGCGCCTCCAAAAGCTCCGGCTCGGGAGTTAAAAGTATCCCAACGGCTAAGCTTGCTGTAAATAATACTCCGACAATCGCATCGGCCGGCAGATTGGTCCTTTGCTGAATGAGATAAATCAGCACGATGCCGACCAGGAGAAAAGCGAACGCGCCAAAAAACGGCTGGATATTCCAAAGCAGCGCCAATGCCAGCCCGGGCAACGCCACGTGTGACAACGCATCCGACACCAAAGACATCCGCCGCATCACCAGAAAAACACCCAAAAATCCCGCCGCAACGGATGTTGCCAGAATCGCCAAGATATTAATGAAGCCGATTCCGTTAATCAAGCTATCCATATAGTTGCTCGCGCTTATATAATGTCCTCTGTTTCATGCACGTCATGCAAATGATGATAATATGCCGGTTCTCCTCCGTACAGTTTCGCGAGCGTCTCGGGTGTTAAGGCCTCCCGCGGCGCGCCCGAACACACCAATGATCTATTTAAGCAAAGTACCGTTGTCGCGTAACGATACACAATGTTTAGTTCATGAGAAACTAGAATGATGGTGATCCCGAAACGATCCTGCAATTCGTGCAGTAGGTTATAAATGGTTTGTTCTCCGGTTGCATCAATGCCTGCTGTTGGCTCGTCGAACAGTAAAACATTTGGTTTATCAAAAAGCGCCCAGGCGATGAGTACCCGCTGAAGCTGGCCGCCCGAGAGCGTTCCCAATCGTTCATCGATACTCGACTCGGCAACTTGAACCATACGGAGCGATTCCTGGATCTTATTTTCCATTTCGCCCCTGGCAAATATAAATTTTGCCGCATGCAGGAGAAAAAACTCGCGGACAGTCAGAGGAAGCGATTTTTCAACCTGAAAGCGCTGCGGCACATAGCCGATTTTTGCATCTTTCGACCAGACAATCTTGCCCTTATACGGCAAAAGGCCGACAAGTGTTTTTAAGAGAACCGATTTCCCGGCGCCGTTCGGTCCCAAAATTGCAACCACCTCGCCCTTTGGCACCACAAATGAAACGTCGCGGAGAACCTCCTCTCCGTAAAACACTACCGACAAGCCGCTCACCTCTAAAATAGACTCTTGACCCATATCCGAACTCTATCACGCAAAAGTACGACTGACAAAAACCACTATCTGCACTCTTTATTGCTGAGCGAACATCCAAAGATGCCAAATGTAGCCAACTCCTGTAGCGAACGAAGTATTAACTTTACCCCGTTAGAACGCCGCCGACTCCTGTCGGCGGTATAGAGAGTGAGCTGATGGGAGTGCAATGCTCCTATCAGCCGGTCGCGAAGCGCCTGTGCTTACGGGGTTTACCGTTCATTGACAATGATATAATGGGGGTGATCTGTGGTATATATGCGATGAGTGTTAGTCTGTTGCCACATCATATAACAAATATGCAAAACGAGGCGACACCAGTGAACGACCTCGGCTTGGAAACTAGCGAGTCTCCAGACCAGAAAGAGACCCCGCGATCTGCTGACGCAGAGGTCGCGGCTTTTGCGACTGAATTGTTTTCGGCGCGCTTTGCGGAGAGGAATAAAACACCGCAAGAAATCGAAGAACTAGTCGACTCGTTCCACGAGAGACTACTCGAACAAGCCGGCATTGAGAGAAAAATTTCAGCCATTACGGGCACAACCGCCGAATATAACGAGCGTAAACTCCCCTACCGCTTCCGCCTTGGGATTAAGACATTTCTTGAAACGTACATAGATTTCGTAAAAGAAAAGTTAAAAGGCGACTTGCCAACGCGAGAAAGAACCAAGGGACTAATACGAGAAATAGATAATTCCCTTTTCTCTTCTCACCCGAATCTCGCCAGTTACTGCGGAGACTACAAAGATATGCTTGAGGTCGCCGCAAAAACACTTGATGCGCCCGAATTACAAGGGACGCTTGCCTCACACATCATCGGCGAGCTGAATTATAACTTGAGTTTTGACAGTAAGGCAGAAGAAAAGATAGAAGAAATGCTGGCAAACTGCTCTAATCTCGAAGCAATGAGACTTATCAGCATCCTTGAAAGCGTCGCAAATGAGGCTGCCGCAAACGGGAAGTGGGCAGACAGGGGGTTTAGCAGTATAACCGCCGCCATCGAAAAACAAAAACAACATTCGTCGCCGCTTGTTGTTCTTTACTCTAGCGCAATGTCAAAACGCTTGCGAGAAGAAGCAGAGGATCCGTCGCTGGGTGTCGTCCGGTATCGCGATGATCCGAATTACGCGCGGCTAAGCAGAGATATGACAAAAAGGGAGGTTCAAGAACACCGTGAACTAACTAAATCTCTAACTCTTGAAAAAGAACTTAGCCGCGGCGGGAGACTGCAATACATAGCCAAGGATGCCATTGCCATTACCGACCAGGGGCTTATACCTCACGAAGTAGCGCTCATTGACCGCAAAGAGATCCTGAACACTAGCAGAGAAAAAGACTCTGTTCCCATCCCAGCTCAATTTATTGATCTCGCTGATGTCTACAAAGATGGACGCATCAACCCATTTAATCTTAAAGAGGAGGGTGATACTAAACTCTTGATCCAGCGCTTCCACGATCCCTTCATGCGGCAGGAGATAAAAAATACTCTTGGCGTTTCGTTAATAGACATCTCTTTCGAATCACAGCTTTATCTCTTGCGCTTTATGGCGGATGCCGACCGTCCTACTTTTGCGCGGCTTGAAGCTATTACCCACCGCATCCCTAATCAAGCAATTACATTTCTTGAGTCGTTTCTGGCGCTCCGCACAGGAGACGAGTTTGCTGAAAGCTTGCTAACGATCGGCGAGAAGTTGCGCCCAAAAGAAATAAACGGAATCCTTTACTCTCTTGAGCGCATCTACAAAAGCGGAGTTGAATTTAAAAACTTTTTCGGCCAAATTGAACCTGAACTTGGTCGCGGAGTTTATCTCGCGCTCGTCAAGCGTACAACAGAACTTCTCTTGGTGATTCAAGAAGTTATTCAGAAGGGAAAAGCTGAAACTCAACTCTATAATGGAGAAAAAATTGCCGCAACGGATATCAAAAGTGTTTGCCAGGCCCTTACCAGTCTAGAATACAGCATAACAACAATAGCGGAAGCCCTGCGTCAATCAGCCGAGGCGCCACGCAGTACTGAAGCGCCGTCACAAACTCATGAAACGGTTCACGCGATTCGATTTGAAACCCCAAAAGTTCTGCTGCAGGTGCGCGAGCAAGGAGCTAAAATCGGGGCGCACGATGCCACACGCGAGTTTGACGGCGAAGCGCGTATTAATTTTCTAGTCAATATAAAAACTGATGAGCCAATACCAGAAGAACTCTCCCAACCACTCCGCCAGCAAGCTTTAAGCATTCGACTCGATCGCGAAGGAACCGTCTGGATACCCGGTGCGTCGGTCGCAATTCCCGAGAGTGACCCAACGCGTCAGCAAGGATCTCTCTCACTCGATATCGGTAGTATCTACGGCGAGCCGGACAATCCCAATGTTGAAATTGGTCGGCTACTTGCTATTGGAAACGCGCTTATCGCAGAAAAGCGGGGTGAGAAAGCGAATTTCAACCACGTGCGCGAAGTTTTTGATCCGAAATTCGGTGATGCCGAAGTGTTTGCGGATGTTGTAAGAAAACTGGGGTCGAATCTCGCGGGAGAACAATAGGTTAAAACCCCCGAAATAGAAAAAAGCGCCGCGCGAGTGCAAGTACGCGAACGCTCTTTTCATGAGTGCTGGGAGGGGTCTCCCTCCGCGCCTCCCCATCGCGGTCGGTTTCTTTTTCACACTGGTCAGGATCCGCATCCTGCCAGCAACCGGAGCCACCGGATTTTCGGTCATCCTCGCAGGTCGGCTACGCCCGCGAGGTAAATGGACAGTTCCATGCTGTTCTCCTTTCTGCTTGATTAGTTGTTCATATCAAGGTACGGAGGGTGCGGGTCGTAGGGAGTGATTTCCTCCCACGACTCCCACCCGCCGACCATACCGTAGCCCTCGCGATACGACTGCGAGAGCACGGCGTAGCCGCCCGGCCACCGTACAAGGTAGACGTTCAAGGCGATTTTCATCGCCTCTCCAGTAGCTCCCTCGGTGGCGACCCTGCCCCTCGGACAGCCGGCAACCAAACCGGCTTGCCAGATTACGTCGCCGAGAGCCATTTTCTCTTCCTTTCTCGCCGTTTTCACCCACGGACGCGGGGATTTGCGCGCACTCCTCACTTCATGAGGTCAAGCGCACGGAGCTTGTATTCCACCGCGCGTCGGACGTTCGCATCCGTCATGTGAGGCACGAGCTCTGCGAGCCGCACCTCGGCAGCGCCACCGAAGTGGCGCTGCGAGAACTGCTCGACGCCCCGGATGCAGAGGCCCGCCGCCTCGGCATCGTCGATCGTCACCAGCACGTCGCCGTGCTGGGTGACCAGCCCAGCGACATCGACGCGCTCGCGGCACGGGGGACACGTGCCGTCGAGCTCAACAACCGGGAGCCGATGCCGGCTCTCGTCCTCCGCAAGGAGGACGAACTCCGACAAGGTGGACCCGGCGTAGGTGCGGATCCACTTGTACCCCTCCCGCGCCGGCGGGAGTTCGTCGCGGGAGTAGTACCCCGCGACCTGAAGTACGGGGTTGAGGATCGCATGACCCCCAACCCGAGCGGACCAGTTCCACGCGACGAGTGACCACGGGGTCGCCTCGTCGACATGGATGGACCCCACGCCCCCCATCGTTACGAGGAGCGTGGGAAGCTCGAGCGCCGAGACCACCTCGGCGCTCGCGTGGAGAGCGTGCGCGCGCAACTTCCGCACCGTGCGCGCGCACCCCTCGGTCGTGCAGCGACGCTCTATGAAGAGCGCGTCCACGACCGCCCCGCTCTCGGGGCTATCTCCGGTCCACAACTTACCAGGTGCTCCGATGCCCCGGAGGATTTTCACGATCATGACTACCTCCTTGCCCCGCGCATGCGCAGGGCTTCCAGAAGTTCACTGCACCGCCGCGCTTTCGCGCGGCTCTTAGGGTTCTCGAACAAGGATCGTGACGCCACTTTCGTCCTCGACCCCAACGGTTACGTTGAAGCCGCATGACACGATGGCGTCCTCCACCTCACCCGCCACGCGAGCGAGATCTTCGCGACGCGGGGCGCGGTACTCGCGCCCCATGAACCGGACCACTCGCCCGTGGGCGAGCGCCCGAATAATACGCGCCGCTATGTCAGCGCGCGCCCACTCGAACTCCTCCGTAGTGGGCGCACCGACTCCCCAATGAACTTTCCATCGCCAGTCGGCCTCCGCCAACTGGAAAAGGAAGTCCGTCGGGGAAATATCCGGCGGAACCTCTCTTGTCCGGCCCGCGTACGGGCCGGACAAGATTGTGACTTTCATACTTCACCCCTTTCTGCTCTTTGCGGTCGCGCTTCGGCGATTAACCGAAGTCCCCGCTCTGGCCAAGAGCAACGCCCCACGCGCTTACCTGGCGTGGCAGGTTATGGCTCTCCACCCCTCACGCGTCGTGAGGGATAGGAATGAGCGTCTCGCCCTGGTCGCTCATGGGGTCTGGATTCTCCCAGACCTTCACAAGCTTCCCGGCCTCTGGATAATTCACCCAGTAGACCGCGGACAAGCCGAACACTCCGTCCTGCCGCTTGGCGGGGTGGTTTTCAAACACCCCAAAGCGACAGCCCCCAAGTGCGGCGTGCAGGTAGTGAGGAGCGCCAGCGACAACGTAAACGAAGTCGTCGGCGTGCTCGCGAATGTAGCGCGCGAGCCCCTCGTGATCCCGGAAGACCACAGGGTCCTTCACTGCCCCCACACACCACCAGTGGAGGTCGCGGATCGCCCTCTGTTGAGCCGGCGATAGGTCGTGCCGGCTCAACCAACGAATAGCCATTTTCTCACCCCCTTTCTTTTTTAGCGGGGTATTGCCCACCCGCCGTTAGTCAACTGCCTCGCCTGAAACTTTTTACAACCCTCCTTCGCTCTACGAGCTACGGAAGGGTTCTTCTCGCCTCATTCACATAGTTGTAGTGCATAAGATATAGCAAAGAAGAATAAATCGGCTCAAGCGAGACAGCTGACAGAAGTGAGATGTCTATTTTGATTTTTCAATTTTTAATTTTCAAAGATCATAGATGAATCTCTCCATCTACTGAACCTCGAACGTATTCGAGGCTCGGGAATGGGGAGCAGCCGTATGCGCTGATGCAACGTTTGCCACCGTGGCGGTTATGCTCCCGCCTAATTACGGGAAACGATGCGGTCAGATGTTGCTTCCGACCACAACGCTTCCCACAACAATTGTTAGTTACCAAGGAACCCCTCCCCTTTTCTGAATTTTTAATTAGCTCGTTCAAGCGCAGCGTGCCGGATACCAATAAATAACGTTTGAGTATCCGCGACGCTGCGCCCGAAGTATTTCATTTTGTTTCAAAGAGCACCTGCCCTCCGCTAGACATTAATATTCCAATATTCTTGAGAATATGAGAATATCGTCTGGCGTCCTAAAAATCCTGTTGAAGTATTCGCTTTGGTTGACTCAAAGAACTTTTGCTTTTTCTCCTC
>Ga0209542_10014878_pt1 | contig 13160 bp, 13 predicted proteins | sample RifCSPhighO2_01_FD_184028 | JGI IMG/M metagenome (GOLD analysis project Ga0209542, IMG submission 184028) | Soil microbial communities from Rifle, Colorado - Rifle CSP2_plank highO2_0.1 (SPAdes) (version 2) | ecosystem: Environmental > Terrestrial > Deep subsurface > Rock core/Sediment ... | reverse complement strand
TGCCAGGAAGCCCATTTTCAGTGATAATTGAGGACATTGATAAAATTAGCGAGGAAGATAAAAATGAGGCTGCAATTTTTACAGGATGTTTTTCGAGAGCTTGGAAATTAATGAAAAAAAAGGCAGAAGTAGATATCTTTAAACTTTCTCAATTGTACAAAAGCAAAGAAATGAAAACTGGTACCTGGGGGCTTAAAGAAAAAGCTAAGAGAGTTAATGTTTTATTGGAGTTGTTTTTAACAAAACAAAAATCGAAGATAAGGGCTGTTCCCAAAATATCTATAAAGTCAGAAAAAGAGATATTAGCTAGGGTGATTCCTGGTAAAATAGATAAGGAAGAAATGCTTGCTAAATTGCAAACTGAGCTGCCTTTTCCGACAGAAAGAGAAGAGCTTTTATCAGCATTGCCTGCAGGAGGATTAAGAATAATAAAATGGGAAAACCAACAGTTGAAGGAAGATTTCAAATAGGAAAAAATGGAATAAATCCGGGAATGATAAACTCCTTGAATTTACAATTAAAAACCCGCAATAGGATAAGAATCTCTTTCTTAAAATCATCTGGAAGAGACAAGGATATGATAAAAAAGATGGCTGACGAAATAGCCGAAAAAGTAGATTATAAATGTTATTATAGAATGATAGGTTTTACGATTGTGCTAAAAAGGTCTGGCTTAAAGAAGGAGCATAAGAATAGAAAAACTTAATGAAAACCTTTATAAGGGGCGTTTTTCACAATTATTTGTATCAAATAAAATGACAGATATAAGAACAATTGAGGCATCGAAGTATAACAAACTTTTAGTTGAAGCTCTGAAAGAAATAAAAGAATTTGAGGCACCAGAATGGATTAGTTTTGTAAAAACATCTGCACATAAAGCAAGACCAGTTATTGAGCCCGATTTTTGGTATAAAAGGGCTGCAAGTATTCTAAGACAAATTTATATTAAAAAAGTAGTTGGAGTAGAGAGACTTAGAACAAGATATGGAGGAAGAAAAAAGAGAGGCACTAAGCCGCCAGAATTTAGAAAAGGCGGGGGAAAGATTATAAGAAAGATTCTTCAACAAGCAGAGGCTGCTGGACTTTTGGAAAAATCAAAAGGCAAAAGACCCGGAAGAGAACTAACTAATGAAGGAAAGAAATTGTTAGAGGGTTTGGTAAAATGACAACAAATTATCCTAAGAAGGTCAAATTAGCAGTACATACAAGAAGAACAAAATGGGCTCCTTTTTGGGCAGTAATTAAAAAATTTGGTCCTGGAAAAAAAATGCACCCTTCTCAGATTACAAAACAAAGAAGACATTGGAGAAGAATTAAATTAAGACTAAAACCAAGAACAACTAGAAAGAGTCATTTGGGCTGATGGTAGAACATTCAAAAACCAAAATTGAAAAAGAATATGTTATCCCATTAAGAAGGGAGTTTATAAAAGCTCCAAGATATAATCGAACTTCAAGAGCTATAAGAACAATAAAAGAATTTATTGCTCAACATATGAAAGTGTATGATAGAGATTTATCTAAGATTAAACTTGATGTTTATTTTAACAATGAAATGTGGTTTAGGGGAAGAAAAAGCCCTCCTGGAAAAGTTAAGGTAAGAGCAGTTAAAGAAGGAGATATTGTTAAAGTTGATTTTGTTGAAGTTCCAGAATATGTTAAATTCATCAAGGTGAAAGCTGAAAAGAAGAATAAAAAATCAGATAAGAAAGAAATAAAAGCTGAAGAAAAAAAAGAAATAAAAGAAGAAAAAACAGAAGAAGAAAAGAAGGACGAGAAGGAAAAGGAAAAATCTGTTGCTGAACAGCACATTAAAGAAACAGAACAACAGGTAAAAGTTCAGAAACATACTACTGCCACTAAAGAGCCAGGATATCATAGAATGGCCTTGAAGAAGTGATTGTAGAAAATAGTGAGCGATATAGTTCACTTAAAAAAATATAGCTAAATTCTTTAATTTTGTTTATTTATTAATAATTAATGAGAGAGAATGAATTTTATTTGAAAAACTTGATAGAACGCATAGGAGGATTATTTGAGATTAAACATGGAGATAGAAAATTTGTTATTGAGCGCCCGCCATATAGAGAACATGAATATTTAAAAACCATAGACAAGATAGAAAAGACTCATTATTATGTTGATGGGAAGAAGGTTTTTCTTAGAGAGCCAACGACTGCTGAATCTATTTTGGCAATGACATATGATTCTGATAGTGTAAGTGAGCTTACACTTGCTGACTGGAGTTGTGTGCGATTTGGAAGTATAGTAAGAACGCCAGAGGGAGTTTTTGCAAATCCTCCAAGAGACGCCAACGGAAAACACATAACTAATGAAAATAGCCTCAAGGCGCTTTTGAATGGGGCTAAAAAGGCCGAGGGAATTTACCTTTGTGAAAAAGATTTTGGTTTTGCGCCCTATGAAACTTTTGTCTTGGGAAGACAAGAAGCTGATTGTTTTGTTCTGGGGGGTTTGGCCAGAGTTTTAGAGCATGAAGAGAAGATAGCAAATAACTTGAGGAAAATAATTTCTTTAAATTTTCATATTAAAGATTCTGTTGAGGTTTATTCATTTGAAAGAGTTAAAGAGCCAGTATTGGGAAGCTTTGGTATGGGCTCTGATTTTGATTTAGGCATTTATTGGACTGTTGCTTATAGCAAAGATTGGGGGGGTGGGTTTAGTTGGGGAGTTTTGAATTCATCTTAACCCAATAATTACATTGGCTATCTTTTCTGGAGAGTGTCTTAAAATTACATTTGGTGTTGAAGCATATTCATAGGCAAATTCGCCCCTTATTACTCTTGAGTCGTTTTCTAAGTCATCTTCAATGAGTTTTGAATCTTCTGAAAGATACAACTTCATTACTTCTTCTGAATGTTTGCTATTGTTTAATATTATTTTATCAATTTTTATTCCTGAATATTTTTCAATTTCTTTTATAAACTGGCTTGCAGTAAAATCGTGTGTTTCTGGCTTAGTCATTAGGTTTAATATTACTATAACAATGGCGTTTGATTCTTTAATTGCTTTAGACATTCCTTCAACAATTAAATTAGGGATTATACTGGTATATAAATCGCCTGGACAGATTACAATTTTATTTGCTTTTCTAATCTCTTGGGCGACTTCTTTGTAAAGAAAGGATTTTGGTTCGTGCCAGATTCTTTTAATTCCGTTATTTTTTCCTATTTCAACTTCTCCTTTTACAATTAAACCGCTGTTTTTTTCTGCTACTAATTGGCAGTTGTCTATAGTTACCGGTAAGACTTTTCCACTTATTCCCAAGATTTTACTTGTTGTTTTTATTCCTTGAATTGAACCGCCAAATACATCTGTGGCTGCAGTAATTATTAGATTTCCAAGGCTGTGGCCATCTTTTAGGCGATAGTTAAAGAGTTGTCTTAATGGGAGGCTTTCATCTTCTGAAGCTAAAGCGACCATGCATTGCCTTATGTCTCCTGGGGGTAAAATACCATATTCGTCTCTTAATCTACCACTACTACCTCCATTATCTGACATATTTACAATTGCAGTTATTTCGCATTCGTAATTTTTTAGACCCTTTAAAATTTGAAAGTGGCCTGTTCCGCCACCCATTGTTACTATCTTTTCCATATGTTTGTCACTGAAGAAGAGTATTTAAAGCTTGATATATTGCTCTTTTTATGAGGACTATGAAAGAAGAATTGAAATCGAAGGCAAATAGCGAGAAAGCTAAGATATTGAGTGGGTTTTTTAAGACAGGAAAAGGAGAGTATGGGGAAGGAGATGTGTTTTTGGGAGTTGTTGTGCCAGAGCTTAGAAAAATTGCTAAAAAATATTCTGGAATCGATTCTATGGAAGTTGGAGAGCTGTTAAATTCTAAGATTCACGAGGAAAGGCTTTGTGCATTATTTATTTTGATTGGGCATTATAAAAAGGCAGATTTGGAGCAGAGAGAGAAAATTGTTAGATTTTATCTAGCGAATACAAAGAATATTAATAATTGGGATTTGGTTGATTTGTCTGCGCCAAATATCTTGGGAGATTATTTATTGGATAAAGATAGGGTCGTGTTATATCGACTTGTTAAATCAGAAAATCTTTGGGAGAGGAGAATTGCTGTATTATTGACATTTACATTTATTAGAGAAGGGCAATTTAAAGATTCTTTGAGGATTTTTGCGATTTTGCTTAAAGATAAACATGACTTAATTCATAAGGCGGTTGGTTGGATGTTAAGAGAGATTGGCAAGAGAGATGTTAATGTTTTGAGAGCTTTTTTGAATAAACATTACAAGGAAATGCCAAGGACAATGCTGAGATATGCGATTGAGAAGCTTGATGAGAAAGAGAGAAAGGGGTTTTTGGGGAAGAAATAGGTCTTGGAAAATTGACACCCCCACGAGATGTTTAACCTTAGGTTAAGGTTCTCCCGCTATTTTTAAGATTTTTATCGACGATAAGAAAAATTGACTAAAAAAGTTGGGTGTTAAAATTCAATGAAGTTAAACTCTGTAAAAATGAGCAGTTAAGTGCTCCCGGGACCTAAAATCTAAAAAATTAATTCTTTCTGTCCTTTTTGATAAAGCGATTCATCAGTTAGTTCTCTATTTTTATCCGGATTCATTGCACCTTTATTTCTGATTCTTATTCCTTGTTCACTAACAACTCTTCCGATACATTGTGCAGGAATTTCATAATCTCTTGCAATTCTTATTACCTCTTCTGGCTTAGGCGTAACTATAATCATGCCTTGCCCCATGTTCCAAGTTTTGTAAGCTTCAACATCAGGAACATTTCCAAGTGCTTGTGTATACTCCATAAATTCTGAAGGTTCAAAAGGTTCATCAATAACTGCTCCAAGTCCCGATGGTTTTAATATTCGCCCAAGTTTTCCCGGAACTCCTCCACCAGTAATATGTGCTACTCCATGAACTTCTGTTTTAGGTTCTCCACCATATCCGCCAAACATATCAATAACTGCTGCAGTATAAATTTTTGAGGGAGTTAATGCCAAATCTGCTAAACTTACATTTCCTTTTTTCCAAGGAACCTGATGCCAATTATCTCCATGATTATTTTTCATTATTTTTCTAACTAAAGATAATCCATTTGATCTAAATCCTTCTTCTCTTAATCCAACTAAATAATCTCCTTCTTTGATTTCTTTTCCAGTAAACATTCTATCTTTTTTAGCGAACCATACAACTCCTGCTCCCCAATTATAATTAAATGGTCCAAAACCCCCAACTCGACTTCCAAGTTCTGCAACTTCTCCATTAACTATTGCTACATTAGCCGCTTTTGCAGCACCAATGTATCCTTCTGCTAATTGTCTCACTTCCTCAATAAAAGGCTTGTCTGAAGTTCCTAAAGAATTAACATCAAGTATTGAACCAATCAAAACTGGCTCTGCTCCTCTTACAACAGCGTCATCAGTAACCATAGCAAATAAATCATAAGCAATAGTCCTATGATTTTTAACTCTCTCTGCTAATTCCATTTTTGTTCCAACACCATCAAAACCAATATTCATTAAAGTTCCTGAAGGCAAATTGGAAACATCAATTGCTCTGACTCCTGTAAAATCATCAAAAGGAACAATTACTTCTCCCAGTCTTCCTTTTCTATTACTCCACGTTTGTTTAGCCGCATTATAAAGAATTTTAGAAACATCATCACCCAAATCAATATTCACTCCGGAATCTGCATAGGTTGTTTGTTTTGCCATTTTATTTAAGCTTCCAATCTAACTCCTTGAGGAATTTCTTTACTATCAAAATATAATCTTCCTTTACCATCTTGGGAATATCTTCCATCAGCAAGAAATTCTAATGTCTTTGGAAATACAATCCAATCACCTATTTCTTTTAATCTATTTTGATGTTCATCAGACACCGCTTTAACTTGGTCTTTGTTATTTGGATTAAATCCTTCAGGAAGATTTATTGGTAATGGTGCAGAAATCATTAAAATTTTTCCATAATCAACTTGTGGTTCAATTATATGTGTAGAGGATCTTAATTGTTTTTCTCCTGCAACAATAGCATCTTTTACTGCATGGTTTCCTGTATACTTTCTTTTACCTCCATCTATAATAGATAAATCAGCGGGATGAACATTCACACCAAGAAAAGCATTAATTAGAGGAGATGTTGCAATACTCATATAACCAGCATAAGCAGCCACATCAACACTAAATGGCTTTAATGCTTCAACTGTTCCTTCATCAAATGCTGCCCTAACTGATAAATCTCTTCGTGGTTTTCCTCTTTCTTTGTAAAAATTTCCTAAATCTCTTACAACAACAGGTATACCATAATCATTTCCAATTTTTCCTGCATTGCTTTCAGGGTTCTCTGAGAAAATAACCACTACCTGATAAGGTGCTCTTCCTTTTCTTAACTCAATACCTCTTCCATGTTCAATAATTTTTCTTAAATTTGAACCACTACCAGATATTAAACCTGCAACCCTCATTCTTCCGCTTTCTGGATGATATAATTCTTTTAATGCCATTTTATTCAAAATATTTTACTCCATTTTCAAAGATTTTTATTCCTCTTGCTTCTTCAGGAATCTCTTTTCCTGCTCTTCTATATTGTTCTCTTAATAAAGTCCAATTAGGTAATTGTGTAAAAGATATTGCTCGCTCGGGATGAGGCATTAATCCAAACACCTTTCCAGTTTCATCGGTTATTCCTGCAATATTTTCTAACGATCCATTTGGGTTTGCAGGAAGACTTTGGTATTTACATATATCTCCTTCAACATATCTTGCAGCGACGAGGCCTCTAGCATTAATCTCTTTTAAAACTTCTGAGCTAGCATAGAAATTTCCTTCTCCATGTGCGATTGGCAAAGAAATTCTTCCTACATCTTTTGTCCATGGGCTTTTTCCATTGAAATCTAAATCTACCCATCTATCTAAATATCTTGCAGAATCGTTATGATTTAAAGCAACTTGTCTATGCCCATATTTCCCATCGACTGCAGGCAACAAACCAAGATTTACCAAAACCTGAAATCCATTACATATTCCAATTACTAATCTATTATCTTCAGTAAATCTTTCTATTCCTAAGTTATTTCTTATTTTCCAAGCTAAAGCATTTCCTGAACCAGTATCATCTCCGTAAGAAAATCCTCCTGGAAAAGCAACAATTTGATAATCATCTAATCTTTTAGGGGTTTCAATTAAATCATTAATATGGACCAAATCTGCTTTAGCTCCAGCTTTTTCAAATGCAAACTTTGTTTCTTCATCGCAGTTAATTCCGTATCCCGTTAAAACTAAAACTTTTAGATTTGCCATTTTAATAATCTCTAAATGTCGATTTATATGATTCAGTCATTCTGTCAATTGTAGTATCTACAACTTTTCTTCCTTTTTGGGTTATTCTAAATTGATTATCTCCTCTTATTCTTCCAACCATTGCAACCATATTTTGACCCATCGCTGTTTCAAATCTTTCTTGATTCTCAGGATTAACTGTTACAACTAATCTTCCCTGACTTTCAGAATATAAAGTAAAATCTTCTCTTGTACAATAACTTGGAACTTTTTCTAAATCCATATCCATTCCCAATTGCCCAGCAATTGCACTCTTTGCTAAAGCTGTAGCTAACCCTCCTCTATGAACACTTATTGCAGAAGCAACTAATCCTTCTTCAGCAACTTTAGAAAATGCTTTGTACATTCCAATATTTAGTTCTGCATCCACTCTCGGTGCACTATTTCCGATATACTTCTTTCCTCTTTCTTGTTCTCCCTTCATTGCAAAATATTCACTACCTCCTAATTCATTATGAGTAAATCCAAGAACATATACTAAATCTCCCTCAAACTTAGGATCAATAGAAACCGCTTTTCGTGCATCTTTCATTACTCCAATTGTTGAGATTAATAAGGTTGGAAGAACAGAGATTTTTAATGGATTTCCTGATTCATCAAATCCTTTGAAATCATTAAACATACTATCTTTCCCTGAAACAAAAGGAGTTCCAAATTCTGTTGAATAATCATAACATGCTTGACATGCTCTTTTTAATTGGCCTAATCTTTCGGGTTCAGTAGAACTACACCAACAAAAATTATCAAGCAATGCAAGATGTTCTAAATCTGCTCCTGTTGCAACAGCATTTCTTATTGCAGTGTCAATTGCACACGCAGCCATATCATAAGTATCAATTTCACTATAGGAGGGATTGATTCCCTGAGATATAACAACTGCCTTATTTGAATCAAGCTTAGGTTTTATTACAGTTGCATCTCCATTAACTCTTCCTCTTCCCTGTAATGGCTTAATAACACTGCCTCCCTGAACTTCATGATCATATTGTTTAGAAATAAATTCAAAACTTGCAATATTTTGTCTTCCTAGCATCCCATGTAAAGAATCTGTTAAGTCTTCCAAACAATCAAAAGTTGGTTCTTCATGAGTTTTTCTTGTAAAAGTAGTTTTAATTGGTCTTGGTGGTAATCCATTATGCAAAAATTCCATATCTACATCCATAACATTATTTCCATTATAATCTACAACACACTTTCCCGAATTAGTGAATTCTCCAATAACAGTTGCTTCTACTCCTCTCCTTTTCATTAAATCATTAAAGCCATCCCATTTTTCTTTTGGAACTGCTAAGGTCATTCTTTCCTGAGATTCTGAAACCCATGTTTCCCAAGGAGCAAGTCCGGGATATTTCACAGGGACTTTATCTAAATGAACATAACATCCACCAGATTCTTTTGCCATTTCTGCAACAGAGCAAGATAATCCTCCAGCCCCATTATCAGTTATGCTTCGATATAATCCCCCATCTCTTGCTTCTTTAATAAGCGCATCACTTTCTTTTTTCTGAGTTATTGGATCTCCAATTTGAACAGCAGTTGCAGGACTTCCAGAATCAATTGCTTCCGAAGAAAAAGTTGCTCCATGAATACCATCTTTTCCAACTCTGCCTCCAACCATTACAATGTAATCTCCAGGTCTTGCCTGTTTTTCATGCATTGCTTGTCCGTTTCTTTCTCTTGGAATTAATCCTACGGTTCCTACAAACACTAATGGTTTTCCTCGGTAACTCTCATCGAAGAAGACAAATCCCTGTGGGGTTGGTATTCCTGAACAATTCCCACCAACATTAACGCCCTCAATAACTCCATCCATTATTCTTCTCGAAGACAGCATTTTTTGAGTCTTATTTTTCCCCTTATATAATTCTCTTGCGTCTGTAGGGTCAGCAAAACAAAAACCATATCTATTAATAATTGGTTTTGCTCCCATTCCAAAGCCCATTGGGTCTCTATTAACTCCAACAATTCCAGTTATTGCACCGCCAAAAGGATCAAGTGCACTTGGAGAGTTATGTGTTTCAGCTTTGTCACAAACTAAAAATTCTTCATCAAATACTATTCCTCCAGCATTATCCGTAAATACAGAAACACAGAAATCTTTGTCTCCTTTTTTACTTCTTATTTCATTAGTTGCTCGTTTAATAAAAGTTGAAAATAATCCGTCTTGAAATTCGTCAATTGAATCTGCAAATATGGTATGCTTACAATGTTCACTCCATGTTTGTGCAATTGATTCTAACTCAACATCAGTTGGATTTCTTCCTAAACCATTAAAATAACTTTGAACCGATTTCATATAAGCTAAATCCATTGATAATGGCCCTCTTCTTGTTCCATCAGAATTTGCAATACCCTGTTTACCAATTACGGATAATTGTTCATCATTGGCATGTAATATATCGACTAATCCGGCAACTGGCTCCTCATGAAGTCTTACTCTTGGAACTATTGCATCCATTCCTCTATCTCTTTTAAACTCGTCATAACTTTTAACAGAAGCTCGTTGAATTACAGGATTTGAAAAAGAGTCTCCAATTTTAACAGCATCTTCTCTTGTTAAATTTCCTGATAAAAACATTACCTGAGAATTATAAATAGTTTGACCTTCTAAATTTCTTTTAAAACGATCTTCTACTATTTCTCTTGCAGTAGTTCCAACATTATCTGTTACTCCTGGCAAAAATCCAACTTCAACAGCATAGTCAAATTTTTCTGGTGCTTTTGGCTGATTTATTCCAGCTTCTTGAGTTACGGGATTAGAAAGCATGGCAGCAACATTACCTAATTCAGAATCTCTAACTGAATCGTCAAGTGTATAAACATCAACAAGATTTACATCCTCAACATGCAGGCCCATAGATTGGATTTTTCTCTTTCTTACTTCCGCTCTTGTATCTCCCGTTTTTGTGATAACTTCAATTCTGTTTGCCATTTAAATAGTAATAAAAGTGAACTTTAAAAAGCTCTCTCAAAAAAAGTTGTCTAAAATGAGTAATAACTTAAACCATTATGCAGTTACGTGCTCCCCAATTTTTCTCTAAAAATAGCCAGTTAAACGCTCCCCGAAATACATAGTTAAGTGCTCCCCTGACCTCAGCGTCTATAAGGTTTTGGAGACTTGAACCTAAGGTTTGAGGACCCCACGAGAGAATAAACTTAAGATTGATTATCTCACGTTAAAGAATTATAAAGGGGGGTTTTCTTGTAAATATATGTCGGATAAAGAAAAAACAATTCAAGAATTATTAAATTTTGGAATAATAAATATAGATAAGCCTACTGGACCGACATCGTTTTCTATCTCGGATTATATTCGCAAGGCACTTAATTTGTCAAAAACTTCACATTTTGGCACGCTTGACCCGATGGTTACAGGAGTTTTGCCTGTTGCGCTTAGCAGAGCCTGTAGATTAAATGAATATTTCATGCATCATGATAAAGTTTATGTTGGGATTATGAGAATTCATGAAGATATTGACGAAGAAGAGTTGAAAAAGAAAATGGAGAAATTTATTGGAGTGATAAAACAAATGCCTCCTGTTCGTTCAAGAGTTAAGAGAGCTATAAGAGAGAGGGAAGTAAAGAAATTCGAGATAATTGAAAAAGATGGCAAGGATGTTTTGTTTTATTCTGATGTTGAGGCAGGGACATATATTAGAACGCTTTGCGATAGCGTGGGGAAAGAGATTGGTGGGGCGCATATGCTTGAGCTTAGGAGAGTAAGGGCTTGCGTATTTGAAGAGAAAGACTCGATTAGACTATATGATTTTGATAAAGCAGTTGAGGAATATAAAAAAGGAAATGAAGAATTATTAAAGAAAATTATTATTCCTGCTGAAGTTGCGTTGAAGGATGTTGTCGATTTTGTTGATGAAGAGATGGGGGCAAAGTTATTGAAACAGTTGCTAACTGGAAAGCCATTGATAAAGGGAGATATTCAGAAAGTGCCAACGGGGAATATTTTTGCATTGTTTTTTGGAGGGAGATTAATTGGAGTTTATAGGAAGAAAGAAGAAGGAGATATTATTGCTAAACCCGAGTTTGTTTTTAATTATAGTGATGGAAATTAATTTTCAGATATTTAATTTCTCATCCATATCTATGAAAGGAAAGAACCTTTCCGATTATTAATTTCCTTTCATATAATTAGAAGATATTTTTTAGGGATATGGAATTTTAAACCCAAAATATAGAGATTTGTTATAAATCACAAAGCCCTTGCGTTTACCTCGGCTTGAAATCTCAAGATTTTTTAAACACCAAGATGTTTACATCTTGGATGCGCTCAAGATGCAAATTACAAAAAAAGCATCTTGACATCTTGACGACCATCAAGAATTTAATTGTCAGAATTCTTGAGGACCGAGGTTTGTTTGGGCTCATCAAAGTCTATAGGACTTTGACTGCCGTCAAGAATCCGACTTTAAAGGATTCTTGAGGTTGGGAGAACCATCTAGAAATCGACAGCTAAAAACTCCAATCTGAAGCCTCAAAATGTTCCACATTTTGATGGCACTCAAGAATTCAACTGTCAGGATTCTTGACGATTGGAGATTTCTCATGTGTATTAATCTAAAATTTTCAAATCTTTAATGGATAATTGCCGAAATTGTAGAATAATTACTTAAACAACTTTCACTATGTCAAGATTTGTATTTATGCAATCAAATCTTGAGCATATTCAAGAATCCGAACAAGCCTAAAACTCAGATCTAAGGATTCTTGATATATCTTCCGTAACCTTATCAATCGCTTGTTCCCCATTAATTCTAATTGTTTTATAATGTGATAAAATTGGTTTTGTCTCCTTGTGATATGTCTCAAGTCTTTTTTTCATTGCTTCTTCATTATCATCTGCTCTTTTAACAATTGGAGAATTACATTTATCGCAAATGCCCTTATGTTTTGGGGGATTTGTTTTCTCATTATAAACTGCCCCGCAATTCTTGCATGAAATCCTATAAGAAACCCTTTCTATCGCCTGCTCATCGGTTATGTGAATTTCAATAACCTTGTCAATTTTTGTTATCTTATCAAGTTCTTTAGCTTGCGCAATATTTCTCGGAAAACCATCCAAGATAAATCCTTTTGCACAATCCTTCTGCATTAATCTTTGTTTTAGAATCTTAATAATAAATTCATCAGGAACAAGTTTGCCTGCAAGCATAAATGAATCTGCCTCTTTCTTTAACTCCCCGCTTAATCCCCTAAGTAAATCTCCAGTTGAAATGTGTGCAATTCCCATCTTCTCAGATATAATCTTGGCCTGCGTCCCTTTCCCGCAACCTTGTGGCCCAACAAATATTAGCTTCATATCATCCCTTATTTTCTAAGGCTTAAAAAGCTTTTTATAATCTACACTAGATGAACATTTTTCACAGCTCTTCTTTAAGATATACCCTAGATATTATTTCTATTGTAAGATAGTCAGCAATTATTTAGCTGTCAAGAACCTTCCTAAGGGAAAGTGGTATGTTTGGTTCTTGAGCATGCTCAAGATGCTAACTCCGTCTTGAAAAGCGGAGTTTTCGTAAGCATCTTGACATAATTAAAAAAGAAATATTTCTCAATAATTGCTGCAAATCACAAAACCCTTCGGGTTTTTACCTCGGCTTAAAAGCCGATGTTTGTTCGTGGTTCATCAAGATGTTTCACATCTTGAGTGTGCTCAAGACTTTTAGTCTTGACATTGTGAGAACCGGGAGAAATCGACAAACCATACTCCAACTTAAAAGTTGGAGATTTCTCACGTGTATTAAAAAAAGAATTAATCTTGATTCGTTATAATCGCTGTAATAAACGAGGTCTTGTTTAAATCGCTAACA
>Ga0209542_10014877_pt1 | contig 13160 bp, 11 predicted proteins | sample RifCSPhighO2_01_FD_184028 | JGI IMG/M metagenome (GOLD analysis project Ga0209542, IMG submission 184028) | Soil microbial communities from Rifle, Colorado - Rifle CSP2_plank highO2_0.1 (SPAdes) (version 2) | ecosystem: Environmental > Terrestrial > Deep subsurface > Rock core/Sediment ... | reverse complement strand
GCATTTTTAGACGGTAAATATGTTTGGCAGAACGAAGATATTCTTTCAGCGACGCACTGTCTGGGAGAAATAGACGGTATGATAATACTCGCCCGAGAGGAGATCAGTGGACAATCTTCAAATCCCGAGGGTGCAGTTTGGTGTGTAGATATTAAGACCGGGAAAAGATTTGCCTGGCCGCCTGTTTATTTTGACCCTTTTATGACTAACCCTCTGCGCCTTGGTGATAAACTTGTCATCTCGCATGGCGTAGGAGGTAAGAGGTTCGAGCTAGATTCACTTAACTTAATTACTGGTAAAAAAAGCAACCTTCTGTCTCCTAATCTTTCTGTTCAACGACTCTTAAACTCAGGCGTCGACAACATCGTCATAGGGCTATACTCTTCTAAATTAGTCGCTTTGAGAGTTTAAATAATTATGGAAAAAGATAGCAGAAATGTAAGAACCATAAAATTTGCTCTGGTTGCAGCCGCAACATTCGCCTTTATCCCGTTGGAAGCAAATACCGGTTTTATGGATGGTCAAGGAGGATTATTTTTTCTCTCCTTTGTTTTCTTACCCCCCGTAATAATGTATGTGTGGATAAAAGGCACAAGAAAAGAACGAGCTTTTTACAGTTTTTGTTGGTTGGGATTCTTTTTAGTAATCGCAGTATTAGCAGGCCTAATGCTTCTTTCAATTTCCGGTCTTTAATTGTCCGCCGACCAAAGTAGTTACAATTGCCTGACCTTCTTCAGTTTTTAACATTGTATCGTGGCCGAAAACACCGCGATGACCCAAATGCCTCATGATATTAATGGCGCCAGGTAATTCTTGTGTTAAGGATGTAAATTTTCCAGGATTGGTAAGCATTTTAATCTCGGACAAAAAATCAGGCATATAACAGGCAAGGCTATCCATCACACAGTCTTGGAAACTTCCCAGGGCATACACTTTCGCTCCTTTTGCCGTGAGCCGCGCTGTAAGAGAAGCCCTGTCTTTGGTCGTTTGAGGTAAACGTTCCCACATTTCCTTAAGTTCCACTAGAGCCGGATAATTTATTTCTGTGGGAAAAGGTAGTTTAAACAGGGCAAGATCTAGATTGCAATCTGGGGGAAGATCAAAAACACGCAACGGAGAAAAGAGATATTGCCAAGCCGGTTTATCAATCCCCAAGTTCGGACCATGAGTAATAATTAATTTAATCCTCGAAAAATCAAAGCCAGGGTCGTTGTTTAATAATTGCTCCAACCCTCTCAAGGTTCCAATCGACCCTAATGAATATGTTATTAAAGTAATCTGCTTGTTGGGATTCAACCTTGCGTAATCCCGCAGAAATTGTGCAACAACTGTACCGTTGGTGTCTTGATCTCTCAGTGTATCAGTGCAATCTTGATCTTTTGGTGTATATCTGCCCTGTGAGTCAAAAGTTGATCCGCCAAGACTGGCCAATAAAATATCTTCATTTTTGTAGCCCATTTCGTATTTAAAAATTTCTACCAGATCATCAAATACACCACCTGTGTATTTGCCGTTTTTAATCACAGACCCTAGCCCCGGGAAAAGAACAATGGTGTTTCTCTCGGGGACAAAAACTTTCGGCTGTACAGCAATATCATAAAACAGGTAATTATCTCTCACAAAAAGCTGACGGGGGGCTTCTTTCTTAAACAAATTATGAGCCATAATTGAGTAAAAGCCTTTTCCCGGGTGGATAGAAATAACCCACTCGCCCTTTGGCGCAATTGAAGCCCCAATAGTATTAGTGATTAAAAGATCCTCGACTCTTCCAGTTTCCACAAAGACTCTGTGTAAGGAGAAAGTCATTGGACCACCTACTTTATCTTCCCGATTGCGAAAATAGAGCCATTTTGAATCGGGAGACCAGAAAAGTGGAGTTCCTCCTTTTATAAGTGGAGGTAAGCGGCCTGGGTCAAAATTTTTAAGTTCATTTTTTGGGTAAACAGCAATTCCTGAAGGGTATCTTCCATGACTAGCATAAACATAGGTTGAAATAGCAATTAGTTCTCCGTCTGGGCTAGGAGTAGGACATTCCTCGGCACTCCCTATGGTATCGGTAGTTATCTGCTCAACTTTTTTAGTTTTCGAATCTACTGAATAAGCATTTTCAAAAGATTCCCCAAAGCGATCACCTCTTTCTATTTTGTGATATTTTACGGATGCGTCAATGTCCGACGAAGGGCAAAAATCTGCCCCACCTTGAGTTAAATACTCACTATCTCCTGTTTCAATATTTAATTTAACAATCCCACCCTTATCTGAACCATTTTCAAACTGGGCATAAACCACCTCTTTACCGTTTGGAAGAAAATTTAGACCCATTTTTTGGTTATTATCATCAGTTAACTGCCTTTCTTCAGTACCGTCTAAATTTGAAATGTATAAATTTTTACGGTCATGATAATCTCCTTGTACTTGTTTGCCCTCGCCAGAAATATAAACAACTTTTGTCTTTGCCAACTCTGGGGGAATTTCCGGCTTGGGAACAGCCGATGTTTCTATTTTGCACGGCATAACGCTAGACTTAACTGTCTCTAAATCTTTTTTCGCCACTTCTTCAACTCCGCGAAGTACTGAACTGACGCCGTCTTCAAACGGAACTATTCCTAAAACTATATAAGAATATCCACTTGCGTCTGGATGATTACCAAGAGAAAAATTTTCATAAAGAATTCTGTATTCTGTCGCACGTCGGCTTTGCACATAACCAACACATTTTGGCTCACTGCGTGCCAATGCTTGTCTTAAGAGGGCAAGGAATTCTGCTTTACTGCGGTATTTAAACGGCTCGGATCCAGCTGATTTCCAGGAAAAATTACTATCGCCAGGTGAATATTTTTCCAAACCAGCCAGATCCTTTTTAGACAAGAGAGAGGAGTATCGGATCAATGCCTCGTTATAAAGAGCCAATTGTTCAAGAGGTGATTGTAATTCACCTGCTTCGGTAGTGGATACCGAAAAAGGATTTTGTAAATTCCGGCCAAAATTCTTAGGGCTCTCAAATGCCCCAGGAGTTGCCCAAAGCATACCGACAGCTATGGTTGCCCTACCTAAGTTAACAAAGCGCCTTCCAAGTTCTGCATTCATTGGTTAGCACTTCAAAGATGGCAAAAATCTAACAAAAAATCAAGTGCTTATTTTTCCAGCTTCGCAAGGTCTCTCCTTGCGAAGCTGTTTTGCATGTAGTACATTAAATTATGCCCGGTAAAAATACCATTAAAACATATGTCGAAAATGGCTATTACCATATTTATAATCGCGGAGTAGAAAAACGCAAAATCTTCATGACTGGTCAGGATTATGGCGTGTTTCTGGGATATTTAAAAGAATACCTCTCTCTAAAAGATACTGATGTATTGCAAAAATTATTAGCTAATCCGCAAATAAATTGGAGAGAAAAAGACAGGGCTCTTAAGGCTCTTCGCCTGAATAATTTTTTTAACGAGGTAGATTTGTTAGCATATTGCTTAATGCCTAATCATTTTCATTTACTTATAAGGCAAAACTCCGCTGAATCTATAAATAAATTCACCCAGTCTTTGTGTACTCGCTACACAATATATGTAAACAAAAAGTATAAGAGGGTGGGACCACTTTTTCAAAGTGTTTACAAAGCCGTTCTTGTCTCAACCGACGAACAGGTTTTGCAAATCTCAAAATACATCCATAAACAATCATCATGTTTAAACCGGAAAAGACTTGTCACCCAACCTTCCTCTTTTCCCGACTACTCAAACAAACGCCAAACCGACTGGCTCAAACCACAAATAATTTTAAGTTATTTTTCCCAAAGTCAACCTCATGTTGACTATAAAAAATTTGTATCCGAAGAGCAAGATTTAACAATGATTTCAAAGCTGTCGCTAGATTAGCTTCGCAAGGTCTCTCCTTGCGAAGCTAGAAATGGTGTAAGTTTTTATTTTAAATAATTTGTAGTCTTATCCAAGATTACAACACATAGCCACACAATACGGTACGAGTTGTTAAGTCTAATACAAGGAGTTGTTTGGGCACCGAGGTTATTGGAAAACCAGAGATTGCGGGTCTAAATTAACCCTTGTAAACGTCTAGCACACAAAGGACGATTTAACAACCCAATCTCCATTAAATGAGTTATGTTTTCCGGCTAATATTCTAATGAACTCACTCGTTTAAACAGACCGTACAAGGCAACAGGTATTACTTTTCCAGATAAGTGAATATAAATTTTACTCAAGGTGGGTCAAATTGAACAAGCGGATAAAAAATACAAAAATAAGAAGTCGAACTGGTAATTTAAGAATAAATGAAATTTACTTATCGGTTGTTAAATTTCCAAAAAAGCACTTGGCACGGAAAAACTACAACTGCGGTCAAAATTCTGCCAAGTCTGGCTGGTTGAGTAATTAATCTCCAGAGCCACTCAAAACCGAGTTCGCTAAAAGCCCTAGGAGGCAGGGGTAAAATTCCGGCAGTGTAATCAATCATCCCTCCAACCACCATAGCCGCTGAAGCGTTAATTTTTCCAAGGTGTCTGGCTAACCATTTTTCTTGTTTTGGGGCGCCAAAGCCAACTAACAGCAAATCCGGCTTAAAACTATTAATGCGCTTGACAACTTCTTTTTCAATTTGCTCCTGAACCTCGTCGACCGGTTTACCGTCTATACTTAGTCGAGGTCCTTCTACCCCCACAATTCGTAATTCTTTGTTCTTCGTTCTATTCTTAATATTTTTAACCGCAAGTTCAGCCGCCCCTGGCGCCCCACCCAAAAGAAATACCTTTTTATTGTGTTTTGAGCATAATTTAACTAATTCTTCGGCAAACAGGCGCCCGGGTATACGAAACATCTTGCTGTTAGGGTGCAAAACCCAGGCTGCAGCCACAATCCCAATCCCATCAGGCACGGCCAAATCGGCACCATTAAGGATATATGCCAGCTCATGATCGGATTGTGCCCTTGACACAATCTCTGGGTTAGGTGTTACAATTAGGCTTGGTCTAGCCTCGCATTCGGTAGAAATAAGACTCCAGGCACGATTTAGCACTTCCCCTCTCAGACCGCTATCTATGCCTATACCTAAAATTGGCACGATATTCCGAGCAGTTTCAAGTGTTCGCTTTCTTCTTAATTTTGTCATTTTTCCTTTTGAACTCATTTATTATAGCCTGCATTATACTACAAGACTATTTTAGGCCTATATTATTCGGCGTAAAGCTTGTTTTGACCCTCATGTATGAATAGATTATAAGGCTATTTTGTTTAAATTACTGCCTCTCCCCTATCCATCAACACCTTATTACTACAAGTTAAAAAGTTGTTCCTAACACTTTCCCTTATTTTGTATATTTGTACACAGTTAATCCCCAAAATTTTAAGCTTTAATTAAGGCTGAATTTTGTACAATATCCACATTTTATTTGTTAAACTGATGCCGTATACTATCGACAGCGAATAAATACCGTAATTGGTATTTAGGAAACAATTCTTTCTATTAATTTTAGCGTATTATGAGCCGTTATTATCCAACTCTTTGCTTTAGCATTTTTAAGGCCTTTATCTACTAAGGTGCTTACTAATGTTCTATCCTCTAAAACGCGTTTAATAGCGCGGGTAATTTCAGAGGTTTTTAGTGGGTTAATAAAAATTGCCGCATTATCCGCAACTTCTCTCAGTGCGCCTTTATCCGAGCAAACGACAGGTACACCTGCCGCTTGCGCCTCAAGCACAGGAAGGCCAAAACCCTCGGTTAAGGACGGTAATATAAACGCCTGAGCGCCTTTGTAGAGCCCTGGAAGGTCTGACTCATCAATTCTGCCGGTAAATATAACACTGTTTACTATATTGAATTTGTTTGGAGCTTTTAGTATTTCATCGTACAACCAGCCTCTTTTTCCGGCGATAACTAGCTTCAATTTCATCCTATTGTTTTTTGAATCATAAGTAGCTCGCGATTCATTTAAATACACAGCGAAGGCTTTTATAAGGCGAATTAAATTTTTTCTAGGCTGTAATGTGCCGACAAACAGTATATAGTTTTCTCCGATATGGTATTTATTGTTTAACCGTTTACGGTTTAAGGGCGCATTGTGATATTTTTCAAACTCAACCCCTTCGTGTACTACTTCAATACTATTGCGATGTATATTGTACGTATTAAGTACTTCTTTGAGTGTGTCGTTTGAGACCGCGATTAGGTGGTTAGCAAACCTCACCGACCAACTGATAGACCAGTTGCGGTGAATATGAGATAAAATATTCCCAGTTTGCGGTAAATATTTCCCCTCTAACCCGTGTATTGTAACCAATACTGGCATTTGCGGTAATAATTTAACCTTAGCCCCTATGCCAAATATTGCTCTCGTTATTAATGGCAGTGTATGTGCGGGAATAAATAAAATATCAGGTGGGTCTATTAAAGTCTCCCACGCAAGTCCCAGCTGTGTCCAAAAGCGAGTAGGATAAATTATCTTTGTCTTGAAATTTTGCGGCAATGAGAAGTTTGGCCTTTGTTTTGGCCTTAAATAAAGCACATAGCGGTTTTTATGGTCAATTTCAGCTAAATTCTTTATTAAATGCCAACTGTAGTACTCAGGACCCGCAGGGTCTTTTACAAATGCCCTACTTGCGTCAACACCGATAGTAAGCCGCCTTTTTGGTGGAATTTTCAATTTTAAATTTTTAATTTTTAACGAAGTCATTTTAAATTATCGCTTAATAATACTTCTTTTATAAAGGTCTAAATTTTCCAAGGCTATTCCTGTTCCTCTGACAACACAAAGAAGCGGATCTTCTGCTAAGTGCGCAGGAACTCCTGTTTCTTCAGTAATCAACCGGTCAAAATTACGCAACAGGCTTGTTCCTCCAGACATAGTGATTCCACGCTCAATAATGTCGGACGCCAACTCAGGCGGAGTATCTTCCAAAACCCCTTTAACAGCGCCAATAATAGAAAGGAGAGTTTGTTTAATCGCCTCCGTAATCTCAGATGAAGTTAAAACTATGGTTCTGGGTAAACCCAACACCTGGTCACGGCCTGACACCTCCATCATTTCCTCTTTTGCAAGATGAATTGCTGATCCGATTTTAATTTTTATGGCTTCTGCTGTTTGATCACCGATAATCAAATTGTGTTTTCTGCGCATGTGATTGGCTATTGCCTCATCTATCTTATTGCCCGCCACGCGTACAGATTTGTGCAAAACAACTCCTCCTAAACAAATTACCGCCGCCTCGGCAGCCCCCCCGCCAATATCAAGAATCATGTGTCCATGCGAGGCGGCAATGGGAATTTTTGCCCCAATTGCCGCGGCCAAAGGTTCGTCAATTAAGTAGGCGGCTCGAGCTCCAGCTGATAAAGTGGCGTCCAATACAGCCCTGCGTTCTACTTGGGTACAGCCGGCAGGCACACAAATCATAACCTCAGGCTTGAAAAAAGCAATCCTTGGAGCAACTTTGGAGATAAAATAACGCAGCATCGCTTCTGTGACCTGGTAATCTGCAATCACCCCTTCACGCATAGGACGCATGGCCACGAGGTTTTCCGGGGTACGGCCAATCATACGCTTGGCCTCGTTACCCACCGCCACAACCCTGTTTTCTTCAGTAATAGCTACAACTGTCGGCTCGTTAGCGACAATTCCCTCGCCAGCAACCCAGACCAAAGTATTGGCAGTCCCTAAATCAATGGCGATTCTTTGTGACCAAAGCATATTAAAACACCCAAGCGGTTGTTCTATTTTGATACTTTACGATACTATTAGAACTATAATTGGGTCAAATTTGAGGCAGATTACTTAAAGTAAGTATAGCAGTTTTAGCAAGAGCAACAAGTAGATCAAACTGTCTAGCCGCCGTTATTAAACTCGTTTCAAAACTCACGCGTTAGCTTCGCTAGCTTGTGTAAGGTGAGTTGAGAGAACCTGTTTTAAAACAGGTTCATTAAACAATTTGCAAGTTTGAGTATTAAGCCTTATTTAGAGTATAATTTTGCTGTTGTGTCAGCTCGTCTCGTCTCATTTCTCTTAACCATCGCCTTTGTGGGCATATTCGGCCTGGGAGCTTCTTACCTTGCCCGGGGTTACAGGCTTGATACAAAAAATCTCGGGCTTAAACCAACAGGGTTATTGGTCGCGACCTCTTCTCCGGACGGCGCCCAAATCTTGATTAATACTATTCTTGAATCAGCCACAAACGCCACGCTCTCCCTACCCCCAGACAGCTATGATGTAGAAATTAAGAAAGAGGGCTTTTTAACCTGGCGCAAGCGTTTAACTATTAAAAAAGAAGAAGTAACTAAAGTCGACGCTGCCCTTTTCCCTGCAGCCCCTTCGCTTTCTGCCCTTACTTTTGGAGGTGCAGTTATGCCTGTAACCTCTCCTGACGGAACGCGGGTTGTTTTTGGCGTACCAAAATCAGCTGACAACACCAAACTCGGGCTTTGGGTTATGGATCTTGGTAATTTACCAATCGGCTTTTCGTCAGATCCCAGACAAATTACCAACCTCTCCCCTGAAACCTCCTCCTGGAGTTGGTCCCCTGATTCGCGGCAGGTCTTAGTTACAACGCAAGCCGCAAGCGGCATATACCTTCTTCCGGCGGGATCTTATACTGCAGACCGGGATCTGGTAAATATCCGCGGAGCCCAGCTTGAGAAAATACTCGCTGAATGGCAAAAAGAAAAGACAAACCGCAGGGAAGACGACCTCGATCTCCTACCAAGCGAAATACGCGATCTTTTAGAAAGAAAGACCCAAGATTTCGTCTTTTCTCCCGATGAAAACAAGGTCCTTTATACTGCTTCTGCCTCTGCAAGCTTAAAAGAAGAGATTATCCCTCAACTTCCCGGCTCTTCTACACAAAAACAAGAACGTAGTATCAAACAATTACATACTTATGTATACGATATAAAAGAAGATCGTAATTTTTACATTACTGACGCTAAAGTGATCTTGAGTCTTGAAGATTTACCCCGCCAGAAAGACCATAACTTATTAAGCTGGTTTTCTTCCTCAGACAACGTAGTGCTTGCCGAACAAAACAAAGTAACCATTATGGACTACGATGGAACCAACAGGCAGGTTGTTTGGTCAGGGCCATACATTGCACCTTATGCAATTCCCGCTCCTAACGGTCAGAGGTTATTTTTACTTACTCCTCTTGGGGCAGGCAGTCCAAGCTTCGCGAATATCTATGCATTGAGTTTAAAATAATGTCGAGTCGGGGTGCTGGGAATTGAACCCAGTGTCTCTTCGTCCCGAACGAAGCGTGATACCGATTCACTACACCCCGTGTTTACCCTGAGCCAGTCGAAAGTGCCCCTACCAGGAGTCGAACCTGGATTTAAGGTTTAGGATACCTCCGTTCTATCCATTGAACTATAAGGGCTTAACCTAGAAATGAGCCACAACCTCTCGCCTGATTGCGCTAATGTATTTTAGCATATTTCCGCCTTTTTTAATCCTAACTCTACACATCCCGTACTCCAACTTTCCACTTTTCTTTCCCGATAAGACGTTTACACTAACGAATTTTTTTATAGGTACTCCTGTAATCCTTGACCAGAATTTCAGGCTCTTGTTTCTATCTAAGTCTTCAAAAATCCTTATGCTTACCTTAAAATCATCTTTAGAGACTCCGAATAATTTAATTAAGCCGCGGGTAAAAACTTGAATCATCTCGGGATCACTATTAGTAAAAATAAAGTCCTTTTTATTTCCCTCTCCCCAATACAAAGCTGAAAGAAATATTGACTTCTCCTTTTTAGATATGCGAGAGACTAAGCGCTTGGCCTGCAAGGCTGCATTTTTTTTGGCAATCTCCATTCTTTTTATACTCCCGCCCTGCTTTCCTTTCCAAAACTGTAGGTATTCGGGTAAAATCTCTACCCCTTGAATATATCTAAAAACAGTGGTTTGACCCACACTTGTTTCTTTTTTGATTTCAGGCAGACTCCAACCTTTTTGTCTAAGGGTTATTATCTTTTGTCTTGTTTCCTTCGGAATCAAACGAGGCATAAACTATGCTAACTCTTTTGGAACTCTATGTCAATCTGGGGGTTGTTTGGTTCTATCCGTTGAACTAAGGGAGCTTAAGGGAAGTTAAGGGAAAGATTTTGACTTCAGAGAGTGCCTGGAATATAGGGAATAATTTATATAAATCTAGAATTTTCTCAATATTAGTTGTAAGGTTTAATATGTGATACCAAAGTTGACACTGGCCAGAATTATATCCTTTCTGGTTGTCCCAATCTTTCTTCTCATAGCTCTACAATTTATAGTTAGTAATATCAAATTATTGAAATCTCCCGGACAAGACTTTGAAGTTTTTTATTTATCAGGACAGCAAGCTGTAGTAAGGCAAAACTCTTACTTAATGTTAGGCAAAGATATAGTACGTAATCCACCACCAGCGCTATTACTCTTTATGCTACTACCACTACTCCCAATTCAGTTAAGCCAAATTATATGGTTCATTCTCTCTTTGATAATATTTTTTATTGGTTCTTATTTTCTTTTTAAGATATTAGCTGAGTTAGACAGAGATAAATTTCTTCTCCCGTTGAATTGGAAACTTTGGCTACTTTATCTATCATTAGCTTTTATATTTTTCCCTTTCAGATACAATTTAGGGTCTGGGCAAGTAAATAATGTTCTGTTTTTACTCATTGTGTCAGCTTTCTATCTCTCACAACACAAAAGATGGGGATTATCCGCCTTGTCACTAGCACTGGCTATAGTATTAAAAATTACTCCAATTTTCCTCTTGTATACTCTTTTAATTGAAAAGAAAGTTCAAACAGTATTATCGACTGTCGCTTATGTAGTGGCCATTGGTTTAATCACTGGGCTGATCCTAGGCTTTAGAGTATATGGAGATTATCTATCTATTCCTAGTTCATTTTTTGATTTCGGAATCTCAACCTATTATAATCAGTCATTAGCAGGCTTTTTGGCTAGGGTCTCAAACAATTTTGAATTAAACAAATGGTTGGTTTTGGCAACTTTGATAATAGCTTCAATCTCGTTACTCTTTGTCCATAAAAGACTGGTTAAGAGCAGTTTCTCCCCCAGCACGCTTCTTTGGAATCTTAGCATACTCTTTATGCTCATCTTTGCCCCTTTTGCGTGGCAATATCACTTTGCGATCATCATTTTCCCATTAGTAGTAACTGCTTTCCTGGGTTATAAAATGAAACTTTCATACAGATTTTTTTCGCTCTTGGTTTTATCTTATTTACTTATTGGGTGGAATATCAAGAATCCTACTAGTTATATTAATTCGGGTTTGGTTGGAGCAGTTATACTCTCACATACTTTTATTGGAACCACCTTATTATTGTTTTTAAACTATTATTTAGTTACTAAGTTCCCAAAAGTTAAGATATAGTTCAAGAGAAGTTTCCGCGACTTTGACTTCAGAGAGTGCCTGGAATATAATTGCCACAAATGGCAATTGCAGAATTTGCAAGATTACACCTACCAGTTCAAATGGTAATAGGTTTTCTGGAAACCGATATCAGCGATCACCTAAAAAGAGACGAGTCTCGTCATTCTGAGGCCGAAAGCCGGGCAAGACAAAATTTAGCTGTTTGGGGACACAAGCTTATCAAAGAAGGTGTTGCGTCAGAAGGACCAATTTATTTAAGAGCATCTGGCCTATGCAGATTAAAAGAAGGCTATTTGGAAGTAGCAACTGCAGGCAGTGAAAGACCACTCTATGGTGCGTTCAAAGCAAGAAGGGTCGTAGTTATGCATACCTCCTCAGGCACACTGATTAAACTAGATAGGGTTTTTGATGGTAACGATCCAAATAAGAGCGCTTTGTTCTTTCAATTCATAGATATTCCTAAAGAGTTGACAGGAGAAGACTACATTCGTGCAGCTTACTATGCCTATGAAGCAATTAATTGCGCGCTTGAGAAAAGACCGTTTACTTCTCCTCAAATAACTCTGATTCCCTAAACCAGAGTCTTATCTCAAACTCTGCCTCTTCGGCAGTGCCTGACGCATGGACCATATTATAAACCGCGCGTTTATTAAGAGCAGACAGACCCGGAGAGTCATAGTGATAATCTCCTCTTATTGTCCCCGGAGGAGCCTCAAGCGGGTAGGTCGGCCCGACATGTTTTCTGACAAGCTCTACTGCATGTGGCCCTGACAAAACAACGGCTAAAACCGGCCCTTCTTTTAAATAGTCAAATAGCCAGCCCTGAATTTTCTGTCCAATCTCTACCGGGTCTGAGGTGCCTAAATCCTCGTTGGGGTCCTTGCCGTTCTCCTCCCAAAATTTAATTGTTGACTCCCCCACCTTACGGAACCAAGCCTCGTCTTTGTTGTAGTGTTTTTCGAGGAGCACGTCGTCAACTTTCAACATCTTGGCTCCAATAATTCTCAAACCAGTACGCTCAAAGCGCGCCAAAATCTCGCCGACGATACCGCGGCGCACTCCATCGGGTTTAATGACTAGTAAAGTTTTTTCCATTTAAAGGATATTACAGGAAAATTAAAGTTTTAAGAGCTTTTGAAATTTTACAGTGTCGGTATAAGGTCCGACAACCGCCAAATTAAGCTTTGAGGCCTTAAAAAAGTCATTGGCAAGTTTGTGAAGGTCGCCCAAAGTAACAGCATCAATTCCAGCCATAACCTGCTCGACTGTGCGCACTTCTTCTTCGAAAAGCTCCTGGTCGCCAAAAAATTCTGAGACAGAATGTGTGTCTTCTAATCCCAGAGCCAGCCTGCCTTTTAAATATTCCTTGGCTTTTGTAAGCTCCCGGTCTTTGACCTTACCGGGCGTGGCGATTTTATTAAATTGGGCAAGGATAACTTCTATCGCCTCCTCAACACTGTCTAGTTTTACTCCTGCTCGCGCCGCCACATACCCTGTATCTTTGTAATGGTCAATATCGCAGCGGACGTAATATGCAAGGCCTCTTTTCTCACGGATCTCATTCCAAAGCCAGGAAGACATTCCCCCACCAAGAATAGAGGCTAAAACTGCTTCTTTGTAGCGGTCAGGGTGCCCCAAACGGTTGCCGCGCACACCAAGCACGATATGTGCCTGCTCGGTTTTTTTATTTACCATTCTGATCTCGGGCTTGCGGCTTGGATTTTCAGGTTGTCGGGTTTTCAGGTTGTCGGATTGTCGGGTTACCTGGCTATCCGGTTTCCTGGTTGCCTGATT
>Ga0209542_10014876_pt1 | contig 13161 bp, 3 predicted proteins | sample RifCSPhighO2_01_FD_184028 | JGI IMG/M metagenome (GOLD analysis project Ga0209542, IMG submission 184028) | Soil microbial communities from Rifle, Colorado - Rifle CSP2_plank highO2_0.1 (SPAdes) (version 2) | ecosystem: Environmental > Terrestrial > Deep subsurface > Rock core/Sediment ... | reverse complement strand
CCGTCACTAAAAGCGCACTGACTATTACAAGTTTTTTCACCTCTTTTAAGGACGTTCTCTTCCTGGCATTTTTTTACTTCGTAACCATTGTGAACAGCGTCTTTAACCCCCGAAACTAAACCGCCGAAAGTCGTCGTATTAACATACATCTCTGTTTCCGTTGCTTCGCAAACCTCTGGGCTATTAGTGTCTATAATCTCATTACCACAATATGCTACTGGCTGTATATCAATAGTTCTTGTGCAATCATTAGAACAATAGCTACATGACTGACCATATCCTGGCGTACAAGCTACGCCATTGGCTGGACCATTGTCACAAAATTCGGTTTGGATGTCTACATCGCCATCGCCGCAACGGGCTCCGGCTGGCCCGGTTCCACCTGGCGCAATCGGGGTATCGGTCTTACAAAACCAACTATTTTGTAGCAGGCTTTCGATTTCATCATCACTTAGAGCACGATTAAAATAATATAATTCATCCATTATACCTTTAAACTCAATAAGATTCTCTTGTTGTTGACTTTGCCCAATATACAGCTTGCTACTTCCACCGTCTAAAGCGCCCGAGCCGGTACCGACCAGCTCACCGTTAATATATAATTTTGTTACCGCGCTCCCGGAATTCGTTTTAACTAAAGTGATCATGCTCCACGCATTGTGTGGTAAGAGTTCCATGTCAGAATCATAAATTATTTCTGTACAATTACCAGTAGTTGGACAGACTCTTATTCCGGGCGACAACCCCTGTGGCGATGAAGTGAATTGCAGACGGAACCCCTTCTTCAGCTTACTGGTATTAGAGCCGGTTTCTCCCTTTTCTAACAAAACCACTTGATGTGATCCTTGTATCGAATGGTCCATGGGTTTAACCCACAAATTCAAAGTAAAATTAGCTCCATGTAAAAAAGCTTCGGATTCAAAATAATCATCGACTCCATCAAATAACATCGCTCCTTTACCAAATTTACTATCAGAAGTAGGTGTTGGACACTTCATACCCATACTATTACTACAAGAAATTGTCCCAACATTATACCCACCGCTATTAACCAATCCTTGTCTAGAAGAGCCAGCCATCCACTCTTTTCTGTCCATGTTAAGCCAGGCCAGATCAGTTGGACCAGCTAAACGACATTGTCTGCATTGTCTTTTACCACTCTGACCAGCAATTGAACAACTCGCATCTACCTCGCACTCTTCGCCAAATTCTGCTTGTATTATGCCATCACCACAATAAGGCCCGGGAGCTTGGCAATCCCAATTACAGGTGCTGCTCGGGGTAGTTGGTGGAACTAAACTATATTTAGTTTGTTGACAGGCCCCGTCTCTCGTCTCTGGAAACCAAATCTCATTACACTGACTAGAGCTCGCGCACGCTTGGCCAGGTTTGCTACTCCCGGAGCACCAACCGGTTTTACCATCCGGTAAATCCTTGGACCAATCACAAAACTCGCTAGAGGGCTGTAAAATACCATCACCACAGGTTAAATTTCTACTTTTGCAATCAGTAGCGCAGTGTCCAGTTTTCCCATTCAATTCTTTGCCTTCGTCACAAATTTCTCCGGCATCGATCTGGCCATTACCACATAATAACGCCGACACGTTATAACAAACTCCATAGGTCCATCCGCTACAATTAGCATTACAAATTTTATCTTTAATCATACCCCCAACTTGCGACCCATTACTAGCGATACAGGGAGTGTTATCCCGCACCGTGCTATTAGGAGGATCACACACCTCGTTTAAGTTGTAATTCACCATCCCATCACCACACCGTCCAGACTGCTGGGTCGCAATTTCATTTGCACCGTTACAAATTCCATTCGGATCCAGAGCGCTGACATGGCTTCCGTCCGTCACAAATTCATTGATCAACCTTGATAAGTTACGTGTCCAATTTTTTAAGGCATTCTGTATACCTACGTCTTCAAACTTCGCACGCAAATCGTAACCCTCATCCTCAGAAAAAATATACCGGTAAGCCAATGAAGAGGTAGCGCACGAAAAACTAAATCGGCGGCCTTCCACACTCCAACCAGTCAAGGGATCATGAATTATACAGGTTCCCCCATGCGCGGAGCACTGCGAGTCCACAGTACAATGAATCGAGGCAGTTCCCGAACATGTCCCGGCCCTGCCTAAACGGTTGATCGGGTCAGCGGGGCGGCAAAACCAAAGGCATTGCCAAGTCTGCTCCACGATTCCCAAGTACTAATACTTTGTCCGGATAATAAAGTCCCTTCTTTTAGATCCGGATATTTACCATCATTTTTTGCCACATAGTTTCGTAAACCTAATTCCAAATCACTCAAATCGCGCAATCGTTCATAATTCCTTTTTAGTTTATCTACCATATTGGTACAAATCTCACCACTCGTACAATCCAAATCGCTTACACATGGCTTATCGTAATCCACCGAAGTTAAATTTGGACCGCAAAAACGCTTGTTAGGCGCAACGTTAATATTAAATCTTAAATTATTGAGTAACTGACTAAATACTTTTCGACTTTCTTCTCGGGCATCGGCATTAATACTAAATAAATATATATTGGTAAACAAATTTTCATCATCATCGGTAGAATCATAATTTAAAGCATCTACATATACATTGTTACCATCGGTTACGGCATCATAACCATCGATTTTTATTTTATTAAGGTTGGCAGTAAATCCCTGGCCACCAAATTGCTTGTCCGCCTTAAACCACTGTTCTGCGGTTAAATGATTTTTATTAGTAAACACTTGGATGCCAATGGCATCAGAATTTTTATTATTGGTTAACAAAGTCCGCTTTAAAAGACTCGCTTGACAAGAGTTGTCACCTATTTCCTGCCAAGTTCTGACACTATGACCAGCCGCCCTAATCACCTCCGTAGCTACACACGCGCCAGAAGTACAACCGGCAGTGGTTAGACACGCGACATAACCAGTGGCTCCGGTAGGAATATTGTAACTATTAGACGCATCAGCGCAAAAAGATCCTCCGGCGGTAATCTGACCAGATGGAGTTACGGCATGAAAATAATTTCCATCAATTTGAACCCATCGGCCGCAAGATAATTCTCCTGGGGTGTTACTACATTCGTTGCCAGTTAATCGACAACGACCTGTATCACTGGCAGAGGAAGAAATAACTGGTCGTAAATATGGCAAATCATCCACCGTACCATTGGCACCATTGTCCGCACAATAGTAGGTACTAAAATTAAAATATGGACTGGGTAAATCTCCACCGGTAAACGTGCTAGAGGCTAAATCAAAGTAATCCTTGTTTCCGGCCTTATCATCAAAAGGAAACACATTGTTCTTCGGCGGCCAAGGGTTCTCGCATAAAAACACAATTACCCGGCCTTCGTCACTAGCCACCTCGCCCTGTTGGGCGCTGTAGTCATTTTCCGTGATGTTAGCAGTTGCTATCACATCCACCTCTCCATTCCGGTTCTGTGCTGTTACCACATTCTGATCAAGAGTGGTAGAGGTAATCGTAATGACATCGTTATTTTTTGGCCCCCAAATATATTCCCAAGCATAGCCGCCAACTGGTTGGATCATCTGGTTATTGCGTGATCCAGCATAGGCAAACAATGTCGTGGTAGCGCCAACCCGACTCAAGAAAGATGTTTCTGGCCTTACTTCCACTTTGTCTATCTCGCACAACTGGTTGCCGGTTATAAACTTCCATTCGTAGTAATTTTCTCCAATTTTTCCAATACTCACCCCACGTGTATCTCGGATACCATCTTTCAAAACAATGGCATAGTCGGTGTTAAAAGCTAAGGCTCGTTTTAATTTTACCACTACTGCGGAAGTAGAGCTGGCCATATCTTGGACAACTACTTCCGCTCCGCCAAAATCATCACCCGCACACCAGCGCCTGGCAGTAATGGTGTTGCCGGTTGCCCGCGCCGGCAAACCAAAAATCCGCCCAACAAATTTTGCTAAATGATTCCACAAGGATTCGTACCAAGGCAAATTTTCTTGGCGTGAATTATGGTCTAGCACCACGACACTATCCGTTACGTCTATGGTACTAGATGGGCAAACGCTTTCCGTCGTACCGCGGGCAATAATTAAATTTCCTGATAAAGTATTAAGATCAATCCGTTCACTGAACTTTGCTTCCAGATAAGTATTAGAACAAACATTAAAGGCTAAATTAGCCGGATAATTAGACTGCAAAAGCGGCCGCGCATAACAGCAAGTATTACTTCCCACACCATAGCCCGGCTCAGGACACTCACTATCGTTATTATAACCGCAACGAATCTGAAATTCTCCACTGCCTTCTACCACCCTGGCTGTAGATACTGTCCTCGCAATAATATTCGTTCTTAACGCTAGCGGGTCACCACTAGGGATACCTCCGCCAACCCCAGTGACTAAAGACCAGGGATTAAAAATGTAAGGAGGAGTAAACGGTTGTCGCTGTGCTACGAAACTATCTTCTTCTTCACAACTAGCGTCCTCACCAATGCCTTTAATTCCGTCTCCACAAGAGGAAGGTGTGGCATAACTTAAAGAAGAACCGACATTCTGCCCTATTTCATTGCACCCCTCTTCTCCTGGGTTGCAATCTCTTTCTAGATCTTGTGGGTTTACCGGATCTACTGGCACCGGCATAAGTGTTTTAAACAAGCACCGATCATTACACAACGAACTATCCCAACCATTAGGACTACTGTCGCAACCCTCGTCTTCGTCCTCACTCCTTACTCCATCGCCGCACTGACTATAGGCTTGGCGACAAGCCGATTCGTATTCTGATTCCGGATAACCCCCTGAGAGCGGTCTGTGTTCAGAGCACCACAGAACCGACAGGCGCGTACCGGTATGCAAACATCGTTCATTACAGCCGAAACTAGTTGTGGTTGAATTGTAATTACCAGAAATACCGATATCACAATCTTCTCCGATCCCCACCATACCATTACCACAAAACGATGCGTTTACATCAGTAGAATTTGGTGTACGATTAGAGCCAGTATTCGTTTTGTTTTTTAAAAGACAATTTAAACCGCAAGTAGACGTACTGGTACCGGCTATACCAACATCACAATCTTCTCCGGCCTCGATCCGTCCATCACCACACATCGGCAAACGTATGATATTATCTCCGGCCGGCACGTCCGAACCTTTTCTAATACAAGTATTAGTACAATGCGGACTGCGGCCCTTGGTAAAGGTTGAGGTAACTGTAGCGACAGTTGGTGCGGAAGATTCCCACGTCCAGCCAGAATTCCAAGGACTCAATTTTTGCCCGGTGGCGCTACAATCGTCAGGCTTAGAGTAAGGCTGAACTGTAAAAATTGTTTTTTCATGAATATTACGAGCAGTATAAAATTCCGGTTCTACTTCCACCCGATCTACAACGCAGGCCTCGGCTTTGGTTTTAAAACGCCAGCTAAATTGCCTATTATATGGTTTGGCATAACTCGAGGGATTATTTAAAGAACCTCTAGACCAAACAAAATTTTGACCATTATTACTATAAGGATCATTTGGCGCCGCTTCGCTACTGGTAGAAATACTTACTAGATACAAGCTATTCTGGTCCAGCAACTTTTCTGTTAATCTATTAGTTAAGTAAATAATTGTGCTATCCTGTGCATTATCAATCCACATGTCACCATCACTCTCTTTAAGTAGATTAACACTTTTGGAAATACAATTTTCGTCAAAACATTTATACAAACGCAAAGCATTTCCAAGACCGTCCGGGCCAGCGCTTAGAGACGCAGAGGACATTGAAGTATTAAACTTCACCGCCACCTCCGCGTTCGTACATGCTTCCAAACACTTTGGCCAATAATCCACCACTTCTGGTCGCGAAAGATTAATTGTTAATTCACCCGTCCCTACTTTAGAAATTGTCGAAGATGAAGCTCGGGCGCCAACTTTAAGAGCATCCTCCGGGTCAGTCAAACCAACGCCTACGGTATTTTGTAAGGTTTCAATCTGTTGTTGCCGACTATTTACTATTTCTTGATAAATACCGGCATATTCACTCCGCCCGGATTGAATAGACCAATCCCAAGCGTAGTCGTTAACATCCATCATTATACACTCCTGCTCACTCAAACCATTGCCAAAATAGTAAAGCGGGAAATCACCGGAAATAGTGTGATGCTCCAATGGACTCTCCAATACCCTGGCCCAATAATCTTCCGGAGTAACCACGACCCGATCTAAAACACAATCCCCTTCTCCAGTTTTGAAAACAAAGCAATAGGCTGAACCCGGCACATCTTCACAGGGACGCGTCGCTTCTAAATTAGCTACAATACCATTCTGTACCGCGGCAATACTGGTCTTTAAAGCCACCCGATACCAAGTGTTGGATTTCCATTTGCCGTTATTATAACTAGCTACTGGCCTTAATTCTAACTCTTGAGCATCGCCATTGTTTTTAAAAGTAAATTCACTCAAGGAACCCTCCTGATCTGCGACTGCTACAGTCACTCCTTCTACACATTTATTTCCCGCCAACGCTTGTTCACACTCCTGCACAACAACATTGCTGGCCGCTGTGGTAGGAACAGCATTTAAATCTGTAATATCTACAGTGATTAAAGCCGTTTGACAAACTTGACTATGATCACCAAAAGTTTTCTGATTCCACAATAAACTCGGCGACGGACTCGGCATACTGACTTCTCCTACTTCGCATCTCTCTACCACCCGTGGCGCTCGCGGTATTTGTTGGTTAGAAAACCGCCAGATATATCCACCTGATCTGGTTTCACCTTGACAAAGTTCATTTGAAGCAATACAAAATCCGCTTTGCTCGCCCGCTAAACAACATTTATTACCGGCCAAACAGTCTTCATTTTTATTACAAGCTAGAACGGCATAATTCTCTCGGTTGCTCAAAGCTCCCATTCGTCTTACCTCCACCGGTCCCGTCTGAACATTAAGTGGAGGATAGGTTTCAATCAGTCCATCGTTAACTAGTTCAAAGGCCGAGGAAGGCGCCAACCGCGCTCCCACTCGTGATGCCCCAGGGCCTGTAAATTGGGTATCAACTGTGTCTTCAGCACCAGATGACACGCCCGTCAAAAAATATTCGCCTACTATTTTAATCTTTGGCGCGCCAGGTGGAAAATTTGCCGGCCCGGCGGTTGGGGTAATATGGCAAATCCCTGGTGGCGGGTTATAACTTTTTAATTCTAATTTAAAACGATCGTCCAGTACACTCATTTTATCCTGACCGCCTGAAGTATTATTCACTACCACGTAGTACAATCTATCACTAGTCCCTCTTCCTAGGGGAAACTTAACAACGATTTTTGTGTTGGTCCAAGTTGTCACACAGCCTGCTGGAAAACTGTCTTGATCACCTTCAATATTCTCCCCACTATCGTCTCGCTTGAAATACACCCGGCCACGACTTGATCCAAAATTATTACCAGTGATTGTTAAATAGCCGCCACGTGTAATTTCCACACCAGGCGATAACTCCGATATAACCGGCCAATCAGCACTAATTCCAGAGGCAACAACAAAACGCAATGAATTACTCTCCTGATTATTAACTATTGCTTTAATACCCACTGACCCCTTATCCAAACTTGGTACATGTACATCTCTAATTAGCAGGTTAGTCCAATCGCCCGGTACCACCACTGCCTTTAAACCCCCAAATTGCACATAATCTTCACTCGGATTATTTAAAATACCTAAATTTTTACCTGTTAGATCAAAAGTATCTCCTGGCTTTCCCTCGCCCGGAGCCACCCCACAAAGACCTGGCTTTATCTGGTTGGTAACTTGAAAATTAGGCAACATCGTGCCCCAGTCGTCGTTTGTTGTGTCAACAAAAATTCTCTCTGTCCCATCTGGCCCGACAATCGAGGCTGTCTTTACTTTAATTGGCCCACTTACTGCTCCCAACGGGAGTTCCGCCACCACCTGCCAAGGTGTCCAGTTGTCAAAAGAAGGTCCACAATTTACCACTTTCGCTTCCACCCAATCGCTATCGCTATCTCGGTTAGGATCAGATTTATTCGCAAAATAGACATGCCCGGGATTTTCCCCTAAAAAAAACCCATCAATACTAACATAGGTGCTAGTAGCACCTGATCGCGGTGAGATATCAGTGATCCGCATTTTGTCTACGCATTTATTAATACTAAGATCACAATAGCCGCTCGCACATTGTGCGTTTTGATCACAGTATTCTCCTGCACATCGGCCACAAGTTCCTCCGCAATTCAAACCAGTTTCACCTTCATCTTCGTCCCGGACGCTGTTAAAACAATGCGCGGGGTAAAAATTAACATTTTTTTGATCACGATCATACAGCCCTGCCCAATCATATCCAAGGGCCTCCAGCTGGTAAGAGCCGGGAGTTACGTCATTAGTTGGCCAAGAAATTGTGACCTCTCCGTTTTTTTGACAATTAGCTAGGCTTTTGCTGTCAATGGTATAACCCAAAGCGCTAAGAGAAACACTTTGCATGCCATTATCATCGGTAAAACTAATCCGTACGGGAACAGTTGCCCCACTGGCCTGCAGACGATCGGCTTCCGTTGGGTAAATGATACTAATGTCCGGCGGGTTACGATCCACTCCCGACCCGGTCTTAAAGTCTACCGGACCGCAACAACCTCGCGCGGTATTACAACTAAAATTACAATTTAATCTTACCGCATCATTACTCTCGGCCGTTATGCTTTGCCAGCTAGATTTCACCTTTAAAGTATAATCGGTGTCTAAACCTAAACAATCATCCGGTCCGTCATCCCCACAATCACCATTCGGCTGAAAAATAACTATCCGATGATTGTCGCCATACTGCCACTCACCACCTGCTTGTGTTTCTGGGGTAGCTTTTAAGATTATCTCAATATTATCCCGGACTGACTGCAAGTTAACATTCTGGTTAAAGGTTATTACTGGTTTTACATTCCGAACACAAGCCGGGCCAGCCGGAGGTAAACTAGTGATATACATCATATTACCAGTACACCAAGGACAACCGGAAGACGGGGTAGAATCACAAGCCGGACAAGGACCGCCGCAATCCGTATTTGACTCTCCAAAATTCTGTAAGCCATCACTACAATGAGCCGGCACCTGGGTAGTAGCACTGACTAAACGGTTAAAAATGAACTGCGTAATGGCGTAGGCGCTCATGATAATAACGAGACCCACGACCGAATTAATTAAAACCTTTTTTGCCTTACCGATTTGTTCATCATTTCCCCCGGCCGTCATCCATAAATAGCCACCGTATATGATAAGTCCAAGGGCGACTACCCCAAGTAAGCCTAAAGCCGCTCGAATAATCCGGGCAATGATAATCCGGATATCCGTGTTGGGTAGACCGATCGAACTATTAACTTGGTTTAAACCAACATCACTTGTGTTAATAGTTTGTGCTAAAACCTCGCTTGATATAAATACTATCCCTAAAAAAATAGTGACGGCGAGCCCTAGCAACAAACCTTTGAAAAATTTACTTGAATTGTTGTCTGTTTTTAACACATTCAAAAAATACTAGATACCATGTTCCACTTGCGATCGACAAGTCGCCTCGTTTTGGCTATATTCACCCGCCGTTTCACCGTTGCAACAAAAAACGTTTCCCGTCACAAGATCAACACTACAACAATCCCCTGGGGGGCTATTCGGTAGACATTCATCCGGTTCAAGGTTCCCCTCATTAACTTGGGCTGGTCCTTTACCTGGGAAAAAACAATTAAAATGAACATCCACCACCGTAGAGGTTACGGTTGGTATGTAAAACATTCTTTTACCCTCCAAAAATGGGCAGTGTCTTAATATAGCTTGGGTTTTTAACCCACCATCGCCTTCGATATAATTCGTTAGATGCGAATAACATAAAGGTATGGTTTCTCTTTCTTCTGGCGGGGTAGCCGAAACATCTTTCTGCTCTAACAAAATATTATGCAAAGACGACGCCAACATTCTTTTACTAAAAATTAATTCTACATTCTGAAAAGGCGTAACACTCTCCGCTTCGGCGCCCGGCACTACTGATTCTAAGAATGGCGCAGTCGCGTCAACCCGATCTTCAATCGTAAATCTCCAAGTGTAGTTATCCGAAGAAGAATCAAAAAATTCATCGGGATCCCAATTATCGGAAAACCACCCATCATCAACTCGACCATTTTTGTTGCCATCGAGGGCATTCCCGGCGGCATCTACAGCGCCAGAAAATGGCAATGCCTCAAAATTATTAGCGTTTATGGCTTTGCCGGCTCGGATTAAAATTTTATATAAATCCTCTTCGCAGGTATCTGGGACATCGCGGGCGTCGCAAACCGGCAAGCAAAAAATTTGGTTGCCACAAGAATTAATGCCACATTCTCTCTCGGAAACAAATTCTAAAATACGATAATTGCTGACTAAATTAAAACTTCCGATTGGTATATCGCTACTTAAAGCCCTTAAAAACACATTCCAGCCTTCGATATAGTAATAATCACCGCCTAGTCTAAAATTGCCCTGCAAACCAATCGGGTTCATAGCTTCAGAAAATTCTATCTGGATAGCCGAATTTTTTGGTTCTGTACTGTTATTTTCTGGAAAAACATTTTTAACCGTTGGCGGCGTATTGTCTAAAAATTTGCTAGTAGTAAATTGCCATTCATAATAATTATTTCCCAAAATCCTTTGTTCGAAAGCTGAAACATATTGATTGGCGCCATTTCTTTCATTTAATTGAATTCCCGCCCCCAGTCGAACGCTATAGGCCACCTCTTCGTTTGAGCTTCCTAAATACCCACCACTTACTTCATTACCATTGGTAATTGGTTTTAAAACCAACGTATAGATTCCGCTAACACCATTGATGGTAGAACTACTGGTAAGCGCCACTGCCCCTTGAATCGATTGACCATCGATCGTCTTTTTAATATTAATCAGATTATCGGTTAGGGCATTATCAGTCATTTTTACCCGATCACAATCCGCCCACCAGTTATCAACTGTCGCCTCGCAATTACCCAAGATTCCATCCCCCGTAGTGTCATCAATAAAACTCTCCGGATTTATCGGTTTGGTAAAAGTTATAATAATACTCGTGTTCCGCGGCACATCTGTCTGGTTCCGGGTGGGATAATGATCACGTATTACCTTCCCCAAAGCCCCACTACCTTGAAAATTCGTGGTCTGAACAATATTTACTCCCGGGCCTCTGACCGGCCCGCCCATTGCTCCTAAAAGCGAACTAATAATAAACTGCGTAATGGCATAAGCACTCATGATAATAATGAGCCCGATCACCCCATTCTTAATAATATTTTTTGCCTTGCCAATCTGCTCGTCATTACCGCCGGCAGTCATCCAGAGAAACCCGGCATAAATTATAATCACTAGCAAAATTATCCCCAGCAAACCTAAAGCCGCGCGAATAATCCGCGCAATAATAATCCGGATATCCGTGCTTGGCAAACCCAAAGGCTGTTCAATCATGCCCACCCCTGCTTCATTAGAAGTTAGGGTTTGCGCCTCAACTGGGAAACTATAAAACAATAAAACAAAAAAGACCGCCAGGAACAATACCCCTAATAGTCCAGCGGTCCTTCTTTTTTGATTGAAGTTAAACGTCATCCATTGAAGCATGGAACAATGGAATTAACAACTTAATTTCTTCTCTCTCCTAGCGTCTATGGCCTCGTGGATCTTCAGGCAAACGACCGATCTTTTTAAGATACTCCATCTTATCGGAAACGGTTTTGCGATGCAACGCGCTCTTACGGCGCATATTTCGATTCTGCTCTTTATCGTGATAACGAATCTTCTTAACTTGCAGAATTTTGCCGGATTGTTGCCAGCGCTTTTTTACGCGTCTAATAAAAGCCTCGAAAGACTCATTTTTACGACGTTTTATTTCTGCCACAATTATTCACCTCCACCCTTAAATTAGTTAAATTAGTCTGGGGCTATTATACACTTTACTCTTCATTCCGTCAAACGCGCCCCAATTTCTTTTTTAGGATGTTTTCTACCTTTTTTTGGTCTACCGTTTCCTGCACCCCCGACTCCATATCTCGAATGATTACCGTACCATCTTGAACCTCTTTTTGCCCAATAATTAAGACGTATGGCAAGGCTAAAGAATTAGCTACCTCCAACTGGGTTTTAAGAGAATTCTTAGAGAAATTATAGGATATACGAATACCACTCTCGCGTAAATCATTTAACAGCTGGAGAGACCGACGACGGGCCTCGTCTCCAAGTTGGGCCAGAAATACATCGGATTCCAGTTTAGGCACTTTAACTAAACCTTTTTCGTCACTGTCTTTTAGGTAAGCCACCGACCGTTCAACACCGCCCGAGAAACCAACCGCCGGTGTCGGGCGTCCACCCATTTCTTCGGCCAAAAGATCATACCTCCCGCCACCACCCAAAGCACTCTGTGCACCTTCTTCGCCAACGTCAGGGTAGACTTCGAATACAGTGTGGGTGTAGTAATCTAAACCACGAACTAGCGTGGATTGTAAGACATACGGTACTCCGAGCTCATCCAAATATTCCAACACCTTCATGAAGTGACTTTTAGACTCCTCACCCAACCAATCAATAATCTGTGGGGCATCTTCCTTGACCGGTTGGCATTGTTCGGCTTTGCAGTCCAAAAGACGCAAAGGATTTTTACTAATCCTCAATCGACAGTCTTCACACAAATAGCTTCGTTTGGTACGGTAATAATTTACGAGCTCTGTTTTATATCTTTGTCTTTCTTCAGGGGTACCAATGCTGTTGATGTGAATTTGGGTTGATAACCCTAGATCTTTATAAAAATTATATGCTACTAAAATAATTTCGGCGTCAAGCGCTGGTTCATCACTACCAAAAGTTTCGAAACCAACCTGGTTAAATTCACGGTAACGCCCGGCTTGCGGACGATCGTGGCGGAACATCGGCCCCCAATACCAGAACTTAACTGGTTGTTGCATGTTCCACATGCCGCCGTTGATGTAGGCTCTGGTTACCGAAGCGGTGGCTTCCGGTCTTAAACAAACCTTGGACCCATCACGGTCTTCAAAAACATACATTTCTTTATCTACCACGTCGGTCCCTTTACCAATGGAGCGAACAAACAAATTAGCGTCTTCAACAATTGGGGTATCAATCCGCCCAAACTGAAAATGTTCCGCTAGCTTTTCGGCATTATGGTAAAGGGC
>Ga0209542_10014874_pt1 | contig 13162 bp, 7 predicted proteins | sample RifCSPhighO2_01_FD_184028 | JGI IMG/M metagenome (GOLD analysis project Ga0209542, IMG submission 184028) | Soil microbial communities from Rifle, Colorado - Rifle CSP2_plank highO2_0.1 (SPAdes) (version 2) | ecosystem: Environmental > Terrestrial > Deep subsurface > Rock core/Sediment ... | reverse complement strand
GAAATTATCAATTATGATCATCTCTTAAGAGAGTGAGAAAAGAGTATCTTAACTATAAAAAAGATAAATATAGCTCAATAGAGCAAATAATTAAGATAGAAACAAGATACTCTTATAATATTCTATTAATTAAGAACTAAAAATATAAAAATTAGGATTACCCTCCTATATTATGAAAAAAAGAATAACTAAGAAAACTGAAGAAAAGAACAAAAAAATCCAAAAATAGTTAGAACCTACATTAAAATCAAAGAAGACCCAGAAGCCATGAGACAGGTTAAAAAGATATTACAATCTTTCTAAAAATTACTTCCCAACAAACTCAGTATACTTGCACTTGCCACAACTCAATCTATCTTTATGATTAGCTAAAAACACACCCATTCCACATCTTGGACAATTCTTTGATCTAATTATCATGTCACCTTGAATAACATAATGTTTGTATTTCTTCCCAGTGGGCTTATTTACATGAGGCTTCTTGCCTTTCTTCTCCCCAGTTGCCCCGCCCTTCATCGTACCCATTTTACTTTCCAGCCTCCTTCTTTACTTTCTTCTTGGGAGTTATACTATTCTTATCCTCAACAGAATTATAGATAAAAGCATCAATAAAGAAATTATGGCTCCCAAAATTACCTCTTATATTATTAATTAATATCAAGTCTTCTGCAACTTTATAATGTTCAGCAATATCTTTTCTCACTATATCAAAACCAGGATTTTTAACAGAATCTACTGATGCCTCAACCTCTCTTCTCTTCAAAAGAGTATTCTTAAAATCTTTAACAATATTAATTTTAGCACTCATCTATATTTTGCTCCATAAACGCCCTTCTCAGTTATCCCTAACTTCTTGGCAATTTCAGAATCTTCAGGCTTTAGAATAATAATATTCCCTCTCAAATTCTCAAGTTCATCCTTAGGCACTTTCCTACTATGATTTATTCCCTTTTCGCTAACATCAAATATTTTAACAAATTTATCTGCCATTATTTCTTCCCCTTATCCTTTTTACCTTTAGAAATTTTCTTAGCAACTACCTCTTGCTTCTTCTTACTCTCCGCCAGCCATTCAATCTTCCCAAGTCCAGGCTGCCTCATTGTAAGCCCTATCTTTGGACTGTCTCCCTTAAAGCTAATAGCAACAATTCTCGCCATACAATCATCACCCTTAGCCAAATTTCTCTTTGAACTCTTTCCAGACAAAGTGCCTGTCTTACTCAAAGAAACATAATCATCCATTGTCTGAGAAATATGAATCATCCCTTGTGCAGGCCCAATCTGAATAAAAGCACCAAAATTAGTTATCTCTGCAATTGTACCATAAACCAGCTCATGCAACTCAGGTCTCCAAGTAACTAAGCGAAAAACAGACTTATAATAGGCTGCTCCATCTCCCGGAACAATAACGCCATCTTCTACTTTATCAACGCCAACAACCGCAATAACATACCCCAGTTCCTTATTCACACTATTAACATAACTTTCATTCAATTGCTTTTCAATAGCCTCGCGAGTAGGAAGGCCAAAATGCTTAGGCTCTACTCTTACATGATCCTCAACTTCTAATAAATAAAACATTCTTAGTTATCCTAATTTAACTGAAATGACAAGATAAAATTGCTTTAAAAAGCTTACGCTCGTAAGCTTTTTAGCCATCTAAATAATCTGCCTCTTATTTCTACGCAACAAAACACCATAATAATACTTAAAAATAACAAAAATAGATAAACCCATGAACAAAATTGGATTAATTACAATTCTTGAGACAGTTTCCGATAGAGTCAGAAAAGCATTTGATGTTAAAGAGCCTACGCCTAAGATTAAATTTGTCAAAGAAATTCCCGATGTAACTGCATTTGGATATGATTTAAAAGGAAACTGCCACATTGCAATTAATCCATCTTATACCGAGGCACAATATTCTACAATGCAATGGGCTTTATCTGAAGAAGTTGCACATTTTTGCCATTATACAATAAATCTTCCATTATTCAAAGAAAATGTTCAAGAATTTAAAAGAAAGGACAGAAAAAGTAATAATCGTCTGCTAGAGATAAGTAATCTAATGGAACTTGTTGCCAGAATTGGTGGATTTTACGGAGGCATGATTCCGCCAGATTATAAAAATGTAATCAATAATTGGGAAAGTGTAATGAAAAGATCAAGCATAGAAAATGAAAAAGAATTTAAAGGAAAAATGAAAATTCCTGAATATAACGACGCTGTTTTTATGGCAAGCAGTAGAGTGTGGGGAGCCTCGCTTGGAGATATTCTCATGGAGGATATGATGACTAAATCAAGATGCTTGCCTGAACGTGATTTATTAAGATCCGTTGCAGCAACTACAACATTCAGAGAAGCTGGAGAAAGTGTTAAAAGATATGCACCAAATTTAGTAAAAGAATTTGAGACCGTTACCAACACATTTTTCAATTAAATTCTCCCATACACCCACTCATTGCAGAATTCACAGTTTTTTTCAATAGAACAAGCCTTAAACCCAGATTCATAAGCCCCTATTATACTGTGTGCCGTCTTAACAAGTTCCTCTTCAACTTGAAAAACATTGAATCCTGACATTCTTTCAGAGTTAACAGGCACAGCATTGCCCTTATCGTCAAGTTCAAACTCAAGCGGTTTCTCATGTCTTAACATATCAAGTGTAATCTTTCTTACTTTCCCAAGTTGTGAAGCTGCTAAAGCGTAATACCCCAATTGCCAATTCCTCGCCTTAGGAGGAACATTACTCTTTCCTGTCTTATAATCTATAATCTCCAATCCCTCTTTCCTAAAATCTATCCTATCCGCAAAACCTATAAAGTTCAATCCGGCAATTTGCATTTTCAATACTCTTTCAGTCTTAGAGTTATAATCGTATTTATCCTTATTCCTCTCAAAAAATACTTTTATCAAGCACAGAGCATCCTGCAAGTCCACACTTTCCCAATCGCTCTCCATTTGCATTTCTCTCCCCAAGTCTTCAAATTCTTTAAGTTCTTTAAAATTCTTCTTAACGCCATTCTCTAAAATTCTATGAACAAAACTCCCCAGTATAAGAGATTCCCAAAAGACAGTCTTCTGCTCAGGCATATTATAAACATAACGATATTCAAATTTCTTCTGACATTCAATAAAACTAAGCAATGCCGAAGGAGAGAAATTAATTCCCTCTATTGATACTCCTCTCTTTTTGCCCTTATCCTCATTCTTAAAAGCTTTACCAATATCTCCCTCCATATTATTAGAATTTAAAACATTATTTAGTCCAAAACCCTTATTAGATTCAGCAAACTCTCCAAATCTCTCTTCATTGTCAGAAAAGAAGGACAAATCTTTATTTTTCTTATAATCGATCTCACTTAAAAACTGAGAAGGATAATAATTCCTCCCCCCGTACTCTTTGGAATAAGTAAATATTAACCTCTCTTTAGCTCTAGTAAACGCTACATAGCACAATCTTCTTTCTTCAAAAAGTTGATTTTTTCTCTCGTATTCATAAACCTGCCCTGCTAAATCCTCATCAGGAAGATTATCAAACTCTGGAGATAATTCTACAGGAATTAAGGGATTACTGCTAAAGTTCTCAATTGGAAATCTCTTCTGAGCAAGATTAGTTATAATTACCGTCTTATACTCTAAACCTTTAGTAGCATGAAGTGTCATCAATCTAACTCCTCTATTTTCAGAATCAGAAGAACTTATTTCAATCCCAAGGCTGTCCAATATATCCAGATAATGCAAAAAGCTCCCCAAATCCGGAGCATACATAGCCCCATGTTCCTTAGCCAAATCAAAGAATTTATTAAGATTTAGCATTATCCCTCTATCCTCTCTAGTCTTTTGACCATTTATTAGTCCAGCTATATTATAAATTAACTTTATAAGTTCTGGAACTTCTCTCCCCATCTCCTCAATCATCATTTTTATTCTACTGGACAATATAGACGCTATCATTTTTCCCGAAGAAGACAGACCCACCTCATTAAGAGAACTTAACATTAAAGCACTGATATTGTCACAATCTTTATTATCTTTCATAAATCTTCCCAACTTTATCAAATCCTCCTCGGCAAAATCAAGTTGGTAAACTAAATCCCACCAAGCTTGCTCTCCACCTTTCTCCCTCTTCTTAAGCTTATTTAATATTGTTAAATAATCTATAACTGTCTTTATACTCCTCTCTTTCAACAAAGAACTCTTAGTTACAGAAATGTAGTCAATTCCCTTAAACTCAAGAGCTTTCTTAATTAATCTTCCTTGTTGATGGGTTCTAAACATTATACAAATGTCTTCTAATTCTCTTCCCGTCTTAACTTCTTCCTCAACAAGCTCAACAACTTTCCTAGCTTCTTCTCTAGCATTTACCATCTCGTAAACTTCAATATTATTTCCTTCCCTAAAATTTACGTTAGAAACCTCAAAACAATCCTCAGGATTAGCGTAATTGTGAACTATTAACTTATGGGCTGCTCTTAAAATCTTATTTGAAGACCTGTAAGATTTATCAAGACTAAAAATATCACTTTCCTTAACACAAAATATTCCCTCAAAATCGTCAAGATTCTTGTTATAAGCCCCTCTAAACCTATAGATAGACTGATTTAAGTCCCCTACAACAGTAATATTGCAATGATGAGCAAGAGAAGCTAACAAATCAAGTTGTACTTTATTAGTATCCTGAAATTCGTCAACTATAAAATAATCGTAATCTCCAGATATTTCTTTATTTTCTTTGACCAAACGCAATGCATTTCTATTCAAATCAGAATAATCCTGAAGATTCTTTATTTGTTTTATTTTCTCATAAGCCCTCCATGCATTAACAAACTTCTTTATTTGAAGCAAATTACTTATCCCACGCGCCAAATCAGTTATTTCTCTTTTCTTAATTCCTTTATCTTTCCTTAAATAAAATGTATTAAGCTCAAAATATAAATCTTCAAGCTTCTTCTCCAAATATTCTATCTTGCTAATCCCGAATCCTAGCAGTCTTCTATCAATATACTCCATAAAAGAATCTAAACTTATCCCCAAATCTTTAGCATTGCCTATAGAAGAAATGTATTTATGACAATTCCCGGCAGGAACTTTAAGATACTTATGCATTATTACTTTAGACTCATCAGGCGTTAGTATATTAAAGTCCTTACTAATCCCTATCTTATCCCCATACCTTCTAAGCAAATCGCTGGAAAAAGCATGAAATGTCTTAATTACAGGCTCTTTTCCATTTTCAAAATTAAACATCCTTTGTACTCTAGATAAAAGATTATTTGCAGCTTCATTAGAAAAAGTCATACATACTACTCTTTCAGGCCTGTAAACTTTATTGTTAATTATATATTTTATCTTCTCAACAATTGTATAAGTCTTCCCTGTACCTGCCCCAGCAAGAATAACACAAGGCCCATTTGTCTTTCTTATCGCCTCTTCTTGTTTCCCCATTAGTATTCTTAAAATACTATAGTTAAAAACATTATCAAGATAAAGTCAATCTAGAAAAATCCAATCTTCCATCCAAACCCAGGAAGAGTCGAATACAATTGACTCGAGATACTTGGTACAATCTTCAAACAATAATAAAATCCTTCTTTTGAATTTGCTCCTACAGGTAAATTACTCAAGGGAACAAGAGTAACAGTATTATTCGCCAAGAAAACTCCAGTACTACAGACAGAAGCAGTCAATCCAGCTCTGAAATTCGAAGCGTCAATAAATTGGCTCGGCGTACTAACACCATGCAAATTATATGCCTGAATACTAATCGTATCATTGAAGTTTCCAGTATTAGTCAAATTCAAAGGCATTGCATTAGCCGGAACATCTACTGCTCCAGGAACAATAATAGGAAAATTAACAGCGAAAGCACTAGGAGTAACATCTCTCAAAATATTAACACTAAACGTCCCGCTGTTATCTGTCTTCGTCAATCCAGCATCATCAGATATATTCACACTAATATTCCATACTCCGGCCTCGTCATAAAACGGCATTTTAATTGTACACTCATAAACTCTCTTATTCGCCCCTGTCTCTGCCAAAATACAAGTTGAATTAGTCCTATTTACACCATTCTTGAAGAATTTAGCATCCGCAGTAGAATCAACTAAATTCCCCACATTTCCATTTACACTAAAGTTAAACACAACACTCTTATTAGTAGCACCTAACAAACTAACTTCTCCAGCCGCTCCCCCAGCACCAACAATCACACTAGTATTCAATGTAAACGTTCCAACACAAACTCCTGCTCCATTACACGAACTAGGAGCCACACATGCCTCATCCGTCCCTCCATTCGAAACAGCAACCTGTCCGCATCCATTCGTACACGTCGGCTCAAAACATGAATTGTCCACGCAACCCGCGACAGCATCAGCAGAACAATCCTCCCCAGCTGAACAAATATTATCCCCACAAACTTGCCCAGAAACATCAGTCAAAACATAACTATCAATAACTTGCCCCAATATATTAATAAAAGTAAAGTTCATTACAGTTTTATTAGTTTCAACAAGCATTGCACCATAATTCGAATTATATCTGCTAACACTTCCACTAACAGGCGTTGCAGAAAATGCATAAAGGCTAGTCCCCCCCAAACCATTTACAAAGTATGGAAATCCGCTCTTTAAAATACGTTCATAATTGTGCTCATGCCCTGAGAGAACAACATCAGCGCCCCAAGATTGAAATGGCCATTGCATATTAGCGGTAGAGCCATGTGTTGTTCCAGAAGAGAAAGGAGGGTGATGGAAATATACGATATTGAATAAGGACGTTGAACTTGCCAGTGCGTTCTGAAGCCACTGTCCTTGTACAGAAGCAGAAGAAGTTCCATCAACTTCGTTTGGATCGCTATCCACTACAAAAAAGTGCATATTCCCTATAACATAATCGTAATATCTCTCATTCCCAAAAAGAGTGAAATAATTAAGATACGGCACTGCACCTGCTGTATTCCAATCATGATTTCCTAAACTAGGTAAAAATCGTCGAGTTGAAGAACCAAATCCAAAACTTCCAGTATAACTATAAATGTAATCATGATAATATTGCCCTATATTATTATCAATAGTTCCTGCTGCACCATTAGGATAATTATTATCTCCTGTTGTGATAATAAAATTAGGACTCCATCCTTTCACTAAGTTCGCAACAGCCAATTCATTAGCACCTGCAGTGCCATAATCTCCTATAACTGCAAACTTCGAATACAACTTACATTGAGAAGTGCATCCATCTCCATTAACCATATTTCCATCGTCGCATTCTTCCCCAACATCCAAAGAGCTATCACCGCATACAGACCCACCAACAACTACACTAGCTAAATTAGTATTACTATCTGAAAAAGTCCCATCACTAACTGAACACATAAAGTCATAAGTCCCTGAAGCTAAAGTCGTATTTCCAATAAAACCTCCAAATACTCCTTTATGGAAGGCTTGCTCCCAAATTGCTCTTGCAATTACTTTATGCCCTTCAACACTAGGATGAACCCAACCTGCACTATCATTATCAATCAAACTAGTATTAAGCCCTGTAAGCGTCCCAGCAACGCAATTCTCACCATTATCAAACAATGAATGCAAATCTACTAAAATAATATTGTTAGTTTGCGCATAACTGCTAAGCCAATTGTTGTAAGCATCGACCGCAGAACAATGCCTCTGCCCCTCAGGGTAGTCCATAGGAGGAATAGTCATCAATATAGGAACTATGCCTCTCGATAAAGCAGAATTTACCATAGTCTGCACAGCCGCCTGCGAGGAAGTTTGCCATTGATCAATTGAATTTGTTCCGCACAAAATAATTGCATAATTAGCCCCATTAGTATCACCGGCAAAATTACTCTGAATTAAACCATCACATGTCTGTCCGCCATATCCATGATTATAAATTTCGTAACCAGAACCATTTAATACGGAAACATTTGAATTTAGATATTGATCAAGCCAGTATTGATATTGATGGTCAACTGGGTCACTTCCTGCAAATCTACTAGGACTTGGATCGTGAGTATCCCATCCTGCAGTAATAGAATCTCCAATTGTCTGAATAACTTTCTTACCTAAAAAGCTGCTCGAGAAAGCATTCCAACTCCCAGCAGGCAGTCTATACATCTGATTTACATTCAAACTTGAAGAAGCCGTCTGAGCATCAGAAATATTACAGAAACTATAAACTCTGCCAGAAGAAAGTGAAGTAGGATACTGATAAAAGCTGTTTATATCTGGCTTTGAATTTACAAGAACAGCATCTAAAACAATATCGTCAAAAAATCCCGTATCCGCAAATGTCCCCAAGCCAATCATTCCATTAGCAAAACTAGAATCTGTCGCGCTAGCTAATAAAAACTCTCCTGCACCATTATTTACATACATACTAATATCATTCCCTGCTTTAACCAGTCTAAAATTAGCATATTGATTATTAATTAAAGAAACTTGTGACGGACTTGTCCCAATTCTAGCAACGTCATTTCCCCCCTCAACAACAAATAACCCATTTGTATACCCAGGATTAGAATTTGCAAAAACAGCAGAATAATAATTAGTATCGTTCTTGTATCCAAAAACGATTGTCAAGTCTCTGTCAACTCGGTCATTATTGGTTGTCCTAATCTTGCCCGTAATCTGAAAATCAGAAAAGATATATCCATCAATTAAAGAATACTCTCCAAGTCTGAACGGAATATCAGCATTATCAAACGTTCCAGAAACTTGATAGGCTTGACTCCCCCCAACTGCATCCACAGCAACATTCCACAAACCATTCCCCTCCGGTGTTGGCGTATAATTTCTCTCAAACCATCCATCTGCAGCCCCATCATTAAAATTATCCTCAAAATGGAAATTGTACCCTCCCCCAGAGCCACTACTCTCATTAATCAAAGCAAACAACGCACTTACCTCACCCTGCGACAAAACCTTATTATAAATCCTTAATTCATCAATCACTCCTTTATTAGGTTGCGTATTATCTTGGTCAACTCCCATCTTCATTGCCTGCCCTCTTGCCTGTAATGAAGAAACCAAAGGCGTTACACTTACAGCAATACCATCTCTGTACCATCTTACATTTCCCCCATCGTAAGTTACGGTAATATAACTCCATTGACCATAAGGTATAGTTGGAGTCATATCTGCCCTATTAAAAGTGACCCCATTTCCAAAATAGAAAGTAGGTCGATTTCCTGCTGTCAATTCTACCCCATACTGATAAGGCAACGCTGGATTCTTAGTCGGATCCCAGAATTTAGCAATAATAACTGAATCTGTTGAAGCTGTAAGAGGTTGAGGATTTACCCAAAGTGAAATAGAGATGCTGCTGCCAGCTATATTTAGTGAAGCAGAATTAGCAATGTCAATTCTATCATTAACTCCATCAAAACTTAGTCCTCCATCTAGTTTACCAGTAGTCCAAGTCGGCCCATTTAGTATTCCATTATTAGAATTTCCACTGCTATCTACTGCTGTTGTCCCTGCTCCTTCATCAAAGCTCCACAAAGCAACTAACCCCTCACTAGCAGAACTTACTAAATAATTTATCTCCACAGACCCCATTGTATTCCCCACAATATCTTTCACACCACTAACAGTCAATCTATAATTCCAAGGGTTATGCTGACTTGTCCCCAATGTCAAAGTAACATTATCCACATTCAAAACAGCACTATTAACAACTATACTTCCATTAATCGCATAATTCACAGTATTCTGTGCAGTTGTTCTATTTACCATTTCATTAAATATTACTTGTACAGATGTATTTGTCAAGGCAGTTACCGAAACAATTCCAGGAGCAGTTGTATCAGTAGATGTTGTCTGCAAAATTGAATTAGAACTAGTAGAATTCTTTCCCAAAGCATCAAACGCAGTTACATTATACCTATACTGAGCCCCAGATAATAATCCATTATCACTATATGTCGTTCCACCACTAGTTCCAACAATTGTATTATTCCTATAAATTCTGTAACCTGCAACAACACCACTATCGTCGCTAGATGCTCCCCAGCTTAAATTAATTTGTGTAAACGCAACTCCACTAACTATCAATGCAGAAGGAGCACTAGGCGGACCTGTATCAACACAAGGACCGCAATCAATTGAACAAGTACTGCAAGTCTCTCCTGCGCCAGCACTGCAAATTCCATTCCCACAAAACTCTCCCGTCGCTCCCCCAGTCCCATTCTCAAAAGCCCCAATATCCCAACCGCTTCCAATTGGTCTGCTCTTTCCATCATAATCATCTAAAACAGGAACTGTAGTGCCTGTATTAATAGCGGGCGAATTACTCTGTAAACGGTAATTTCCCCCAGAAGGATTTACTAGTAAAGGATCTATACAGGTACTTCCACCAGAAGGATTGACACAAGCAGAAGGCTTTACAGTAGAATAAAACAAATTATTACTCATCTGAGTTTGCGAACCAGCATTATTCTCAACAAATATTGTCTCTTCACCATTATTCATAAAATTCAGTGCATATCCAAGATTATTCCTAATTACCGTATTTGTAGCATCCCCGCCAACCTGAACCCCATAAAATCCATTTACTAAAGAAGAAGTATAAAAGGTATTATCATAAACTGATACATCGGCAGAGGGAGGTACACAAGGACAAGTAGTTTCAATTTTTATCGCCCTAAAAAAATCTTTGGTAGCTTCAAAAATATTATTTCTTATAGTTATATTACGGCCAGATACAATAAGAAAATTAGTAGTTGGAGTGAATGCATTAGTGCCTGTAACAATTTTATTTCTTTCAAAAATAATGTCCATCAACCTTTCATCACTAATTGTATTCTCTGGTGTAAGATGAACAACCTCTGCACTTCCCCTAAAGACATTATCGGAAATCAAAGCATATTGAGTATAACTTCCATTAACTGATAGAAATTTTAGAGCATGCCTTCCATTGCCATTATCAGTTGAAGGATCTGCTATAAAGTTATTTTCAATAAGAACCTTATTCGCCTGCCACATTCTTAAAACATGTGAATAACGAGCAGGCCCTAGATTATTTCCAATAATTGACATCCTATTACCTGCCGGATAACCAGTATAGATGCCAACATCATAAACATTATTTTCAATCCACGCTGTACCATCAGAAGGTGGAACGAGAATAGCACCACTCGCCGTATAATAAGGCAGATTTGTAGTAAATCCTAACCAATAAAACCTAGTGATATTATTCCTTAGAATAAGATTATTATCTCCATCAGAAACTATCCCCAATTCTGTATATGTCCCGCTAGAAGAACTTGGACCAACTAAATAAAGATCCGTAATTCTCCAATCATCACCTTCTGCAAAAATAAGCCCTGCAAGACCATCTTGAGAAGTAGATATTTGAGGCTTATTCCCAGACCCAAAAGCTCCCAAAATTCCCGGACCATTTACATTAATAAAAATTTGTGCACCAACATTCCAGCTATCTCCTCTCCTCAACATCAATCTTCTATTGGCGGCAAATCTAGAATTAAGATTACTAACAAGAGAGGCATCATTAGAAACGATACGATTAGTGGCAATAGTAGTAGGACACCCTGCCCAATTCAAATTATCTTTAGCAAAACAGAATGTATTTGCCTCTGTAAATGCAACATTAGGATCAGTTATTGTTACACTTACCTGTTTACTCGCAGTATTTCCAGCTAAGTCTTTGACATTTAATGTAATCGTATAAATCCCAGGAGTCTCAAAAACGTGAGCGCCCATTGGCCCCTTTGCACTATTTTTATTCTTTCCGCTTAAAGTCCAAACCCCGGAACTAGAATCTCCAAAATCCCAGCTATAATCCAATTCATGGAACGGCCTTGAAGTAGTAGAAGCATTAGTCGCAGTCGCATCAAAGAAGACCGCACAAGGAGCAACACATGAAGTACGAGAAGCACTCAAAGAAGCATTTATCAAAGAAACAATAGGAGCAACAGTGCCATTCTCAAAAGCCCCAATATCCCAACCCGAACCTATAGGCCTGCTCTTTAAATCATAATCATCAAAAACAGGAACACTTGCCCCAGTATTAATCGCACTATTTCCAGTAAGTAAACGAAGATTATTTGGAGGACTTACAAATGGATTAGAACTAGCAAGAACATTATTACTGCTAACTGTTCCACTAGCACCGTTATCAAGAACAGTCTTAATAACTCCTGAGGGAGCATAAGCAATATTATTCCTAACAATAGTTAATTGTGAGCCTCCAACAACTTGAATCCCTGCAAATTGAGTAATTGAACCACCATGATAAATCGAATTATCATAAACAGAAGTACCAATTGAAGCACCAGGTTGATTCGCACCAGTAAATACATGGACTGCAGCGTAGTCTCCAAAAGCGCCCTGCCCATTAAAAACATTATTCCTAACTGTAACGTTATAAGCCCTTATCTGTATATCTCGAGTAGTATCCTGACTTGTAGTTCTTGCCAAAAAAGAATTTCTTTCAATTATAACATCACGAATAAATTCATCAATTCCAACATCATTATTTTGAGGACCAACATTAATAATACTATTATCGCTGGATCTAAAAATATTATTTGAAATGATTACAAATTGTCCATTTGGAGGAAAAGGAGGAGAGGTCGCAACTAGACCATAAAGCTCTCTCTCATTATGTAATTTAATAACATGTTTTGTACCAGCAGGATCCATTAAAATATTATCGCTGATAACCATTCTCCTAGTATGCCATATTCTCAATATGTGCTCTGCAGAACCAGTAACCCCAGCAACACTTGTCCCCATAACAGCAGATCTTTTACCTCCAAAATAAACAGCATTACTTCCGCCAGGGCCTACATTTGATCCAAGATTAGTAAAATTAGAATCAAAAATAAAGTTTTCATCATGATCAACAGAATTCCACCCAACGAAATATGCCGATCTGAAATCTCTCGCATTTACCCTTAAAACCAAACTCCTAGTCTGAGGAGAACCTCCTCCTCCAGAAAAAGCAAACCCTCCAGAAACAGAAGCGCCAGCGCCCCTTAAATCCAAATCCATAACTCTCCAATCAGGATTTCCAGGTACAAAACCAAATACGGGATTTGTAGATGAACCAGTAAAACTTACTATTGGCTTTGCTCTAGTAGGATCATCTGTGCCATCACTATTGAAATAAGCTCCAATAATTCACGG
>Ga0209542_10014872_pt1 | contig 13163 bp, 14 predicted proteins | sample RifCSPhighO2_01_FD_184028 | JGI IMG/M metagenome (GOLD analysis project Ga0209542, IMG submission 184028) | Soil microbial communities from Rifle, Colorado - Rifle CSP2_plank highO2_0.1 (SPAdes) (version 2) | ecosystem: Environmental > Terrestrial > Deep subsurface > Rock core/Sediment ... | reverse complement strand
AGGGACCGGCATTTCCAGTGCAGGTCGGAGTGTGTCCTTTCAAGTTGCGCTTACTCCCTCACTTTCTCAAGTGAGAACTGCTCCTACCCTGACCAACGACGCTGTTTTGACTGGGTATGATGATTTTGCTAAGGTGGACGTAAGGGTGTTGAAGACGGCACTGCGGACAGTTTTAGAAAACGACCCCGCTTTTCCTTCTAATGGAGGCATCGTAGTTGAATAAAAATATGGCAGATAAAAATACAGAAAAAGAAAATCTGATGGAAAAAATCGTATCGTTATGCAAGAGGCGCGGATTTATTTTTCCGGGTTCGGAAATATACGGAGGACTTGCGGGTACATATGACTGGGGGCATTTAGGGGTGGCGCTTAAAAATAACATCAAGCAATCCTGGTGGAAGAAATTTGTAGATAGTCGTCGCGATATGTATGGTATGGATGCGGCTATACTAATGAACAGCAAAGTTTGGGAAGCGACAGGGCATGTGGCGAATTTCGCAGACCCCATTGACGGTAAGAATGGCAAGAAATTTAATACTATGTTAAAGACGGAAGTGGGTGCGTTAAAAGAAGAAGTAGCAATTTCTTATCTGCGTCCAGAAACAGCGCAGGGAATGTTTGTTAATTTTAAAAACACGGTAGATGCTTTTCATCCTAAGCTTCCCTTTGGCATGGCGCAAATCGGCAAGGCTTTTAGGAATGAGATTGCCCCTCGGGACTTTTTATTTCGCCAACGAGAATTTGAGCAAATGGAGATAGAATATTTTATAAGGCCCGAAGATTGGGAAAAATATTTTGAATACTGGAAAGGAGAAATGCTCGAATGGATGGAGGAGGTGGGTATTGATATGAATAAAGTGCACGAACTGGAAGTCGAGGAAGCTGACCGAGCGCATTACTCTCAAAGGACGATAGATTTTGAATTTGATTATCCTTTCGGCAGGAAGGAGCTTTTCGGTTTGGCTTACCGTACAGATTTTGATTTGAAAAACCACAACCTTGAATACACAGATGAGGAGAGAGGAGACAAGATAACTCCGCATGTTATTGAACCGACTTTTGGCGTTGATCGTGCTGTGCTTGCGGTACTTCTTTCTTCGTACTATGAAGATGAGAAAAATGGCGAGGTTCGTGAATATTTAAAATTAAAGCCCAATATTGCGCCAGTTATTTGCGCTGTGTCTCCGCTCTTAAAAAACAAGCCTGAACTTGTGGAATATGCCAACAATAAAGTATTCGCCATGCTCAAAGAGGAATTTGGACGTGTGGCGTGGGATGATAATGGAAACATCGGAAAGCGCTATCGCAGGCAAGATGAAATAGGCACTCCGTTCTGCGTTGTGGTTGATTTTGATACATTGACTGACGACACTGTAACAGTGAGACAGAGGGATACGGCAGAGCAGGAAAGGGTGAAAGTTTCTGATTTGAGGAATTATATACAAGAAAAAATAAGCTAATGCAGGCAAATTATCTCTGAATTGTTTTTTTTGTTTCGTCTATTCTGTATTGTTTAAAAATACGCTATAGCGTAATTATAGACAATATTATATAATATATATGTGGGAGAGTTAGAGAAAAAATTCAAAACAAGGAAAAGAAAAGAAAATTTTCAAAAAGCGATTCTTGCCGGAATCGCCGCTGTTGGGATTTTAGGTGTGATGGTTGTGGCTCCCAATGCGTTACAAGCTTTAAAATTTTTTGGTATTGAACCTAAAAATAAATGGCAGAAATATAATATCAATCAGAGTTTCAAGCGACTAAAGGAGCATGGCCTGATTTATTTTAAAAAAACCAACAAGGGAACTTTTATACGTCTTACCCAGAAAGGAAAAGAAAAACTGAGAAGATTTGAACTTTTAGGTTACAAACTTCCAAAACCTCCAAAATGGGACAGGAAATGGCGGATGCTTATTTTTGATATAAAAGAAAAACAAAAAGGGACCCGAGATAAAATACGCCTTACTTTAAAAAGAATCGGATTCTTGCGTCTCCAAGATAGTGTGTGGGTGTATCCTTATGATTGTGAAGATTTAGTAACCCTAATGAAAGCTGATTTCAAAATCGGCAGGGATTTACTTTATCTGATAGTTGACACTATTGAAGGGGATGCAAGAATAAAAGATCATTTTAAGTTACTTTACTAGAATTTAATAGCATAAAAGTAATTGTTTGTAAATACGCTATAGCGTAGTCATAAACAATAATTTTTCTTGTTTTTTGGTTTGTTGTCATTACCCTATTATTTTATTGATAATTCTGTTTATTTTGTGATATATTTTATTTATGCAAAAAGGGATTGATTATATTGGAGTTGGAGTTTCCTATTATTGCCATGATGGAAATGGCAAGTATCTGATGAATAAGCGAGGAGTAGGTTCTCGTGATGAACATGGTTGTTGGGATTTTGGCGGCGGCGGCGTGGATTTTGGCGAAACCGTCGAAGGAACTCTTAAGAGGGAAATTAAAGAAGAGTATTGCGCAGACACTATTAAATATTCCTTTATTGGATTTAATGACAATTTTCGGGAACTAAATAGAAAAAAAGCTCACTGGATACAATTTCATTACTTGGTTCAGGTTAACCCAAGTGAAGTAAAAAATGGCGAACCAGAAAAACATGACGAGATAGGATGGTTTACCATTGATAACTTGCCTAAACCACTTCATTCTCAAACTCTTATGGAATTGAAATTATACAAAGACAAACTACCATTATGAAATTCTCTAAGAAAGTTTTAAAAAACGGATTGCGGGTTGTTATTGTGCCCATGAAAGATAATCCGACGGTTACGGTGCTTGTCTTGGTGGAAGCCGGGTCAAAATATGAAAATAAAAAAATAAATGGCATATCGCATTTCTTGGAACATATGTGCTTCAAGGGTACCTACAAGAGACCAAAGGCAATAGACATATCAAAAGAGTTAGACGCTCTAGGAAGCCAGTATAACGCTTTTACGGCGCAAGAATATACAGGCTACTATGCCAAGTCTGACGCTCGACACTTCAAGCAAATTTTTGATGTGGTGTCGGACATATATCTTAACTCTATTTTTCCAGAGCCTGAAATGCAAAAAGAAAAAGGCGTGATAATAGAAGAAATAAATATGTATGAAGATATGCCTAGCCGTCATGTTCAGGACTTGGTGATGGAGTTACTGTATGGAAACCAACCAGCTGGCTGGAATGTTGCCGGAGAAAAGAAAAATATTTTAAATATGAAGCGAGAAGATTTCGTTTCTTACAAAAAGAAACACTACTTGCCTGAGGCTACTGTGCTGGTCGTGGCCGGGAAGGTAACAGAAAAAGGGGTAATGAATAAAGTAAAAAAAATTTTTGGAGAAGTTCCGCGCGGCGAAAAAGCAGAGAAAGTCAAAGTAGTGGAAAAGCAGATAAAACCACAAGCGCTAGTTAGTTTTAAAAATACAGACCAGGCGCACTTTATTTTAGCTGTTCGTTCTTATGATTTATTTAGCAAGAAAAATGCGATTTTGTCTGTACTGTCTGGGGTGCTCGGGGGCGGAATGAGTTCTAGGCTTTTTGTAAAACTTCGTGAGGAAATGGGTGTGGGATATTATGTGCGAGCTTACAATGATGCTTATACAGACCACGGGTTCTTGCAAGTTTCTGCCGGGGTAGACAACAAAAGAATAGGTGAAGTGTTGCAAGCGGTGCTTTTGGAATGTAAAAAATTGAAAAATTATAGAGTGAGTGAAGAGGAATTAAATAAAGTAAAAGAATTTTTAATAGGCAATATGAAACTTTCCCTTGAATCTACTGATGACATTGCGAATTTTTATGGCGGACAAGAGCTCCTAAAGAAAGAAATAAAAGGAGCGGAAGAAAAGGCGCAGGAGATACGTAAAGTTACAGCAGGTCAGATTCAATCTCTGGCAAAAGCTATTTTCAAAAATAACAGACTCAATCTGGCTCTCATTGGACCCTTTAAAGACAAAGCCAAATTCATTAAACTACTGAAGTTTTAAAATTCCTTTCCGTATTATTTTGTGGTATTATATTGGTATGTTTGAAAAGGGAAATGTCACTTCTATTTCTATAACTACTGGCACAATGGTGCGATTATTCCTGGTTGCTCTTTGCACTTTTTTACTGTGGTTCCTACGGGATTTAGCTCTGGTAGTTTTGACCTCTATCGTGATTGCATCCTTTGTAGAATCGTCTGTGCCATATTTTAAAAGGATAGGAGTTGGCAGGATTTTTGGAATAGTGGTCGTATATGTAATTTCCTTCTTACTTTTAGCTGGACTTTTTTATCTATTTGCTCCGCTACTCATAACAGAAATTTATAATTTTTCTAATTTTATTTCGGCTTATATACCGGGAGTTTCCTTTCTAAATTTTTTCCAAAATGAAGAATTCGCTGGCGCAAAAGATGTATTGAATTCTCTGCAAGGCAACCTTTCTATAGCTTCCCTCTTTTCTGTATCAAAAGCTTTTATCTTGAATCTATCTGGAGGGTTCTTTACAACTATGTCTGTCGCATTCGGTGGATTTTTCAATTTTGTGCTTATAGTTGTAATTTCTTTCTATCTATCTATACAGGAAAAGGGAATAGAAAATTTCCTACGGCTTATTTTCCCAATTAAATACGAAGATTATGTAGTAGATTTATGGGAGCGCTCTAGTAGGAAAATAGCTCTTTGGATGAAGGGGCAGGTGGTGTTGGGGATAGTGGTAGGAGTCCTTATCTATTTGGTATTATCTTTGCTCGGTATAGAGTATGCTCTCCTCTTCGCCATTATGGGTGGTATTATGGAGATGGTTCCTTATGGAATTTTAGTAGCGCTTATTCCCGCTTTTTCTTTTTCTTATCTTTCAGGCGGAGTCGGCAGCGCCTTAATGGTGACAGGAGCCTACATCATTATCCATCAATTTGAAGTTTTCTTGTTTTCTCCGGTTATTATAAAAAAAATAGTCGGACTTTCTCCTATTGTTATAATCTTGTCTGCCTTGATCGGCTTTGAGCTCTCTGGGTTTTGGGGACTTATACTCGCTATTCCGGTAGCTGTCATTGTGATGGAATTTTTGAGCGATCTTGAAAAACAAAAGAGTCTAGCTAGGACTCATGCCAAATAACGAGAAGCAATGACCAGCAACGAAAAAAAATATTTCTACATTACGACCACGATTCCATATGTAAATGCAGACCCTCATATAGGCTTTGCGCTAGAGCTGGTGCAGTCGGATGCTATCGCGAGGTATCAGCGACTTGGTGGGCGCGATGTATTTTTTAGCACGGGTACAGACGAATATGGTCAAAAAATTTGGGAAGCCAGCCAGCAAGAGGGCAAGAACATTCAGGATTATGTGGATAGTTATGCGCAAAAGTTTTTAGAGCTTAAAGAGACATTAAATTTGTCGTATGATAACTTTATCAGAACCACCAGCCGAGAACACATTGCGGCGGCACAGGAATTTTGGCGTCTATGTGATGCCAAGGGTGACATTTACAAAAAAGTGTATAGGGGGCTTTATTGTGTCGGGTGTGAAAAGTTCATTACCGAGAAAGACTTGAAGGATGGAAAATGTTTATTTCATCCAAATCAAAAACCCGAGATAGTAGAAGAAGAAAATTATTTTTTCAAATTAACAAAGTATAAAACCGAGTTACTACAATATCTATCAAGCAAACAAGCAATTATTCCAGAATGGCGCAGAAAGGAGGCCATTGATTTTGTGGAAAACGGGATGGAAGATTTTTCCATTTCTCGCAGTAAAGAGCGCTTATCTTGGGGGATACCAATACCGGGAGATGATACGCAGGTGATGTATGTTTGGTTTGGCGCTTTGGTTAATTATATTTCCACTCTAGGCTGGCCAGGAGATAAAGAGAGGTTCGAAAAATTTTGGGTAGAAGGGGAACATATCCAGACTGCAGGCAAGGATATGGTGAAGTTTCAATCCGTAATGTGGCAAGGGATGCTCTCGTCTGCGGGACTGCCGAATACAGATACTATCGTCTATCACGGCTTTATCACAGGTGAAGGCGGAATTAAAATGTCCAAATCTATAGGCAATGTAATTAATCCAGTTGAAATTGTAAAAGAATACGGCACAGATGCGTTAAGATATTTCCTCTTGCGCGAAATTTCACCATTTGAAGATAGCCCGTTTACTATGGAGCGATTTAAGGAAGCGTATAATGCAAACTTGGCAAATGGATTGGGGAACTTGGTTAGTAGAGTAATGACAATGGCTGAAAATAATTTAGAAGATCCAGTGGTGATTGACAAATTTAGTTTTTATGATGATTTTATCAAAAATATTGAAATTTATAACTTACAAAAAGCTTGCGATATTGTGTGGCTTGAAATTGGGTTAAATGATTTAGCAATTCAAGAAAACCAGCCATTTAAACTCATAAAAACAGAACCCGAAAAAGCGAAAGACATGATCATAAAATTAGTCGTTAGGCTTTATAGAATTGCTGATCACTTAGAACTTCTTCTTCCTGAAACAGCAGGAAAAATAAAGAAATTAATCAAAGAAAATAAAAAGCCAGAACAGCCATTATTTCCGAGGAAGGATTAATATGCCTAAATACATAGACATACATAGCCACGTGAATTTTAAGGCCTTTGATGAAGACAAGGATGAAGTTATAAAGCGCGCCTTGGCTAATGATACTTGGGTTATAAATGTAGGCACGCAGGCAGATACTTCACGGAAGGCAGTTGAGATGGCTAATCAATACGAAGAAGGGGTGTATGCAATTATTGGATTACATCCGATACATACAGGCGCTTCTTATCACGATGAGAAAGAGCTTGGCGAAGGCGGGAAGGAATTTACTTCGCGCGGAGAGATATTTGATAAAAATTCCTACCGAGAACTTTTGAAAGACCCAAAAGTGGTTGCGATAGGGGAATGCGGGCTAGATTATTATAGAATGGACGAGGACTCAATAGAAAAACAGAAAAAAGCTTTCATTGAGCAGATAGAACTGGCTAACGAATTTGGCAAGCCGCTGATGCTTCATATTCGCAACAATGAGAAACAGGAAATAATTACGGGCAGAGAGGGGAGTCCAAATGCTTACGCAGATGCCCTTGCCATCCTAAAAAAATATTCTAAGGTCAACCCACGCCAAGGCGGGGCAAGGGGTGACGTGCATTTTTTCGCAGGCAATCTTGAAGAAGCGAAAGCTTTTACGGATTTCGGTTTTACTCTTTCCTTTACCGGGGTCATAACATTCACCAAGGATTATGATAAAGTTATAAAAAACACTCCGCTTGATATGATTATGTCGGAGACAGATGCTCCATATGTAACGCCTGTGCCTTATAGAGGCAAGCGCAATGAGCCTATGTATGTAAAGGAAGTGGTCAAAAAAATAGCCGAGATAAAAGGCTTGCCGGAAGCTCTGGTTGCTACAACTTTAATTAAAAATGCAAGGCGGGTCTTTGGAATTTAGCCTTGTGTCCTTCTGTGTCTTTCTGGTTGCCTTTCTAGATTCTTTTTGATAGTATTGGGAAATGCGAGATGTGAAAAATGAAGCATCGAAGGGAGAAGATTCTAACTCTAAGGTCTACGAACTTGGATATTTGTTGGTACCTACTATAGCAGAGGAAGACGTATTGGTTCAGTATGGAAACCTAAAGGAGCTCGTTTCCTCTTTTGGCGGAGAACTTATAACTGACGAGGTGCCAAAAATGATACCGCTTGCTTACACTATTCATAAAGTTGTATCAAATGTACGCAACAAGTTTAATAAAGCATATTTCGGCTGGACAAAGTTTACGATGGAAGCGCAGAAAATTATCGAATTTAAAAAACACCTAGATCTGGATCCTAACTTTGTTAGATTTTTAATCTTAAAGACTGTAAAGGAAAATACCATAGCCGCTAAAAGATTTGTTCGTGGAGATGCATACCGAAGGCCTCCAACCATCAAAAGGGGAAGAGATGCCGAAGTGGCAATCCCAATTAATAAAGAAGAAATAGATAAAGAGATAGATGCGTTGGTGGCTGCTTAAGCAGCAAGTAAAAAGTCATCAAGTTCATAAAGTAAAAAGTAATTCAAGAAAAATTTTTTAACTTTATAACTTTCAACATTATAAACTTTATAACTAAACAAACATGTATTTAAATAAAGCAATATTAATAGGAAATCTTACTCGCGACCCAGAACTTCGTTCAACCACGACAGGAATTAAAGTTTGTTCTTTTTCTCTAGCTACCAACAGGGTCTGGAAAGACAAAAATGGCGTGCGTCAAGAATCCGCTGACTATCACAATGTGGTGGTATTTGGACGCCAAGCTGAGACAGTCGCGCAGTATATGAAAAAAGGCAGCTCTATATTAGTAGAAGGCAGGATGCAGACGAGAAGTTGGGATGATAAAACAAGCGGAGAAAAGAAGTACCGCACCGAGGTCGTCGCTGACAGAACCCAGTTTGGTCCCAAGGGAACATCAAGTGGAGGAGGTAGTGGAGCAGGAGGCGCAGGACCTTCTCAAGCTTCCGCCCCGTCTGATTCCGGAGAAGTTGACGCCATAGAATATCCAGAAGAAGACATTAATCCTGAAGATATACCGTTTTAGTAATTTAATACAGGCATTAGGCCCTAGGCACTAGCAAATTCAAAAGCTAAAGCCTAACTGCCTAAAGCCTAGAGCCTAAACCATGAAACAAGATTATTTTTCAGCAAACAATATAAAATACATAGACTACAAGGATATAGAAATCTTAAAAAGATTCATAAATCCAAATGGCAAGATCATGAGCCATAAGCGCACGGGCGTAACTGCCAAAAACCAACGCGCGCTCGCTTCTGCTATCAAACATGCTCGATTTCTAGGCTTGTTACCCTTTGTCGTAAAGTAGACGACTGAGCGACCTGCCTGCAAAGTAGTTTAGCCTTTCGTGGTTAAATAGTTGTCTAAAAAATAGATTATTATTTTATAATGCAATCTATCTGGCGAAGCTTCGCCAGCGAACTGCTCGTCGTTCAAGAAAATAATCAATGGAGTACCATTTTTATTTTCTAAACTCCTGCGCAAGGCATTCTGAAACAATAATCTATTTCTTATACTCGCTCCACATATTCTCCAGTTTCGGTATTTATGCTTACCACATCTCCTTCGTTTATAAACATCGGAGCATTTAGGGTCGCGCCGTTTTCTAGGGTGATGACCTTGTTGCCACCTTTGGAAGTATCTCCACGGACAGCTGGAGGAGCTTCTTTTACTTTAAAATTTATTTTTATCGGTAGAGTAATCTTGATTATTTTTTCCTCATCATCTTCATTCGTCCAGACGAGGGCAGTAACATTGCCATTTGGGTTCAAAAATTTAACTGTGTTTCCCATCAAGGATTCGTCCAGTTTGAATCGGTTACTCTTGTCATTCGGGTCGCAGAACCAGAACTCTCCCTTATTATGGTACAAAAAGGTTACCTCTCTTTTTTCAATATCTGCTTCTTCAGCTGATTCAGAAACATGGAAAGTAGCAGAGATGGTCTTGCCGGAGATCAAGCTTTTTAGCTTCACCTGATTTTGTGGTTTTCTTTGTTGGGTTCTAGCTACATGTGACTCTATCACCTCCACAGGCTCATCGTTATAAATTATTATTTTCTTCTCACGAATTTCATTGTATTGCAACATTTTCCGATATTAGCAAATTTACACTTCTTCAGCAAATTTCTTTCTAATTTCCTTTAATATTTGCGCAGATATTTTTTTATCTTCCTTTAGAAACTTGCGTGTAGCATCATAACCAACGCCCAATTTTACTTTCTCTTCTTTTTCATCTTTAGGAACATAGAAATATGAATTTCCGCTTTTTTCTATGATTTTGAATTTCTCTCCAAGAGCCATTATCTCGCCTTCCTTGGAAATACCTTCATTGTATATAATGTCGAACTCTGTCTGCTTGAACGGAGCGGCAACTTTATTTTTCACTATTTTGACGCGAGTGCGAGAGCCCACAACTTCTTCCCCCTTTTTTATTTGAGCAATTTTTCTTATATCAAGCCTGACAGAAGTATAAAATTTAAGCGCCTTGCCTCCCGGGGTAGTTTCTGGATTGCCGAACATTACTCCGATTTGCATTCTGATTTGATTGATGAAAATTACGACAGTTTTAGACCTAGCGACTATGGCTGTGAGTTTACGGAGCGCTTGGCTCATCAGGCGGGCCTGTTTTCCTACATGGTATGCGCCCATATCCCCCTCTATTTCGTCTTTTGGAGTAAGGGCGGCTACGGAATCCACAACGATGACATCAATCTTGCCTGTCCTCACTAAGCTCTCCACGATTTCCAATGCCTGTTCGCCATTGTCTGGTTGAGAAATTAAAAGGTTATTTATATTTACTCCTAACTTTTTGGTGTATTCGGGATCCATGGCGTGTTCAGCATCTATGTAGGCGCACACTCCTCCGAGCTTTTGCGCTTCCGCCACTATATGGAGGGAAAGGGTAGTCTTACCGGAAGATTCCGGACCGAATATCTCAATGATTCTACCGCGCGGGATTCCTCCGACACCGAGTGCCATATCAAGTCCTATGGAACCGGTAGGTACCACATTTATATCTACTTTTGGAGAATCTCCAAATTTCATAATTGATCCTTCCCCGAATTTTGTCTGTATGGCTTTTAAAGTATCTTCCAACACAGCCATACCTACAGTCTTCTCCGACCTTGTGTCGGAGTCCGACTCTGGTCGGACTTTTTTCTCTTTTTTCTTTAACATTGCATTGTTCAAGTTTGAAAAATTCTTTCTTGGCATACTTTTTATAAAGCAATCTATCTGGCATTGCTATGCCAGCGAACTGCTCGGCTCGCCAGCCTGCGCAAGGCTTTCTAAAAAGTACGCCTGCAACAAATTTTTCAAACTAATATATTATCTGATAATTCTTCTCATCAACGTATCCGAATTTATCTTCGGCTTTGATATTGATTATATTATATCCTAGCAAGAGTGCAATTGTCTCATTGAACCTACCCTCTTCATCTATTGAAATTTCCCTGCCATTTAGAGTCAGATTTGTCGCATTTTTAGCATTTCCCGTTATCTGCAGGACCGTATCTCCTTGGCTAGCTCCATCCTGTATGTTCACATTTTTTATTTTTACTCCCAATATCAAATCATGAGAGCGGAAAATGGCATATATAACTATAAGCAGAAAAAAAGTAGAAAGCCCAGTTATTTTAAATATTTTTTTAGATAATGTTCTCTCCATTTTCATCTCGCACAATTTTTTCTAATACTTCTCTGGGTTTTGCGCCCTCTCCTGGACCTATTACTCCACGCTCTTCAAGCTTATCCATCAAGCGAGCTGCTCTAGCATAGCCTAATTTCAATTTTCTTTGTAAATATGAAGTGGAGGCTTTGCCAGCTTCTACTACGCAAGCGTGCGCTTCTTCATACAGCTCATCGTCGTCTTCCATATCTTCATCTTCTAAGGTACTTTCAAAAATGCTTTTATCGGCGGAGATGCTTCCCGCAGACAATGCTATCTCTTCAGATATTTCATCTTTATATGCATCAGCTAAATACTTTACCACTTTCTTTACTTCTGCTTCCGAGATAAATGCGCTTTGTAAACGCTCCGGCTGGGACTCTCCGGAGGAGTAAAGCATATCACCAGCTCCTAAAAGTTTTTCTGCTCCACCAGTGTCTAGAATGGTGCGCGAGTCTACTTGCGAGGATACCTTCAAAGCGACTCGGGCCGGAATGTTGGCCTTTATTAAACCGGTAATTATGTTTACTTCCGGACGCTGGGTAGACAATATCAAATGTATACCCACCGCTCGAGACATTTGGGCTAGGCGCACAATGGCAGATTCCAGCTCCCTTGGATATGAACTCATTATATCTGCCAGTTCGTCTATTATGATGAGAATATAAGGCAAACGGTCAGCACTGATTTCCACCTCAGCCCCTTCCACATTAGTTTTATTCTTGTTTTTAATTTTACCCAAGACATTTTCATGATAGGACTTTATATCCCGCACCGATTCTGCTTCTAGTATGTCATAACGACGATCCATTTCCTTAGCTGCCCATTTTAGGGCTAGTATTGTTTTTTTGGCATCAGTTATTACAGGAGTAAGCAAGTGTGGAATATTGTTATAAAGGGTTAGTTCCACCCGCTTTGGGTCTATCAAAATAAATTTCAAATCGTCCGGCCCGTTTCTGTATAAAAGGGAAGTAATCATAGAATGAATGGTGACCGATTTTCCTGAACCGGTTGTTCCCGCTACCAAGGCATGCGGCATTTTGGCCAAGTTTCCGAAAACTGATTTTCCGGAAATTCCGCGACCAAGAGCGATAGTAAGAGGATTGGAAGAATTTTGAAACTTGTCATCCCTTAGCAGAGTAGCGAGACCTACTAGGGATTTTGTCCTGTTTGGGATTTCAATGCCGACTAGAGATTTCCCCGGAATCGGAGCTTCTATTCTGATAGGGTGCGCGGCGAGCGCTAGCGCCAAGTCATTTTGAAGTCCGATGATTCTGGAGAGCTTCATTCCTTCTGCGGGTTTCAGGGCGTAGCGAGTTACGGTGGGGCCCACTGTAATTTCATCCATTTCCACCTCGATGCCGAAGTTTAAGAGTGTGCGTTTTATAATATTTGCATTTGCTTTTATGTCGCCAGTATTTGGCTTACCCTGGTCTTCTTCCAAGAGTGAAAGCGGGGGAGGAACATAATTAGTTTCTAGGTGCGAGGTTCTAGGTTTTAGTTTTTTGAATTCTATTTCCTCTTCCTCTTCGCCTTCTTTTTTACCAACCCCGAACGCTTTTTTAATTTTTTCACTTGTAGTTTCCTGTTGCTCTTTTTCAGCCTCATCTTCTTCGGTTGTAATCGGTAGGGTGGATTGTTCAGGAGATATCTGCATGTCTTTTTTCCTAATTACAATATTCCAAAGTTTTTTGAAAATCGGCATAGGATTTAGTTTGGCGTCAAATATAACCAGGATTGAAATTATTAAAAGGGCGCCCATGAAAGCAATACTTGCGTATACATCAAAGAGGGAAACCAATGGCCTTGATAAAATTTCTCCAAATAATCCGCCGGAATGTTTGCCTGCCACGGCAGGTGAACCGGAAACCACATCTATTATTCCCAAACCAGAAAGAAGAAACATCACCGCGCCCACCATGCTTCTCCATCCTATATTTGGAGTAACGGAATTCATAAAA
>Ga0209542_10014871_pt1 | contig 13164 bp, 14 predicted proteins | sample RifCSPhighO2_01_FD_184028 | JGI IMG/M metagenome (GOLD analysis project Ga0209542, IMG submission 184028) | Soil microbial communities from Rifle, Colorado - Rifle CSP2_plank highO2_0.1 (SPAdes) (version 2) | ecosystem: Environmental > Terrestrial > Deep subsurface > Rock core/Sediment ... | reverse complement strand
AGGCAACGGTGGACGATAGTGCCGCATGAGGGTCCGGCTTTCATATCAACCGCGATCGAGTTCTTCGTCGCTCATATGCAAGACTTTTTGGAGCGTGTCGGGTGCGACTTCTCCAGTATCTTCGGGAATATCGGGCTCCGGTTTCTCGATGGCTTGCGGTGGCCGCGCGAATTCTTCGGTGCCGCGTGGAGCAGCCGCGATTGGAACAGGCGATTTTCGCGCATCGCGCGCCGCGAGGCCCTCGGGCGTAGCCTTACGGGCGAGCCGGGCGCGGAGTATCTCCGCGGGTGAGCGTTGTTCGCCCCCATCGATATTTTGGAATGTCGAGGTTGGTGCGGCAGGAGAGTGTATCGGCGCGGCTTGTGGTTCGGTCCGTGCAGCATCTATTGCCGCGCGCAGAGCCGAGCGCTCCGGTGCCGCAGGTAGAGGAGGCGGAGAGCTATGCCGAGGCGCGTCTCTAAAGGGACGAACGGGCTCTGTGCTGCGATAGTCGCGTCGCGGGCGGTCATTGCGCGGAGAATCCGCTCTATCCCTGTTGCTCGAACTGCTCAAAGGGGCACTAGAACGACCCCGTTCGCCGCCTTGCCCGCCGTGAGCAAAACCCTCGCGCCGCGGTTGCCCGCCCGAACGACCGAAATCGTTCGGTCGGGCGGGCTTGGGCGGTGTCGCGTGCTCTTGCAGACGTTTGGTGATAAGCGCTTCCATTTCGGCCCGAGGTTTTGAGAATTGCGCGCGCGAATTCGTGACGCAGTCGTCTCGATACGATATTGGTGGCAGCTCGATAGGCGGGATAGTTTCTGCGGAAAATGGCGCAGAGCCGACGCCGTCTATCATGAGCGTGAGATATATTTGCCCAATACCGAGACCCACGAGATCCTCCGGCGTGAACGTAGGATCAAACACGGTCTCAAGTACTTCGGCATCGAACGGCCCGACGCGGAATACAATGAGCGTACCGACGTTGCCAAATACCGCGTCGCGGACTTCCTCTTCCATCTGCTCGATGTACTGGTTGGCGAGGGTGAGGGCGAGTTTGTATTTTCGCGATTCGGAGAGGATGTCGGCGAAGGCCTCGTTCATCATCGATTGGAACTCGTCGACATAGAAATAGAAGCGCGGCAGACGCGCCATGCGCGCGACGGGCTCGTCGGCGCGCGACATCGCAGCGAGGTATATCTTGACGACGAGCATAGAGCCGAGGAGCGCGGCGTTGGTCTCCCCCATTCTTCCCTTTGAGAGATTGACGATGAATATCTTTTTTTCGTCCATCATCTTCCGCAGGTCGAAGGTGGAGCGAGATTGTCCCACGATGTTGCGGATAAGCGGATTGGCGGTGAATTGCCCGACCTTGTTCTGAATCGCGGGAGTCGCTTCACGCGTGTACGTGTCGGTAAAGGCCGCGAATTCTTCGGTCCAGAACGATTTGACGATCGGGTCCGTGATCTTTTCGACCACAGCGTTCCTGAAGGTCTTGTTGGTGAGCATGCGGTTCACGTCGAGCAATGTCGAATCGGGATATTCGAGGAGCGCGAGAAGCGTATTTTGCAAAATGTATTCCATTCTCGCGCTCCATGCGTCGACCCAAATGCGCTTCAAGGCGCCCATGAGGCCCGATACGACGAGATGACGCTTGTCGTAACCCACGTCCTCCATGACGTTGAACCCGAGCGGATAATCGGTGTCGAACGGCGCAAAATACACGACATCCTTGATGCGCTCGTGCGGAACGAAATCGAGGAGACGCTCCGCGGTCGAGCCGTGCGGGTCGATGAACGCGATGCCCTCTCCGTTCTGGATGTCCTGTATAGCCATATTTTCGAGCATGGTCGATTTACCCATGCCCGTCTTTCCGATGACATAGATGTGTTTCCCACGATCATTCGCGCGTATGCCGAACATCTCGCGCTTGCCACGCGTGTGTGTCGCCGCGAAATAGGTGATACGGCGATCATCATCCTTTTCGTCAGGATGCATGCAAGAAGTATACCGTATTTGGGGGCCCTATTCTGACTGTTTCAGAACCGCTTTGAGGCTCCGATATTTGTTGGCGGGGTCCCAAAACATGTACGAGTCGAGGCCCGCGTCCTCATTGGCCTTTATCTGCTCGGCGACCATTGCGGGCGTGTAGGTGACCGGGTAGTCGAACGACTGGAGCCACGGTCGCATCTTTTTGGCGGAATATACCGGCTTGGAATACATGGCGGGGGTCGAAGTGCCAATGCGTTCGTACGCGAACGAACCGATGGATGTCGTCGAAGCAACGGTGCGTCGAACTGCGCTTTGCATAGAGAACTTCACGATGTCGTATGAGTGCTCGTTTACGTTGGTATACCCTCTGAATCCTTTCGGATAGTGTGAGGGGTACACCATCGGAGCAATGTAATCGAAATACGGAAGCGCCCGTTCGAGTTGTTGGCCGATATTCAAGTCGTCGACATTTGTCGTCACCATGCCAAAGAGGTCCGCGGACATCACGACACCCAAGGGTTTGAGCTGGTCGTACAAATACTTGTAAAACTCTTCGAGCGCGACCTGTTTGTTCTTCCCCGCGCTCCAGGAATATACGGCCTCGCTCATTGGGCCGTCGGAAGGAAAGCGAATGTAGTCAAAGTTGAGCTCGTCGAACCCAAGCGCGTACGATTCTTTCGAGAGTTCGACGACGGTGCTCCAGTACGGCTTTGCACCGACGTCCACGAAAGCGAGTCCTTTGAAATCCTTCCACACTCCTCCGCCTTTCTTTTGCACCGCTTCGTCGGGGTGGACGCTCGTGTAGTACGGATTCTGAAATACCGTGATGCGTCCTATCACGTATATATTCTTTTGGTGTAACGTCTCAATGAATTCTTTCATGTCTTTGGCGCCGCATTTTTCAGAAACCATGTCCTTCAAAATGAGATTCTCCGTCGGAAAACCAATCTTGCCTGTGTAATCGCGGATGTCGATGACGATAGAGTTCAATTCGGTCGAGTCGATAAGCTCGACAAGAGATGCGCGCAGCGAAGGTGTGCCGACCGCACACTGCGTCATATACACGGCTTTTAGTGGCACGGGCGTCGGCAGATGACGAACCGAGAGCGACGACGGAGACTTGAAGAGGATATCGGGCGCTTGCCCTGAACCCGTCGGAGGGGTCGTCGTTGTATTGCGAACAAAGCTCATCTGTGTTGCGGTAGAAGAGGCTGCTGTCGCAATCCCGGCTACTAGCATCAAACCGCCCACGAACATCCACCCCCTAGACATCATGAATACCCATCCGCGCTGTATCTGTCTCACTCGGCAAATTCTCTACGTATGAGTTAGTCTCGCGCCGCTCCGGCCCTGCAATACGCCTGCGCACGATAATGCCCAGAATGACCGTGAGAATGCCGGCAATGAGAAAAAGCACCGAATCCCAGCTATTGGGAAAACCCAAAAAAGGTAGGACTGCCACGAATGCACCGGTGAGCATAATGAGCGCGTCGAGTGTCATAAACAGAATAGTACGTAGAAAATAGTAAATAGTAAATAGGAAAAATTTCACTACCAACTACCTTCTATAACTTACTGACTATCACAACAAATTCGCCGCGGGCCTTTTTCCCCTTTTCGAGCGCTTGCACAAGCTCTCGCGGCATTCCCTGAAGAACTTCTTCGTGTATCTTCGTGAGCTCGCGGGCGATGGTGACGCGACTTTTGGGTGCGACGTTTTCCAGCTCATTGAGCAATTTCAATATACGATGAGGCGATTCATAGAGAACGACGGGTATCTCACTTTTGGCTATCGCTTTGATGGCGGTTTGACGGCCCTTTTTGTGCGGTAAAAATCCGAGAAAGGTGAATTGCGTGGCATCTACGCCGGTGATAGAGAGTGCAGCAGTGAGAGCCGACGGACCGGGAATTGCTTCGATTTTCACATCGGGAAGCTCTTGCCGGACTTGCGCGACGAGGCGTGACCCTGGGTCGGAGATTCCGGGCGTACCCGCATCCGTCACGTAGACCACGTGTTCGCCTTTTTCGAGCCGTTCTATGACCTCGTTCCCTTTTTTCCCTTCCGTCGCCGCATCGAGGCGGAATACCGACTTGCGGAGTCCATAGTGATTGAGAAGCTTCAAAATGACTCTCGTGTCTTCTGCATAGACGACCGTACACTCTTTGAGATTCCATAGCGCACGGAATGTCAGATCTCCGAGATTCCCTATTGGTGTTGCTACGATTGACAGTTTGCCTGTGGTGAGTCCGTCGAATCCGCCCATGGCCGCACAGTACGCTTCGTTTTAGCCATTGGCAACCAGGCGCGAGGTCGGTACAATCAGCCGGTGCCACCGCTCCTCCGCAGAATAGTGGGCTGGAAGTTTACCCGGTATGGTCTTGTCGGCGTTTTGAACGTTATCTTAAGCTTCGCGATATTTAATTTCCTGCTCTTCGTCTCCGGCGTCGCGCAAGGGATCGAAGTCACATTTTTTTCCATCATTACCTTTGCGATCGTTGTAACCCATTCATTCTTTTGGAATAAATGGCTCGTATTCAAGTCCGATGGAGCGGCACACCCCGAATACATAAGATTCTTCGCCGTCTCGAGCACGACGTCGCTCATCAACGTGGGGATCATTTCCTTTCTCGTGAATGTGGCCGGGGCGCCCGAGGGTGTCTCACCGACACTATGGGCGAATATCGCGGTCCTCCTGACCATTCCCGTTTCAGTCTTGGGCAATTTCTTTGGATACCTGCTGCTCGTTTTCAGGAAACAGCCCCTGCCCGCACCTCCTGAACAAACGAATACTGCCACTTGAGCGGTTTAGCGGGGTTACCCACTACGGCCACATTACGTATTCCCTTGCTACTCCTCTGTTACTTGTTCGGCGACCTTGTATATGTCGCCGGCACCCATCGTGATGATGAGGTCTTTTTTAGCGCTACTCTCTAAAAGTTCCCTGCGGATTGCGTCGAAGTCGGGGAGCGAGACAACATTTTTGTTTTTCTTCGCGATCGCTTTCGCGAGCATGTCGCTCGAAACGAGGCCCTCGTCCTTCTCGCGCGCCGCATAGATGGGCGCAAGCAGGATGCGATCGGCCGTCGCAAGCGCGTCCACGAAGTCGTCGAAAAGATCTTTGGTACGGGAATAGAGGTGTGGATGGAATACGACAGTAATTTTCTTTTGCGGGAATTTCTCGCGCGCCGCCTCTATCGTTTTCCTCGCCGCCGTCGGGTGGTGCGCGTAATCGTCGTAAACAGCGGCTCCGTGTGGCGTCTCTCCCTTGTATTCGAAGCGACGCCATGAACCTTTGAACGCTCGGAGTGCCGTGTCGGTAACGTCGTCGGAAATATCGGGAAATGCGGCTTGTGCCGCCGCTTTCGCGGCGCGCGCGTTCATTTTGTTGAACTCCCCTATCTGCGAAAGCGTCGGAACATCTACTCTCGTATAGTCGACGATCGCCGCGGTAACCCGTCCGAGTATCGGTGCAATGTTCACTTCGGCCGGCGTCGTCACGATCACGCCCCCTTTCGGCACACGCTCGGCTGCGACACGGAACGTGCTCTGCAGTGCGGACAGCGACGGGAAAAAATCGGTATGGTCGAGCTCGATGTTGGTGATGACGAGCATCTCCGGCAAAAGCTCCAGAAGATGGTCGCGGTATTCGCACGCCTCGACAACAAGGAGATCATTCTGACCAGGTAAGAAATTGGAGCCCCAATCGGTGACGAGCGAGCCCACGATCGCGGTCGGCTCTTTCCCTGCCGCTTTCAATATCGCCGCGAGCATTGCCGTGGTCGTCGTTTTACCATGCGTGCCAGCAACGGCGATCGTCCGCATGCTCTTTGAAACCTCTCCGAGCGCTTCGAAATACGAGGTCTGGGGAATATTCATTTCTCTTGCTCGGACACGTTCACGATTGTCGGCCGGCACGGCGTCGCTATAGATGAGGAGTTCGACATCAGCGGGAATATTACGTTGCTCGTGTCCGATAGAGACTGGTATTCCTTTTTTTGCGAGCATCGCTGTCACCGGCGATTCATCCCTATCCGAACCCGTGACCGTCTTCCCCTGATGCAGAAATAGCTGCGCGAGCGCCGACATGCCTATCCCGCCTATTCCGACAAAGTATATTTTGTTCCGTTGCATAAAATTCTTACTGCGGGTACCGCCGACCTGCCCCGTAGCCATGCGAAGCATGTGGTACCGGGGTGCCCACCATGTATATGCGCTCCGGCACTTGCATAATGGCAGTATACAACCGCTCTTGGAGATGCCTTCTCGACGTGCCATAAAGGTAGCGGCTGCACCTTAACCCGATCAGAAGGGTGGGGTTCGGAAAACCTGCTCTTCTGATCCTTGACATTCTGACAGAGAGGAGACAGCTGAAATGCGTATCTTGTCATGGCTCACGCGGGCCAACTTTATGGCGATCTTCGGCAATCAGGAGAATGCCGAAATCGCCGCCCAGCTGCGAGAACTGATGTCCGCGGCGGTTCACTGTTCCATCAAGCTCGACCGTAAATTCGAATTACGCGAGAGCGACATGGTTGAAGACGAACATCGCGGAGACGCAGCACTGGGACGTATCGAAGATGCGCTGGAGCGCGCCTTCCTGGTTCGTTTCGGCAAAGCCGATCCAACGCGGCTTGCTCATGAGCTCGACGACATCATCGATGGGATGCGAGACGTAGCCCGTCATGTGGAAACTTATCAAGCGTTCCTGAAAGACTTCCCTGAGTCGAGTTGGGATCTCATTGAGATCGTCAAGAAGGGGATCGACAATCTCGACAAGATGATCAGCGAAGTGCTGAACGGGCGTGTGAATCGTTCGCTGGTTAGCCAACTTGCGAGCGAAATCAGCGACCTCGAACGACAGGCGGATGTCATCCGTGCGAGGGCCGAACAAGAGTTGGCGTCGCAACCAACCATCGGTGACTTCAGGTCGTTCTTCGCCCAAAAAGGCCTGAACGATCTTCTTGAAGGCATCACCGATCATGCAAAGCACTGCACAGTCAACGTGCTTGCAATCGCGCGACAGGAGGCGTGAATGGACTGGCTTACGCTTGCGCTGTTCGGTGCGTTGTTTGTCTATTTGCTGATTCTCTTTGCGGAGGCAGTGAATGGATGGACGGACGCTCCAAACGCGATAGTGACGATCGTATCAACGGGCGTACTCCCTCCAAGAGTCGCTATCGTACTCGCGGTTGTCTTCAACATAATCGGCGCCGCTTCCGGTCTTGCCGTTGCAAAGACAATAAGTGGCGGATTCGTCGAACCATCGGCAGTGACGCTGCCTGCAATTGGTGCCGCGATGGTCAGCGTCATCGCGTGGGGTTCCTTCGCGGGAATTACCGGCCTGCCGGTCAGCAAATCACACGCACTCGTAGCCGGTATCACTGGTGCAGGACTTGCGTGTGGCGGACCGGAAGCATTGATCGGGTGGGGGTGGTGGCTCGTTCTCATCGGTCTTGCGTTTTCTTCAGGTATCGGATGCGTGTTGGGCTTTGCAATCGGCAAACTCGTGACTCGCATTGCGATTACGTTGACGAACCTCGGTGTGCGACCATCGGGGCAGAAGTGGACATTCGATCACCTGCAAATGTGCTCGGCGACCGCGATGGCGTGGGCTCATGGCCTCAATGACGGCCAGAAGTTTATCGGCATTTTCGCGTTCACTCTTGTCATGCAGAGGCACGCTGATAAGGACTGGATACCGTGGTGGGTAATTGTTGTCTGTGCTCTCACCATGGGAGCGGGCACCGCGCTTGGCGGCTGGGAGATCATGCGGACTGTCGGGATGCGTATGGTTCGTCTCAACTCCATGCAGGGGTTCGCCGCAGAGCTGACCGCTTCGACAATCATCTTTGCGGTCTCGAAATTCGGCGTCCCTCTCTCGACGACACACACGATCAATACATCGATCGTCGGAGTGGCCGCTTCGAAGAGTATTCGGAACGTACGCTGGAATGTTCTCGGCCGAATCGTCCTCGGGTGGGTTTGCACATTTCCTATCTGCGGGACAATCGCTTTCGTCGCCGCACTCGTTGCTAATCGGGTGTTCCAATGAAGGCATCAACAAATAACCGCTCCCCTTGCTTCACGCTTGGGGAGCGGGATTATTTTCACTATTGCTTCAGGGCGAAAGAAGGTACAATAGACCTGTGAAAGACCGTGAGAAGAAAGTGAAATTCAGTTTCGAGGAGTTGCGTATGAGCGGCACGCACCAAAGCAGCGCGAAGCGCAAAAAGGCGTTCATTGAATACTTCGAGATGTTCGAGGAATTTCCCTCATACCTTTTTGACAACAGTCACGGCATAGATAGTCTCCTTTCCGAAACCATTCAAGATATCCAAAAAGATCCGACCACGCCGCAAAAAGTGCTGAAGGGCATCGAGACGCTCTTGCAGCGGCTCACTTTGGAACAGCGACGCGTGTAGTCTTTTCAGAACGGCCAAAGTGCTGATATACCGAAGAAGAACACGATGACGAGACAAAGCACGACCGAGGTGAGTATAAAGTAGAAGCTCGTTTTCATAAGGCGCCTGCTCTCGGCATCGCTCGCACTCTCACGGAACCACCCAACAAAACCCCACACGAAGATCGCGAGCGCAAAGACGACGCAAGCGAGAAAGAGGAGCGCGAGGCCGGAAGCAAGTAAGGCGTGCATATTATAAATTCCGCACAAGGCTCATAAACTGATCGTTACGGTCGTACTCGTTCTTGAACATCCCGAAAGAGGCGAAGGCAGGACTAAAAAGTATATTACCCTTCGACGACGTTTCCAGAGCGGCAGCGAGCGCGCCGGAGAGACTGTTCGTCTCGACACACGGTACTCCCGCCTTGTCCAATGCGACTTTGAGTCGCTCCGTTCCTTTGTAGTTCTCGTGCATGAGTAAGATCACATGTGAGACTTTATGTTTGATCGTTGAAACCAGCTCTTCGAGGGGCAATCCCTTCTCCGAACCTCCTGTGATCAGAACGATCTCGCCACCGAGCGCTTGCAATGCAGCGATCGTCGCATCCGGCGTCGTTGCGTTATTGTCATTGTAGATCTTCACACCTTCCACTTCGCGGACGAATTGCAATCTCCCTTCGACAGCTTCGAATGTTTCAAGACCACCTTTTATTTCCTCGTCGCGAAGGCCGAGAGCCTCAAGTGCCGCCGCCGCAAGCGAAGCATTCTCGCGATTGTGCACGCCAGGTATCCGTAATTTCCATTTTGCTGGAATTGCTTCGGGAACTATCGGGTCGAGCGGCGGACGCGCTTCGCGGATCTTCTCGACTATCGAGCCGCCGGTGATGAGGACGTCATCTGGTTTTTGATAGCGGAAAATATTCGCCTTGTCGGCAAAATAGCTGTCCATGTCAGGATAGTAATTGAGGTGGTCGGGCATCAGATTGGTAAAGACGGCGATGTGCGGACTCACCTTCAGTTCGCCAAAGCCTTGCAGCTGCCAGGAATCGAGCTCGAGAACGGCGATGTCCTCCTTGTGCACTTCCGGCAACATCGCGAGCGTAGAAAGACCACGAACGTTCCCGCCGAGAAAGATATGTCTTTCTCGCCCCGAGTTTGGTCGAGGGGCTGATCGAAGTACGTGAAATATCATGTGGGCGATGGTCGTCTTGCCGCGGGTGCCCGTCGTGCCGACGATGCGCGCGCCTTTATCCATCGCATATTTTGCAAATAGTGCTGTCGACATGTAGACAGGCACTCCCGCGGCATGTGCGGCCGCTATCTCCGGAGAATTGAGCGGGACACCGGCTGCTTTGATGACCATGTCGGTATCAGTGAAATCCTCGGTGCGATGGCCACCGAAATGGAAGGATACTGTCGAGAACTGGTGCAATCGTTTTACCGACTCGTGCAATTCTTCAGCTGTCTTCATGTCTGTGACGGTTATTTTAGCCCCTAGTTGAGCCAAAAATTCGACATCTCCCACGCCGCGACCGAGGAGCCCGAGTCCCATGACCGTAATGCGTTTGCCCTTAAAGTCCGACTTATAGTCGCTCATACGACATCTATCGTATACCGACTGCCCCGAAAAAGCTCGGCTACGCGCGTGCGGAATATCTCTGAATCTTTTGAGATACGGAACTGTGTTGCGCCACTTCCCTTCGTGTCGAACTGCCGCTCGACCTCCTCGGCAACAGCGTCTGCCGGGTCGATGATGAGCAACGGGCCGAATACGTCGGCTGCCACACGCTCGATGACATCGCGCACCAGCGGATAGTGCGTGCAGCCGAGGATGACACCGTCGTACACGTTCCCCTTTTTTATTGAGAATGCCCGAGAAAGAATTGAGGAGATCTTTTCCTCGGCCGCACCGAATTCAATGGCGCCGGCAAGTTCGGGTATCGGGAGTTCGTCGAGTTGTACACTCACGCCGAGCGCGCTTCTATAGATACCTGCGGCGATCGTCGCTGGTGTCGCGATGAGCAACATCCGTTTTCCCGCGTGCGTGCGCATTGCGTGTGCGAGCGGCCGCGTCATTTCGATGACACGCGCGTCGCCTGCCGCTCCTTCGAGCACCGAAAGGGACACGCTGTTGCACGCACTTACGATCTCATCGGCACCCATTTTTCGAAGAATATTCATTCCGCCCTTCGTGAGTAGAACCAGTTCGTCTGCACTGCGCTCTCCATACGGCGCGTTCTCTATGTCGCCAAAATATGCGATGTCAGCGTCCGGAGCGCGTCTACGTATTGCCGCGAGCACGGTGAGGCCCCCCGAGCCAGAATCAAAAAGACCGAGCATGTGCGCCACTATAGCACTTGTGATTTCTCTTACCCATTTTCTAATGCGTTATCCACCTTGTGCTCGCAACCGGCAGGAATACAATGCACTTCCTGTTGTTTGTGGAAGTGAGGTGACCCGCCTTCGTCAAGACTTCGGCGAGGCAAGGAATTCCTCCACTGTGCCGCAACGGTAATGCTTCTGCCCCGAGATGATCGAGGGGTGGGAGATGAGTCCGGTCGTCAGACGACAGTCACATCCCGAGCAGGAGAACACCGCATACGGTGTGTAAGGAAAAATCTCTGCTCGGACGCAGAGTTTTTCATTTTACATATGACACGTACCAAATACCTCGTCTACCTTCTCATCACCGCTGTCGTGGCGACGATTGGCATTGCGTTAGCGTTTCGTCCGATTCCGAGCCTTATCACGACAAACATAGCAACGACCACAGAACCTTCGGCCGCAGCGGAACGCGCGATCGCCGTCTCGCTTTCTGTTGGTGATAAACACTATACGGCTTCTGTGCCCGACGACTCGACCGTTATCGAATTAATGCACTCTTCTGCCTCCACGGCAGAGTTCACCTTCGATGGACGCGACTACCCTGCACTAGGCTTTTTCGTCGAATCCATCAACGGTAAGAAAAATGTGGACGGATACTACTGGTTCCTCTACGTGAACGGAAAACCTTCCGAAACGGGCGCTTCTCAAACGACACTCAAAGACGGTGACGCCGTTGAGTGGAGATACAAGAAGAGTCATTAGCAACCAATAAACTCATCGTATGTCTCATGCCACACGTTTACTCGTCAGCTCTGCGCTGCTGTCCCTTTTGCTCCTATTCCCTCACTCTACGTTCGCGATAAGCATCGAGGGCAACGTGGAGCCAGCGGCAAATTGTACGATCCAAGATAAGAACGGGGCAGAACACGCCTTTCCGAAAGATGGCTCACCCAGTGGCCTCCTTGCGGTCTGTGTCCTCGCAAAAGCGCTTGAAACGGGCATCATATCCAGTGTCCAACTTAGTGAATTCACAGGTTTCGGACTGTTCGTCGAAGGTTTGAACGGAGTCGTCTCTGGCGGAGACGAGTTCTGGGCGCTCTTCCGCAATGGCGTCATGGCGGACTGCGGCATTGAGTGTTTGCCCGTTGTGAGTGGGGATACGATCTCCTTCATTCTTACATCGTTCGATGGAGAAGACCGCGGCTCCACGGTCGTATTGCATATAACCTCTCCCATTGAAGTGAAAGCGGCGTCCTCGGGCGGTGGAGGAGAATTTTTGAAAGATCGCGCCTTCGACGTAGCGGCGGCCATACAGTACCTCACGGGCTTGCAGCATCCTGACGGCTCGTTCGGCTCCCCAATGCTCACCGATTGGGCGGCCATAGCCCTCGGCGCCGCGCATGACGACATTTGCAACGAATCATGCAAGAACGCGCGGGATCGCCTGCAAACATATCTTTCCGACTCTCCTATCACCGGGAGGGCAACAGACCTTGAACGCCGCATCATGGCGCTCGAGGCGCTTGGCATAGATCCGTACTCGGCCAAAGGTGCGCCGTTGGAAAAACTCATCGCCCTGTTTGATGGTACACAGATGGGAGACGCCACTCTCGTCAACGATGACATCTTCGCGCTCTTTCCCCTGCTTAACGCCGGATATGCGACGACCGACCAGGTGCCAAACGCAATTCTCAACGTTGTGCTCTCAAAGCAAAGAGTGAACGGTTCGTGGGATGAAAGCGTCGACCTCACGGCTGCCGCCATCCAAGCGTTGCGACTTTTTCCTACGAACATCGCAGCGCTTGAAGCACTTCGAGAAGCGGAGATCTATATCCGTCGCAATCAGGACGACTCCGGCATATTTGGGACGCGAAGCTTCACCTTGAGTTGGGTACTCCAAGCCATCGCTGCTCTTGGCCAGACGCCGCAAGAATGGAAGAAAAGCGGCATGACGCCGCTCGGATATCTCGGCGTGCTCCAGCAAGAGGACGGCGGCGTCGAGCCGATGAGCGTAGGCACTGATAATCGTGTATGGGCAACCAGCTACGCCATTCCCGCCGCGCTTGGAAAGACGTGGGATTCGATCCTTAGCGACTTTGCGAAGCCTGACGCACCGGAAACTGAACTGGTTGCGGGTACTTCAACGACATCGTTAGAGTCTGCAGTCCCACCGCCGCCGACGCCGCGGAAAGTTCAGACCGACACTCCAAAATTGACAGCGAGACTGACCGCCATTCCTTCACCAATCCCAACCACCGTGATGAGTTCAACAACTGCAGAAAGTCAAATTGCTGCAGCTGGTAACGCTCAAAAAGATACCGACAACTTTAGTCTTGCACTGTGGGTCACCGGCGTCGGTCTGATAGTTTTCTTCTTCGGCTACGTGTACGCACGGAAGTGGGTCGAGAGCCTCGATATTTAAAAAGCGGGGCGTACATATCGTCTTTTGCGGGGATCATGACTTCCTTCG
>Ga0209542_10014870_pt1 | contig 13164 bp, 13 predicted proteins | sample RifCSPhighO2_01_FD_184028 | JGI IMG/M metagenome (GOLD analysis project Ga0209542, IMG submission 184028) | Soil microbial communities from Rifle, Colorado - Rifle CSP2_plank highO2_0.1 (SPAdes) (version 2) | ecosystem: Environmental > Terrestrial > Deep subsurface > Rock core/Sediment ... | reverse complement strand
ACAAAGAAGTTACCTATGATGGCTATGGAAAAGTGAAAGGAAACTGCGATGCGGACTTAGTGCTTAATGTGATGCGAGATTTTTACGAGCGTAATCTGAAAGAGGCGGTATTAGTAACTAACGACGGCGACTATAGCAGTTTGGTAACATTTCTAAAAGAAAAAGAGGTATTTCGCGCGCTTTTATCGCCGAGCAACTCCTGTTCATTTCTGCTCCGAAAGCTCAATATCCCGATTGTATATCTTAATGTGCTTCAAGGAAAATTGGCAACTAGAGTCCAAAAAGAAAAAGCCCCCGGTGCGGACGAGTCCGCACAAGGGTCTCTTTCATAGTGAATACATATATGATAGCAACCGCTCGCTAAAAGTCAATAGTTATATACATCACCCAATATGACCCAAAACATCCAACAACTAAGAGAAGAATTTAAGCAAAAGATAGATATCTTGAATAACTATCTTTTTGCGCAGGGTTTGAGCGATCCGATGACGCGCATTCAGCAGTTGAGCTTTTTGTTTTTTTTAAAAATGCTTGAGGAGCAGGATATAGCGATGGAAAATGAGGAAAAACTTACCGGACGTAAGCATAAATCTATTTTCGCGGGAGCAAAAGATAAATTTCGTTGGTCTCGCTTGCGTGAAAAAACTGGCCCAAATTTATACAAGTTCGTCCGCGATGAAGTGTTTGAATTTGTCACCGAACTTCACAACGGACACGATAATGTCCGCCAAGTATTTGAAGGCGCAAAACTACTTATTCCCGACGAGGCAACGCTGAAAAGAACTATTGAAATTATCAACGACATAAATTTTTCAAGTTTAGACACCGATGTTAAGGGCGATCTTTACGAATACCTGCTTCAGCAAATAAATTCTGCCGGAAAACTGGGCGCGTTTCTTACTCCTCGCCACATTATTCGCGCCATTGTTGAAATGGTAAATCCAAAAATCGGGGAAACAATTCTTGACCCGGCCTGCGGCACCGGCGGGTTTTTGATAAACGCTTATGACCATATCCGGCTAAAAAACAGCGACGCGAAAAATCTTGAAGAAAGAAACGGACGGATGGTCGGCTATGGAGAAAAATTGAATAAAGAACAATGGAAATTTCTCACGCAAAAAACATTTAGCGGATATGATGTCGCGCCTGAAATGGTGCGGCTGGCGTTGATGAATCTTCTGCTCCACGGCCTTGAGGGAGCGCGTATTTTGAGGAAGGATACGGTTGCCGGAGCTGAAGATGAAGAAGAGGCGATGAGATTTTCCGCCAGAGGCGGACCAGCCTCGGGCTGGGATGTTATTTTAACCAATCCTCCTTTTGCCGGACTCGTGGATGCCGGCCGCATAAAACCCACCCTGCCTGTCAGATCAAAAAAGACGCAGATTCTATTTCTTGGCTATGTTATCAATTCTCTTAAGCCAAATGGTCGGGCCGGGATTATTCTCCCCGAGGGTTCGCTTTTCGGCACCAACAAAGATGACAAAGAAATCCGCCGTTATCTTTTGGAAAACACAAAGCTGGAAGCAGTTGTCTCAATGCCTGCTGGAGTATTCCAGCCATACGCCGGAGTAAAAACCAGCTTTTTAGTATTCAGACGAAAGCCCGCTCCGAAATTGGATGAGAAAGAACAAATCTGGTTTTTTAATATGAAAGGCGATGGCTCTTCACTTTCTGCCGCCAAAAAGTTCGGCCCGCAGTATAAAAATGATATTCCGAAGTTGCTTGCGTTATGGACAGAACAAAAAATAGAAAAACCCTACAGTTGGCTAACGCCTGTTAAAGATATCGTCGAGAATGACTACATTCTTTCGGCTAATACTTATAGCCCCTACAACGGCGAGGAAGAAGTGAATCACCGCGATCCTAAGGAAATTTTGGGGGAGATAGATAAAATTGATAACGAATTGCAAAAAACGAAAGAAGATTTAGCTAAAAAATTAAAAGCATTATGACAGAAGAACAACTCGGTAAATTATTTTGTGATAAATTCATTCCCGCGACAAGCAAGGTTTTTCGTAAATTCTCTCACAACCTCAATTTAGATAGAGAATGGAATTACTACACGGGTACGGATATGGATATTGTGGAGATAATGGCAGACAACACAATTATTGGATACGAGTTAAAAGGTTATCGAAAATTTAAAGGGAATCCCGAGCCACCGGGACTTTATGAAGGACTTGACCAAACATTAAACTATTTAAATCTCCCTTATGTTTTCAATAAGAATCAAGAAATGTTATTTAATGGTGGTGTCCCAGATTATGTTTATTTAGTCCACGCCCGACAAAATGCAGAATTTCAAGATTATGAACGGAGAGTGTTTAGCGTGACACCGATTGGGTTTATTATCACAACTCCCGATGAGAAATTTCACAAAGTTCAGGAAGCTAAACAAAATCCTATTCAAAACAAAGAGGCGAAAGAGCATTTTTTGAATAATCTTAATTCGTTAGGTAAATTTTTAGTGAGATAATATGATAAAAAATTCTACAAATTATCGCGGATCAGTTTGGAGAAAGTGGGATTTACATATTCATACTCCAGCGTCGTCGCTGGAGCACTCTTTAGGCGATAGCTTTGATATATATGTTGAGCGTCTTATAGATGCTATAAAAACTCACGACATTTCAGCGATAGCTACTGCTGACTACTTCACTATTGAGGGATATAAAAATCTTCTTCGTTATTATGATAAGTCAAATCATACAATTTCTGTGAACAAAAAATCTGCCCAGCTTTATTTAATACCGGGCGTTGAACTGCGTCTCAATAATTTTAATAGTCAAAGTGAATCTGTTAATTTACATTTATTTTTTGACCCAGATTATTGCTCGTCTGGTTTTATTGAGAGTAATTTCTTGGAAAAATTACAGGTATCATACAGGGGCGGTGAATACGACTTAAAAAGACAAAATATTCTCGCCATTGGAAAAAGTATTGTTGAATCAGCGGCCATAGATATTGGTCAAGATTTTTCCAAGATTGATGCTGAAAAAGAAAAAGAATATACCCAAAAAGCTTTGTCCGCGATTGCCCTTAACAAAAAAGACATAAACGATGCTTTAGAAGCCATTGATAAAATCTTTAAGAATCAAAGTTTGCCTAATAGAAGTTATTTAGTAGCTATAGCCGGTAAGGGTCATGGTGGTTTACAAAATTTGAAGTGGTTTGAGGATAATAAAAGTTTTTCAAGAGCAGGTCTTTTACGAGAGGATATAACTCATCAAGCGGATATTATTTTTTCAAACGAACCAGCCGACCGGAATTTTTATTTGGGTAAAGACAACGCTACTCCACCAACGGAAGTGGAAGAAAGGTTTAAAAATCTTAAACCCTGTGTTTGGGGTTCAGACGCGAAAGAACTTGATAAATTATTACATTCATCAAACGGTAATTCCCTTGACTACACTTGGATAAAATCAGATGTAACTTTTGAAGGATTAAAGCAAATATGTTATGAACCGGATTTACGGGTGCGTGTTCAACAAGATGACCCCAGTGAGGAAGAAACTTTTGCGAAAATAGAAAAGGTGGAGATAGATTTACCAGCCGATTTAAAAATTAAAGACAAAGAATCTACAGAGGCAATCCCTTTTTGTATTCAAGGAAAACAAGAAATTGAGTTTTCATCTAATTTGACTTGCGTTATCGGTGGGCGTGGTTCAGGTAAAAGCACGCTTATCCATATACTATACAACCTTGTTCCGGGTCGTGATGCTAACCGCCTTGATAAAGTTAATTCGCCCTTGTTTAACTTACAGCTTGGGTCAAAAGACGAGTTAGGAAAGGTGCGCTCAATGACTAAATCTGACATACCGCCAAGCACAGAGTTTTTTCTTCAAAATGAAGTTGAAAAATTCGCAAAAGATATTAACGAAATGTCTAACCTCGTGAGAGCGCGTCTTTATGGTCTGTCGGCAATTGATGATACGCAAAAGAACCTCCAGCAACTTGAAGGCGACTGGAAAATTAAAGCCAGCGCAGTGGACGAACTAATTACTGCTTATGATGAAATTACTCGTATTGACCAACGGATAATATCGCTTGAAAAACAAAAAGGAACTTTAAAAAAACAAACGGATGTTATTCGTTCAAAAGAGTATAAAAACCTCCAAAAAGAGATTGAGGATTTAGCAAACAAAATCAGTAGCTTTGAGACGTACGAGAAAGAATACAGAAGGATAATACTTGAAATCACCACCCTTGTTAAAAGTGTTGGAAGATTGGACTGGAGTAAATACGGTGGACAAACTGCTCTGGACGATTTTTCTACCGAGCTTCAAAAAGGTAAGGACAAAATTCAAGTGTCTTTTGATAGTGTGAAAAGTGAATATGAGAAAGCCGATTACAGTACACAATTAAATGATAAAAAAGTTCAGCTTAAAAAGTTTCTTAAAGACAAAGGGCTTCCCCCCGAAAGTATTGGCGAAATTGCTACAGCGACACAACAGGTCGCTAACTTAGAAGAAGAAATAAAAGTATTACAGCAAGAAAAGATACCCTATCAAGAAACTTACGAACAAAAAGACGCCGCTATCCTCGCTTATAAAGAAACGCACTCTTCTTACAAAGTTAGATTTGAAAGCGTAACCAGTCAACTACAAGAAGGTTTAGACGACTTGAAATTTGACGAGCATCAGGGGGGTATATCTTTCCATTTGAGAACAAATAATGAGTTGCTAAAAGATGAGGTTGCGGACTTCGTTAAAAGCAATAATTCTTCAAAAGTTGTCTTAAGAGCTAACGATATAAAAAGCGTTATCTTCAATAACGAAACCATCTCTTTGGACGACTTAATTGACAACCCATTAAAAATTGCGGAAGTGGTTAATAGTTCCGAGAACGCCGATGTCCATACGCAAGTCATACAAGAGTTGGTTAACGAACCAATTTTTGTTGAGAAGCTTCATCTTCGTATGAAGAAATACCACTTTGATATAAAAAATATACAAGTTCAAACAAAACTTGGCGAGAAGCTTCTCCAAAACACTTCTTTTGGGGAAAGGTGCGGGATTGTTATGGCCATTGCTCTTGTTGCCGGCACAAACCCAATAATTATTGACCAACCAGAAGATAACTTGGATGGAAAATATATCTCAAATGTTATTGTCCCGCTTATTCGTAGCCAAAAACAAAGACGACAAATCATTTTAGTAACCAGAGACGCCAATATAGCAATTGGTGGAGATTCCGAACTCATTTTAATTTTGGATAAAGAGGAAAGTGGGACTGCTTTACTACCGACCACTATTGAAAATAGGGAGATTAGACCGAAATACATTTGGATTCTTGATGGTGGGGCGTTGGCTTTCCAAAAAAGAGAAGAAAAGTATTGTCTCCAAAGGAAAAACTAACTTTATGCTTTGGCCAACAAAAAAATTAGGGGAAGTCTTGGAGTATGAGCAACCAACAAAATATCTTGTTAGCTCAACTGACTATAAAGACGAGTATCTTATTCCGGTTTTGACTGCCGGTAAATCTTTTATATTAGGGAATACAAACGAGAAGAGTGGTATTTTCCCGAAGGAAAAATTACCAGTAATTATTTTTGACGACTTCACTACTGCTATCAAATTTGTTGATTTTCCCTTTAAGGTAAAATCATCGGCAATGAAAATTTTACATGCAAAGAAAGACAAGGCAGATATAAGGTTTTTGTTCTATAAAATGTTAACGATAAAATTCCAGCACGATCAACACAAGCGGTATTGGATTTCGGAATGTTCAAATCTTAAAATCCCTCTTCCGCCTTTCGAAATCCAAAAACAAATTGTTGAGCGGTTGGATAAAATCGCTGAAGCGCGGAAATTAAATGACGAACTCATCCAAAAAACCGACGAGCTTTTTCAGTCGCTTTTGCATTCTCTAATTCGCGCGAATAGTGGAATGGTTAAAAAGTTAGGAGAAATTGCAGAAATTATAATGGGACAATCGCCGCCGTCCTCAACTTACAACAAAAAGGGCGAAGGGTTGCCATTTTTTCAAGGTAAAGCTGAATTTGGCGAAATGTATCCTACAGCTGTTAAATATTGTTCAAGGCCAACACGCATAGCGGAGGCAGGCGATATTTTAATGTCTGTGCGTGCTCCAGTCGGAAACATAAATTTAGCAAAAGAAAAATCAGGGATTGGACGAGGTTTGGGAGCGATAAGAGCAGGAAAAGGCGTTGATCAATTATTTTTATATTTCTTTTTTTTAAAGAACGAAAACAACTGGTCTAGACTTTCGGTAGGGAGCACTTTTTTAGCAATCCGTAGAAATAATTTAGATAATCTTGAAATCCCCCTCCCACCCCTCAAAACCCAAAAACAAATCGTTGCGAAACTTTCCGCGGCACAGGAATATAAAATCCAACTCCTCGCCCAAAAATCAAAACTCAAAGAACTTTTTGATTTGGCACTTCATAAATCTATGCAAAACTAATATGGAGATAGAAAATAAAGAACAAATTTTACAAAGGCGGAAGGAAATAGAAAAAGAGCTTTTGGAGATGCTGAAGGAAACCAAGAGCGATTTTGGGCTGGATGACATTAAGGAGATTATCTATAACGAGGATGGGCAAGATAGCTTAACCGACATCATCGCAATGTTTGACACTGGGCAGGGCGCGGCCGAACTTCAAAATGTGCTTGAGGTTGTAAATGACGCTTGGAATTACTTCCAGCATAAAGTTATCGGCGGCCTCTCCCCGGCGGAGAAATTACTGGAATATAAGGAACAGCAAAAATAACACTATGGTCAAAGTCATACAAAAAGACAATCAAGAACTATACCAATGTGAGGATCGCTGTGGATAACTTTTAAGGGTCTGGACGGTGGATTGCATTATTAAAGGGAATTGCGCTATAATTTCTTTACCTATATGGTAAAGAAAAACTTGCTTTATTTGCCGTATCAATATATTATGAAATTAGATTTCGATAACCCTAGGCACGAGTCCCTGATCAATGATTGTGATGCTTTGGCCAGAAAATACAATAAAATGGGGTAAGAAATTGCCAACGACATTTTGGCTGCGGTTGAGGTTTTGCGTGCCGCTGATACGCTATTCGATGTTCCCCGGAGCTATAGGCCGCATCCGCTTAAGGTTGAGTACAAGGGCTGCTTTGCGGTAGATGTAACCAAAACACATAGAGTGATATTTAGACCCAATCATGATGGCGATCCAAGTTTTCGCATCGACAACTATAAAACTATTACAGCGGTCATAATTATAGAAATTTTCAAAGATTATCACTACTAAAATATGGTTTACAATCCCAACAAAGCAATACATCCCGGCCATATTATCTCTCGTTCTTTAGAACGAGAGGGCTTGTCACAGAAAAACCTGAGCGAGCGTACGGGCCTCACTGAAAAACATATTAGCCAAATAATAAATGGCGAAGCTTCTATTACCGTAGAAACTGCCTTACTTTTAGAAAACGCGCTTGGTGGCGCCGCCTCTTTTTGGATTAATTTAGAAAAAAATTATCAAGAAACAAAAGCGCGGCTTGAGAGAACAGATTTGCTCAAGAGAGAAATTCCACTTATGACCAAGTTTCCGTATTCTGAATTGGTAAAACGCGGATATGTCGAGCAAACAAGTAATAGAGAGAAACGAGTTGAGAATCTCTGGAAGTTTTTTGGAGTGAACTCTCTTAGTTTTGTGCGACAAACAGAAGCCGTTGCTTATCGAAAGCGTGGCAATGTTAATCTAAAAAGCGAATCCATCGCCTCCTGGCTTCGTTGCGGAGAATTAGAAGCGAGACAAATTACCGTATCTTCTTTTTCGGATACGGCGCTGAGACAGTCCGTCGATAAGCTTAGGGAACTTACGTCGAAAGAGCCGCAAAGATATTCTGTAGAGGCAAAAACCGGATTGGCTGAATCTGGTGTAGCTCTTGTATATGTGCCCCACTTTCCCGGTACGAGTGTAAACGGGGCTGTGCGTTGGGTTGGAGATGCGCCCATCATACAACTAAGCCTTTTAGGCGCATATGCGGACATGTTTTGGTTTACTTTATTTCACGAAATTGGACACCTCCTCCTACACGGCAAAAAAGAGAAATTTTTAGAGTTTCAAAATGAAAAGGGCGGATATTTGTCGGGATCGCAAGAGAAGGAGAAAGAAGCAGATACTTTTGCAAGCAACTCGCTTATATCACCTAAACTTTATCAGGACTTTGTTCAATCTGGAGATTTTTCGCGCCCTGCGATAATAAAATTTGCAAAAGATGTTAGGGTGCATCCCGGAATTATTGCTGGGCGTCTTTGTCATGACAAAAAAATAAACTGGAAAAACGCGGCCGGAGTCAGAACTCGTCTAAGATTTGCCGAATAAGACCATGCCATGCTTCCCAAAAAGGCAATTGAAGAATTTAAGAAGATTTACAAAAAGTCCTACGGAGTGGAGCTTTCGGATGAGGAGGCCACGGATAAGGCCAATAGGTTGGTAAATTTGTATAAGGCGGTTTATTCGGATGAGTTGTGGAAATTGCCGAAAGATTTGAACTGGGAAATACCAAAGATGTGATTTGATCTATTGCCGCCACAAGGTAATATGCCCCCGCTATGAAGAAATCTGATTTCGGGGATATTATCGAGGTGGTTATTATCTTGGCAGTTCTTGTGGCCGGACTTTTTTACACCGCTTATGGCCTCTTTGATACGGGTTCTATTTCTGGCTCTCATAATCGCTACTACGAAGCGCGTGAGGGTTTCTAAAAAGCTCTTCCAGCTCGTCAAATTCGGGGCAATCTGGTGCCAAGGGTACACCCCCACACCTGTTTTCTACAAAATACTCTTCGTAATTCTTCGTTTGAGTTGCGCAAGTGCGTTGCCGTCTTTTTTCAACGAGTGCTCTCGGTGCCTTGCATCTTCCTTTGAAAAATATGCCTCATAATATCGCAACTCAAACAGAGTGCGTGATTTTGTCGAACGCACCTGTCCTTTGTTATGTTCCTCAAACCTGCGTCTCAAGTCGTTAGTTGACCCTACATACAGCTTCCCATCCAGTTTATTTTTCAGAATGTACACATAAAACATACAGATATCATAGCCAACTTGAGACGCATATGAAAACAGGTGTGGGGGCGAGTTCATAAGGATGTGCCAATCGTACAATTCCTTAAGAACCCGGTTCCACTGGGTTCGCATTAAGTCCACATTTTAGAAAAGCGCAAGGAATTGGAAGCCGCCTCGTTTCGCTCGGCGGCCAATTCGTATTGAATTTTGGGCGAAAAAATCCAGTGGCTACAATATTGATTCTACCTCGAACTTCATCCGATTAAAAATCTTAATGTGGCCTTTGGTGTTCGGATGAAGTCCGTCAATAAGGTCATCGTTTCCAACGATGTTTTCCATTGGGATGAATTTTAACTTGTTGTCCTCGCAAAACTTCTCAATCGCATTATCTAGTTGTGTAATGTTTTCGTTGTAATAAGATTTATCTGGCTTCCACGGACAAGGGGTGGTTTTTGATTCATCTATTTTTGTTAAGCCAACGAAAACAACTTTGTCGGTAAATTTCTTAGCGATAGAAAAAAGTTTTGTGAGATTTTGCTGAAATTCATCAAGCGAAACGCGCAAGCCGTTTGTAGAGTGGATAAATTGAGCATCATTGATTCCAATAGCGAAAATTATCAAATTCGGCTCGCGCGATTTTGCTTCAACTTCAATCCTGTTAAGTAAGTCGGCTGTGGTGTCGCCGGAAATACCAAGATTGTAAACATCTGTGTCATTATCTTTTTCCTCAAAATAATTTCGCAAGCGAGTAGCCCAGCCGCCTTGCTCTGGATCGTATGCGCCCCAAGTTATACTATCACCGAAAATTAAAATGTTCATATAATTTCTCTAACAAAAGCTTCAACACTTTTAGATAATTTCACCTCGTATCCTTTGAAGCTATGAGCGGCACTTTTAATAACTGAAATTTTCGTGTTTCGATTTTTGATTTTGTTAACTCTTTCAATCCACTTGTCCATCGTTCCATCAACCCTGAGAATACCTATATCGTTGTCGCCATAAGCAATCATGGTGTGGATTTGTATTCTTCCTAGTGGTCATTATACCAAAAAGTTCGGACTCATTTCCAGCAGAACCCCGAAATTAAATATAAAAAATTATCTGTTTGGATTTAAAACAGAAAAAATATTATACCTGCTCCAATTTTTTTTATTATTGCCTTTTTTCTTTTTTTATATTTTTGGGTTTTGAACCTTATTTTTTTCCTCGCGCCATTGCAATGATGGCTTCTTTTCCGGACTGTTTGCCCACAATTACGGCATTTTCTTTCTTTTAACTCTTCTTTCACCCATCCCTTCCTCCTTTCTCTTATTTACTTTAAAGAAAAACTGATTTTCATTCTTATCATAAAATTGATTTTCTGTCAAAAAATTTAAAATAAAAATTCGGCGACTTGTAAGGTCGCCGATATTTTTTAAAAAGAAAAGTCAGCTCTGCGCTAAATTGACCGAATAATCAATCGGGCCGGTATCGCGAATAACGCATCTCTGAACGCTCCAGGTAACAATAATCGCTTCTGGCGTGCCGATTCCCGCGCCCCGAGGATCGCCCGACGGGCCAAACCAATGATTCTGCGGAGCGCCGGTCGTACGCGCGCGGACGCCGACGTAGGTCGTGCCGTTCACCGTCGCGCCAAGAACGCGATCAATGAATTCCTGATCCCGCGAAACAACGGCGGCGGTAAGATGATTTTGCATTTGTTCGCAAAGTTCCAGCACAAGAGGAATTTCAGCGTTGGCATATTCCGTCACCACTTGAATCGGACCGAACACTTCCGTGGTCGCGAGTTCAAAATATTCCGGAGAAATAATTTTCTCAATCGGGATAAATACGGCTGTCGGCTCAATCGCGCCGTAACATTCGGGGATACTATGATTCGCAAGCGGTTTTCCGCCAAAGAGAATTTTTGCGCCCGGAATAGCGGCTAATCTCCGCGCGTGCGCAATTAATTCATCCGTGCGCCACGTTAAGACTGGACCGATAGTCAAATCAGACAGATTGCGGCTGGCCGCGCGTTTCCGAAGTTTTGTTAAAAAATCATTGCCCCAATTTTTATGCATAAAAAGAATGGATTGCGCCGAACATTTTTGGCCACTTGCCGCGTACGCGTCCTGATCGCATTGCCACGCGACATAATCCGCGTCTTTCGGATGATAATCAGGCCCGAGTATTTTCCAATCAAATCCGGCGTCTTCTATTCTTACTTTGCCCCGCATAAGAATCGCCAGTTCTTCCGCGACTTGGTTTGAACCGGTGAATTGAACAAGGCGGATAATATTTTTGCCTTGCCGTAAAAGATCATTCATAACCTGTCCGCGGCAGTGGATCAAATCAACATCGGTTTTCGGCAATCCGCATATATGCAAAAGCCTTAAAAATTGTTCAATCACAAGACTCGCGATCGTCGCTGATTTAACAAGCGGACGATTGCCCATATAAAGCGCGCCCATCAGTTGAAGCGCCGGTATTTCAAGGGGAAAATTAAAAGGCGCGATAATAACCACCGGACCAAGCGGCCAGCGATAATCATTCGGCTGTTGTCCCGCGTGGTCGCCCGGAGCATTGCGCCCGTTTGCGAGGAAACGCGCTTGGTCGCCGCTGAAATTCTTCAAGAATTGCTTCACCACCGTTACTTCATTTGAACATTGCTTATTTGACTTTGGCATTACTGATTGAATGAGGTGAACAAAATAATCAGCGATTTTCGGATTATCAAGCAAAACAGCAGCCTGAAAAGACACTTCGCCAAGCATAAGATAACGCTCAACATTTTTTAACGGATTATGAAGCCCGCTTTTCGGACATGACCGAAGTCCCGCCAGAAACGGTTCAAGTTCGTCCGGCTGGGTATCCGGATATTTGAGCATTAAAGTTCCGTTAATCGGATTAATGAGTTTGGCGGTTCTTTTTGTTTCCAGCCATCGGCCGCCCGCGAAATTAGCCAAATGTTCTGTTCTGGCGCGCAACATTTCCAAGACTTTCAAATAATTCATAATTTTCCCTCCTTTTTGTTAAAATTGTTAAAGTTCTTTTTTTGATTTTACTACAACTATCGCAATAAATAAATACACCTTTGGAAACAAAAGGCCTCGAGTGAAAATCACAAGAGGCCAAAAAATGCCCATCCTCAATGTAAACCAACACATCGTGGTTCTCCGTAAGATTTAATCTTTCAGCGACAATGTGCTTGCTGAAAGTATTAATATCCCTCCTGCTATTAAAAACGGAGTCAATGTCTCCCCAAGAAATACTATGCTCATAACGGTTGCGGCAAACGGCTCAACATAGCCAAGAATAGCAGTGTACTGGACTTTAGTCATTTTCAATCCCTGCATATGGATTAAAGTCCCAATGACCGCATACAAGAGCCCGAATCCGATAAGCCAAGGCCAGAAAGCACCAATTTGGTCAAAAACGTTGCCGATAAATAGGATAAAAGGAAGAACAATCACCGAAGCTATGGCATAACGATAAAATAAAATCGTTGTCACTGGCACTGTTGCTGAAATCTTTTTGAATAAAATCAGGTATGACCCAAGCGTAAAGGCGGTAATAAGAGACCACAAGATACCCATATTTGCTGAAAAAGGAATCCCTTGGGGCCAGAGGATAAATAATAAACCCGCAATGCCCAGCGTGACCATAAACAAAAGCTTTTTGAAACTTATTCCGCTTTTTCGAAAGGTTAATGCAATAACAATAACCGGCATTAGAAATTTTACAAAAACGGCAGTAGAAACTGTGGTTGTTCGCAAAGCCATGAAATAACTAAGGTCAGCTATTACAATGAAAACAGTCATCAGTAATATCCGGAGAAACATTTTATGAAGATTTAAAAGAGCTCTGTTTTTTAGAAGATAAACAAGAAAACATATTACGCCAACAATTTGAAGAGACCAAACCAGTAAAATTGCATCGGCATTAATGAATCTTACAAGCAATCCATATGAGCCGAAAATAACCATTGCAAGAACTACTAAAATCCCGCCAGTTAATACATTCTTTGAAGGGGTTTTATCTTCCATATCTACTTCCTATATATCCTTGAATTACGAAACTCCATTTTCCTTTCAAATATGCTATCATTGCAAGAGTCGCGATTCTTCATGATAAAGGAAGAACCGCGACTCGCATAATATGATTCTTCAAGTATAT
>Ga0209542_10014869_pt1 | contig 13164 bp, 16 predicted proteins | sample RifCSPhighO2_01_FD_184028 | JGI IMG/M metagenome (GOLD analysis project Ga0209542, IMG submission 184028) | Soil microbial communities from Rifle, Colorado - Rifle CSP2_plank highO2_0.1 (SPAdes) (version 2) | ecosystem: Environmental > Terrestrial > Deep subsurface > Rock core/Sediment ... | reverse complement strand
CGTGGAGAGGGGTCAGGGGTGAGGTGTTATAAGTTAATACATTTTGCGACACATCCAAAATACGCTATAATAAAAAAATGTCATCACATGATTCCCTTCGCCAGTTTTTAGAACATCTCGAAATCGAACGCGGTTCAAGTTTAAAAACAGTCGATAATTACAATCGCTATATTTCCAAATTTTTAACTTGGGGTAATATAAAAAATTTAAATGAAATCACCGAAGACAAGATTCGTGAATTCCGTCTATATTTAAATCGTCTTCCTGGTAGCACCAAAGGTATGGGCCCTCGTATTTCAAAATCGGAAAACACAATGAAGCGCAACACTCAAAACTATTATCTCATTGCTATTCGTCAATTTTTAAAATATCTTGGCAAACGAGGCATTACTGCCATGGCTCCTGATAAAATCGATCTTGCAAAAATGAAGGAAAGACAAATTGATTTCCTAACCGGTGATGAATTAAAAAGAATTTTAAGTGCTCCAAATGGTAGTGACGAAAAATCTCTGCGCGACCGCGCAATACTTGAAATGCTTTTCTCTACTGGTTTGCGTATCTCAGAATTGTGTTCACTACCGCGTGATATAAATCTCGAAAGAGATGAAATATCAATTCGTGGTAAAGGTGAAAAGGTTCGAGTGGTATTTATCTCTGACACTGCCAAAGATGCAATAAAAAATTATTTAAAAATAAGAAAAGATTTGCGTGGTGGACTTTTTGATGACTTAACTCCTCGCAGTATCCAACGCATGATAAAAATTTACGCTGCGAAAGCTGGTATCATGAAGCATGTTACACCACATGTCTTACGACATAGCTTTGCCACAGACTTATTATCCAATGGTGCCGACATTCGCTCGGTCCAAGTCATGCTTGGCCATGCCAACATTGCAACTACTCAAATTTATACCCATGTCACTGATGCACATCTAAAAGATATTCATAAGAAATTTCACACTAAAAGCTAACCCTTAATAATCAAGCAATTTATTGACCCGTTCAAGGTACACTGCTGGCTGGGGGCAACCCAAGATTTTGTTAGCCTTATAAGTTGTCGATTTATACCATCTACCTGTTGCCTTTCCTTCTATGCCCCATGGATTTAAAATTTCTTTTGAATAATCCTTTTGAAAAGCCTGGACTGCTTTAAATGTAGCTATACCATATACCCCACTAATTGTACCTTTGTAATAACCCTTTTCTTTTAAAAACATTTGAATTGCCACAACATCGCCACCTTTGTCCCCAAAAGCATGATATTTTGTAAACGCCGCACAATTTTTAAAATTCACATTATCTTTTGTCATTGGAGAAATAGTAGATGGCGGAATTTCATAGTTATTAAGAACTGGAGGCACATCATATGAACCTGGAACATTATACATAAATACATTTCCTGTTGTATTCCCAGTTGTTTGACCATTTGTTATTTGATATATCCCCATACCCAATAAAAATAATGCGAGAAATGCAATAAAAACTTCTATATGTTTTGCATAACGATGCTCTCTTTCAATATTCATAATTTTATTATACCATAATTTATAAATAGAAAACTAATGTGCTAAACTAATAGAATGTCATTAAATATGATATCTTGGAATCTCAATGGACTACGGTCTACATGGAAAAAGGGCGATTTAAACTATTTACTGGAAAAATCCCCTGACATTATTTGCCTACAAGAAACAAAGGTTGAAGAAATACAAATTCCAGATGATTTAAACACTGCATTTGCCGACTATTACAAAGTTTATTCTTCATCACAACTTCGCAAAGGATACAGTGGTGTTGCAATATTTTCTAAGACTATTCCTGACAAAATCACCGGTCTTGGAATTAAAGAATACGACGACGAAGGTCGCACCATCATTGCTTATTTTGGTAAAACAGTAATTATTACAGCGTATTTCCCCAACGGTGGTTCGGGGCCTCATCGTTTAGAATATAAATTAAAATTCTATGATGCATTTTTAAAAAAAATAATTGCTATTCGTAAATCAGGTTTTAGGGTGATTTTTTGTGGTGATGTAAACACTGCCCATGCTCCTGTTGATTTAGCCCGTCCAAAAGCCAACGAGCAAAACACTGGTTTCCTGCCCATCGAGCGCGCATGGATAGACAATGTTATAAAAAACGATTTTATAGATGTTCATCGAACTTTATACCCCAATTCAAAAGACCTTTATACATATTGGGATCAAAAAACCGCCTCTCGCACTCGTAATGTCGGCTGGCGAATAGATTATTTTTTCATAGACAAAAAGTATCTCCCTACTGTCAAAGACATCGTCACCCACACCCAAATTCTCGGCTCTGACCACTGCCCAATAGAATTAATATTGAAGAAGTAGGTTATATTTTTTATCCACCAAACAATTCCGAATGACTACCGATGTTTACAAGTAAAAGCACTAAAATTTTCTTAAGAGATTTTTTATATTGTTTACTTTGAATAACGCGCATATTCTTTTTTGCCAAGGATATCCTCGTGCATTTCTCGTGCAGATGTATAACGTTTACCATTTTTTAGTGCATCCGCTACTTCTTTATCCCATTCTTTCCGCATGGCGATGTTTTTCTTTGTATTTGGCACAAATGGAAAACACTGGTCTTTTACAACCTGAGTTAAAAACATTTTGACCCCCGAGGACATATCCATCCCCATCATTTTAAATGTCTTTTGCGCTGCGAGCTTTGTCTTCTCGTCGATTCTAATTTGTACTGTTTGTGTATTCATACACCCTATTATATACCCTGTAATGACAATGTCAATACATATTTATTCTTGAATTAGGCTTGCTATCAATAATCTAACACTAGATAGTTGATCGTTAGAGCACTTTTCTAAAAATTTTGGCTTGCGAGTAAACCAATCCATAGATCGAATTTGGTCCACAAGGATAAAACCTTTCACATTTTTTCCACTACATAGGACTTCAAAAGTATACCCTTTCCCTTTTGAAGTTATTGGACATACTAGCATCATACCCGAGCGCATATTGTATTCTGTAGCAGATACTACAATTGCTGGCCGGTTGCCTCTTTGCTCATGACCCTTGGTTGGATCAAAAGAAATCAATATAATGTCACCCTGTTTTGGAAAATATTTTTTTACCATATTTCTTTTCCTACTGGTTGTCCCCAATCGACTTCTTTGTGATATGTTTCAGGTTTACAATTTTTCATAACTTTTTTTAAATCAAGTAATTTAGATTTTTTCTCTAAAACTTTTTCTAAGACTATCACACCATTTTTTTCAAATATCGAAATCCTGCCTCCAGCTTTAAAACCTGAATTCTCTACGATATTTTTGGGTATTCTTACACCCAAGCTATTCCCCCATTTTTGTATTGTTGTAGTCATATTTAAAGTATATACAATGTATATCTTTTGTCAAGATTCCCCTAGCTCTCACAAGTATTTTTCTATTAGCTCACCCCATGCTTTTTATTTAATTTGGTAATTTCTTGGGATTCGAGTTCGTCTTTTGTAGTTTTGGCTTTTTCGCCGAGAGATTTTAGGTCGGTGTCGGAGAGTGTGTTTAATTCTGCTACTTTTTTATCCAAATATTCTCTTGTATTTTTTTCTGGATCTTCTAAGACTTCTTCTAGTAGTGCATTTAAAATATATCCCATACGAGGACCAGCTTTTATAGACAAATCATTCATCAAAATATTGCCATCAACAACCAGTTGCGATACAGATATTGGGTCGCGCAAACATTGTTCGATCATTGCATGGTATTTACGAAGCCTGTATGGTGCTTCCTTTTTCGCCATGCCTACCCTATCGCATTCACGAATTTGCATTAATTCCCAAATATGTTCTGGCCCCACATTTTGAATAACTCTTCGTACAGCCGAAAGAGTGATTTGTTCCGTGTCAGAGAAAAACATATGCCTGCGAACCATATTGGTCACAAATTCAATCGTATCTTTCGGAAATTTTAATCTTTCCATTATTTTTTTGGCCATCCTCGCACCCACGACTTCGTGACCGTAGAAAGTAGGCTTTTTATCAGGTTGTAGGTTTTTTGCATCAGGCTCCGTAGATTCTAAAATAATTTCTGCGTCTGGTGAGCCAACCCGAGGACCAGAAATTTTTTTAGAATCTACGGAGCCTTTAATTTCTTTCTCCTCACCCTTAACAAGGGGGAGGTTAGGTGGGGGTACCCTTTTTGTCGCAGGCTTACCAATGTCATGAAACAAAGCAGAAAGGCGAATTTCGGTAGAAAAACCTTTGTTTGCAGCATGTTCTAGTGCACCCAGTAAATGCTCAAACACATCATATTTATGAGCCCCGCCTTGATGACAACCAATCCCATCTTCTAATTCTGGAATAAAATATTTAAGCAAACCCAGTTTTTGCAACATACCAATTCCTTGAGCAGGATTATTACTTTCGATAATCTTTACAAATTCATCACGAATTCTTTCTTCTGAAATATTTTTTAACAAATATGCATCCTCGGCAATCGCTGTCATTGTTGTACTTTCAATTACAAAACCAAGTTGCGTTGAAAATCTAATAGCTCGCATCATTCGCAAAGCATCTTCATTAAACCTTTCTTTTGCATCCCCGACTGCTTTAATAGTTTTATTTTTCAAATCATCTTGCCCATCATACAAATCAATTAATTTATCAGAAGATATAGAATAAGCTATAGCATTTACAGTAAAATCACGCCTTTTTAAATCATCTTCTATATTCTCACTAAATTTAACCTCGTCAGGATGCCTATTGTCTGTATATTTCCCTTCTATTCGATAAGGAGTAATCTCGACCGAGCTAGGTTCTAGTTTATAGGTTCTAGTTTCTAGGTTATGCGCAAAAGATACTTTTTCGGCTTTCTGCTTCTCCTCACCCTTAACAAGGGGGAGGTTGGGTGGGGGTACTTCATTAATAACCAAAACCGTTCCAAATTTATTTTCATAAACAGTTTTAGGGAAAGACTCTATAATTTCTTCTGGTTTTGCATTAGTAGTGAGATCCCAATCTTTGACTTCCCTGCCTAATATTAAATCTCTTACACAACCCCCAACAAGAAAAACCTCAAAGTTTTTATTTTCAAGCGTTTCCACCACATGTTTCACAAATTCCGATATTAAGTTTTTGTTTATTAGATGTTTCATAAGATTTTGGTCACTCATAAATTTGTTAACTCAAATTTTGCTCGACCCCACCTCGTGGTTTTTGCCTTTCGTTATCACTCAAACAAAAACATCACTGCGGTTCACAAAAACTAAAAATTAAAAGCGGTTTCAATTTTTTTAACGTTTTTGTGCGCCCGGTAAGAATCGAACTTACATCCACGGTTCCGAAGACCGGTACTCTATCCATTGAGCTACGGGCGCATTTGTATACAGTATCACTAAATAACCCAAAAAGAAAGAAATCTCGTGAGCTTTATTTTAGTGTTTATCTAATCGAACCAGCGTGGTATACTATATATGTATGAGACAAGACAAACAATTTGTATTTGAATTAAGAAAACAAGGTAAATCATATAGAGAAATTCAAGAAAAAACCAGCATTTCTAGAGGTACTTTGTGTGCTTGGTTTAAAGATATTGAATGGTCAAAACACATTAGATATGAAAATAATGGCAAGAATATAACTTTAAGTAAAGAGCGCCTTAAGAAACTTAACAATGGAAGAAAAATAAAATTAGATTCATATTATCAAAAAATAGAAAAGGAAGCCGAAAAAGAATTTAGGGTCTTTAAAGATGAAGCTTTGTTCATGGCTGGTTTAATGTTGTATGCAGGAGAAGGGGACAAAAGGAGTCGTAATGTGAGTAAAATTAGCAATTCCGAGTTTTATATTCATAAAATTTTTATCATATTTTCAGAAAAATACCTTTGTATTAAAAGAGATAATATAAAAATGAGTTTAATTATATACCCAGATCATAATATACAGGAATGTATAGCTATTTGGGGAAAAGAAATGAATATCACCAAAGAGAATTTTTATAAAACCCAAGTGATACAAGGGAAAGAAACAAAGAATAAGTTGCAATATGGAGTAGGAATGAGTATAATATCTAGCAAAGTTGCAGTAAAAAAGAAAATTTTAGTTTGGTTAGAATTATCAAAAACAGTATTTTAAAATTGCGGGTATAGTTTAGTGGTAGAATTCCTCGTTGCCAACGAGAGGATGGGAGTTCGATTCTCCCTACCCGCACCAGAATAGTACTTTAAACAAAAATCTCTCATGTGAGAGATTTTTGTTTTCTTGACTTCATATATTTTTTATGTTAAAGTTATAAAAATTCAAAAAATGTACAATAAAATAAATATATTGATCATTTCTTTTTTAGAAAGGATTATATTTGAAATAAAAAAACATCCCTTATCAGCTATGATATGGATGGTATCTTTAACCTCAAAAGGTTTTTTAGGTTATAAAAACGAGTATGGCTTTATACTGGCCGCTATTGCATCTTTATTGATTTCATGGAAGTTTTGGCGAGATCAAATGAAAAGATTGGCAATTTTAGAATTTATAGCAATAGGAATTCTAATTTACGCCTTTATTAAATGGAGAGAAAACCCTGGTGAAATAGAGATTTCTGAAGAAGAAAATATCTTTTTTATGATATTAGGAGTATTAATATCTCTTTTATATATTATAGATGTTATAGTCTCAAAAAAGACATCGACATCCATATTAGAAAGAATCTCAGTACTTTGCTCAATTATAGGTGGAGTAATGATTTTCAATAAAATTATCATAGGTTGGGCAATTTATGGTATGGGCTGTTTCGTAACAGCCAAAATCCAAGAAATCAAGAAAGATTTGGTTTTCAAGCTCTTTCAAATACTAACTGGACTATTGTGTCTTACTGTATTAATAAAACAAATATTGAGATAACCGCCAAAGGCGGTTTTTTTATGTGCCACGTGCCTGCCTGTCCGGTAGGTAGTAAAAATCTTAAGATGTTTCACGTGGCACATTTCTATATAATTATGTCTTTTATGTGTTTTACAGTCCCAATTCTATCTTTTTCGTTAATTTTTACTGTAATTACATCAAATTGCCACTTTATTTCATTAAATGATGTTTCACGTGGCACCTTTATATTAAGAAGATACACCTGAATAACCCTTGAAATTCGTTTAAGTTTCGATGGGTGGACATTTTGCAAAGGATCATATGTGCCACGTGAAACAGATTTAACCTCCACAAAGTGAATAACATTATCCTTTTTAGCTATTAAGTCCATTTCACCATATTTTTTTGTATAATTCTCCTCTAATATCAAATAACCATGTTTCATGAGAAACCTTTTAGCTATTTCTTCTCCTAGTTTACCAATTTTTTGTCTATCTGATGTAAAAACTTTCGGCATATATCTCACTATTATATACCAATGTGCCACGTGAAACAAGAAAAAAGGTTCTTTTTTGCATTGTTTTCACCAAAAGTGTTTCACGTGAAACACTTTTGGCTTGTTTAAATAGACTTGATAAATATAAAATCTATTATCTGATGATGTCCTTGAGGAAACTCTTATTTTATAAGGGTTTTTAGATTCTAACGGACATTGATGTCCAATAGAAATGATAAGTGTCCGTTAGAAATTATTCTAAAGGACACTGCTTGTCCCCACAATCCCCAGAGTTATACCCAGTTTTGTTATAAAATAAGGGTTTTTTAGATTCTAAAGGACACGCTATTAGACATTATTTTTATAAAGGACACAAGTGTAATTCTAAAGGACATTTCTATTGGACATGTCCATTAGAATGTCCTTGAGAATGTCCGTTAGAAATAAAAAGGGTGCAGGGAATCTTTCCTTACAGGAACTGTACACCTTTTCGGTGTATTCAAAATTATAAATTTCTCATACACATCGAAAAGCTTTTCGATTACCTGACGCAAGATAAGAAATTATCTTGCTCACCCACGCAAAAAAGCTATTTACATAGCTTTTTTTGTCGGGGTGCAGGGAATCGAACCCTGATCTCACGGTCCCAAACCGCGTATACTACCACTGTACTACACCCCGATATATTACTTCATCACTACATCAAATTACTGTATTGCCCAAACCTATCTGAACTGTTCTAGTTTAGCACATTTTTAACTTTATTCAATGTTTATAATATTCAAACGAAATTATGTGACTAATTTTTCCCCTCGTCTTTCCAGGAGAGGGGACAGCTTGCCAAATCAGGCAAGCAGGGGTGAGGTGTTGAAATTATGATGAGTTAAGGATGATGTGCACCCATTTTGCTTTAACCCCTCAAACATAGTATAATAACACTAATTCAAACTCGTTTCTAAAAAAATTAAAAAACCTTTAACTGAAAAATTATGAAAGACTTTAGTTTAAAAACAGAAATTGCTTTAGACCCATTGGATGAAAAAGTTTGTCTAAAAATGGAAATCAAACCAGTATTTTACAAAGTATGGACTTCTATAGAAAGAAGCCTGAATGATACGGAGATTACTCTCCCACCAGGATACTATGGTTTAGCAACCATTGACAAAAAATTAGAAAAAGAAAAGAAAACTCTACTTGGCTTGATTAAGGTCACTGATAACAGGGCAAATTTGCTCTATGTTATAAGAAATTCATGTAGTAGGTCAAAACAAGAACTTTTAAGTTATTTAAACGAATGGGTAAACCAGCGAGAAAAAGTCTCTAACAAAGAACAGTTGGAAATAGACTTTCTATCCTCCGTTAAAATAACAGAACCAGCCACAGCGACCGCTGGATAAAATCTTTTTAATTTTGTTTTTTATAAATTGTGTACCAGCCAAGCAGATTAGATCATCGCTTGGCTATTTTTTTTCTCAAACAAAAATCCCTCTGCAAATAACAGGGGATTTTTTCTACTCTAAAAAACTTAAGCGTTGTGTCTATTGTTATTTAGATAATCTGCATGTTCTTGTGGGGTCATTAATTCTGTTATCCCACCACGACCATCATCATAAGTTTTTCTAGTATCTACCTTAGCTTCACTTTCTGTTGAAGCATTTTTCAAAGCTTCTGTTGCCATTTCATTAACTTGCCCCATGTCAGTTTTTTGTTCTGCAACATCTTTATTTAAACCAGGATTTTGTTCATTAAACATACTCTTTACAAAATTACTATTATGTGCTACATTATATACTAATCAACTAAAAAAGTCAATGAAAAATATAATCGATACGGATGAAAAAATCCAAAAGCCTAAAAATCTTCTTAAAATAGAAGGCGAAATAGGTTTTTACACCAATTTTGTACTAGAAAAATTTCTAGAAAAACTAAAAGCTAGAGAAAAATATCAAATAAAATTGGAGACTCCAGGTGGAAATACTTACTATGCATTGAAAATGCTCAGTATAATGTCCAATTCAAAATTTGAAAGATGTGAGATTGTTTTCGCAGGTAAATACGTATATTCAGCTGGAATATATGTTTATGTGATAGGTGAAGAACGAGTTTCTGGTGCAAAAACTCAATTTCACATCCATCGTAATATTCACACAAAGACAAAAAAAGTCTTCGAAGGTGATCCATCAGAAGATGAATTGAATCTGTGGAGTATAATGGCTGAATTAAGCCACATTCCAAGAGAAAGAATAAAGGAATTGGCTATGGCAAATAATGGCCATGGAACAAGTTTGGGAGCATTTGAAGCAAAAGACCTTGGTCTCGTAAATGAAATTTGGGACAAAGATAGCAAAAAAATATACCTCTTGAAGTCGGATTAGTCCGACTTTTTTTATTATTTAATTTACTAAAGTGCGGGATAGGAGAATCTCGACCTACCGTCGCGGGTACTTTTCGATGAATTAAAAATAAAATTTTAAATTCATAGCGAAAAGTCTTTCGCTTCTCCTACACAAGTGAAGTAGTTCACTTGTTATCCCGCACCATATAAAAAACTTAGTATTTTTACTAAGTTTTTTATATGGTGCGGGATAGGAGAATCGAACTCCTGTGTACTGCTTGGAAGGCAGTCATTCTACCACTAAATTAATCCCGCAAATTATCTTCTATATTTATCTCTATTTCTACTGCCCAGCTCAGACAATAAACCACTGAATTAATCTAGAAAATCACATTGTTATCATAGCAGAATATACAAATAGATTCAATAAACACAAAAACTCCAGATAGCGCCTGAGGCGCTATCTGGAGTTTTTGATTAAAAATTTGCGTAGAAACAGGGGATAGAGTGTCCCTATTTCTATATAAACAATTATCTACCGGCAACAGCGTCTTTTAGTGCCTTTGCAGCTCTAAATTTTGGAACGCGTGTTTTAGGGACTTTAACAGTCGCCCCGGTCTTTGGATTTCGTGCATCGCGTGCTGCTCGGTCTTTTACAGAGAAAATTCCAAGTCCAGCTATGGAAACCTCTTCACCCTTTTTAAGAGTGTTAATGATTTCATCAATGATAGCATTTACTAGCTCTTCTGAAGCTACTTTTGTGCCACCAATACGCATGTTAACAAAATCAGCAAGTGCTTGTTTGTTCATTGTGTATTATATTGAACTATTAAAAAGTCGACCACCTGCGACAAGTAAAAAGATCATCTTATATTCATTATACAGCAAGGGTTTTATACCATGCAAGCCCTAAACCTCTTGACAAACAATGAGCGAAATTTTATAAAATTTCGCTCATTGTTTGTATTTTTCTTTTTTAAATTCTATTACCTTGCGAATTCTATCAATCTATTTTCTCTTATCAATACCACACGGATTTCGCCAGGGTAAGTTAGGTCAGATTCTATTTTCTTTGCAATATCTCGGGCCATAGAACGAGCGGCAATGTCAGTAACTGCATCTGGTTTTACAAATATTCGAACTTCACGGCCAGCCGACAATGCCCAAACTTTTTCAACACCACTAAATGACATAGCCAATGCTTCCAAATCTCCCAAGCGTTTCAAATAATTTTCCACTGTATCGCGTCGTGCTCCAGGACGAGATCCGGAAATAATATCGGCAGTTTGCACAATTACAGCTTCAACAGTTTCATGAGGACAGTCATCATGGTGCGACTTCATAGCCACAATTACTCTTTTGTCTGCCCCAAATTTTTCTAAAATTCGAATACCAATATCAATGTGTGTTCCTTGAACTTCATGGTCGAGTGCTTTACCAATGTCATGTACTAATGCACCGGCTTTTGCTATTGCGACATCAGCTCCAATCTCGGACGCTATCATACCAGCAACATGCGCCATCTCTACACTGTGTTGTAGCACATTTTGCCCATAACTTGTACGAAAATATAATCGTCCAACAATCGCTACAATTCTCGGATCAAGTGTAACAATACCCAATTCCATTACAGCTTGCTCACCCTTTTGTTTAATTATATTATTGATATCTTTTTTAGCTTTTTCTATTTCTTCTTCAATTTTAGCTGGTTGAATTCGTCCATCTAATATCAAATTCTCTAATGCAATTCGGGCAATCTGTCTTCGAACTGGGTCAAATGATGAAACAACAATTACTCCTGGTGCATCGTCAACAATTAATTCCACACCGGCTGCTTGTTCAAAGGCTCGAATATTTCGGCCTTCTTTACCAATGACTTTACCTTTGATATCATCATTTGGAATCGCAACATTGGTTGTCATCATTTCGCTGGCTGTCGAGCTTGCAAGTCTTTGAATACTTGTTGCTAAAATCTCTTTTGCGCGACCGGCTAATTTGTCAGCAGCATCACGGTCAAACTTTTGTAGTCTTACTAGCAAATCTTCTTCATATTCTACACTTGCGCGTTTCATTATTTCATCACGAGCATCTTGCATAGATAAATTCGCCACTGATTCCAGCTTTTTGTCTTGTAGATTTTTAGATTCTTCTAATCCCGCACGAACTATCCGAGCATCTTCTAATTTATTTTTTAATTCTTCTGCATGTTTATCGATATCCAATTGTCTTTGGTCGATAATTGCTTCTTTACCATGCAACCGTTCTTCTTCTTTTTTAATTCCTTCTCTAAATCCTTTTTCGTCTTCTTTGGCTTCTAGTCGCAATTTCTCTGCATCTTTTTTCCCAGCGTCAACTATCTTTTGTGCTTCTTCCTTGGCAGCAATCATCATCTGCTTGAGTTCAAGCTCGATCGATCCCTTTTTAGCCAGAGACACAGCTTGTCGGATAAAATATCCAACAAATGCCCCGATTCCAAGTCCGAGAAGCACAAGGACTATAATTCCTAGTGTTCCCATAAAATTAAATGATTAAACAATAATAAATATTCAGCCAATAAGGTCTAAATCCATAATAGCAAACTATTCTTATTTTGGCGAGCTTTTTCACCCTCTCCCACCACCCATTGACATTTACCCTATAAGGTGCTATACTACTAGCAAGTTCAGAAAGGTTTTTCTGTCATAAGAAGTGGATTACCAAAAATGACCCCCTCCTTATGCCAGAAAAACTAAAAATCGGAAATTCTTTAACCAGCGAGACGGTCTTGCCAGGTTTAAAGGTTGTAGGTCGTGTGGACCTGCAAGAAATGAAAAAAAAGGAAGAAGAAAGAATAGCCAGAGAAAAAGCACTGGCTGAAAAAAAGGAAAAGATAGCGATGAGGGGCAGACAGCTTTTAGCAAATGCTGAAACTTTCCATCCGAGCTATAACTCCATGTGGGATTTAATGCCTGATGGATTAAAGAAATTACAGAGACAAGGGTAGAATAACCCAAATCTCAAACCAAAAACCGGGCATCCCCGGTTTTTTTTATTTATATACGTTTATATACGATTGTATATGATTATGGGATTTTTAGAACTTCTGAATTTGGATGTAGTTCGAGGCACGAGCGAGGCTTGCGACCAAGCTGTAGTAATCTACAGTGCGGGAGCAAACGAGTGAAGTAACGAAGAAATGCACCAAATTCAGAAGTTCTATTTATTCTTTGTCAGAACCTCATCAATTAGACCATAGGATTTAGCTTCTGCCGCGCCCATCCAGTTATCACGGTCCATGTCTTTTTCCACTTGAGCGCCACTTTTGCCAGTATTTTTAGAAAGGATTTTTATCAAAGTCTCTTTTACTTTCAAAATATGCTTTGCTGCAATTTCAATATCGCTTGCTTGGCCCTCGGTACCACCTAATACTTGGTGAATCATAACTTCGCTATTGGGTAATACAAATCTTTTGCCCTTGGCCCCTGCAGACAACAATACTGCCCCCATACTA
>Ga0209542_10014868_pt1 | contig 13164 bp, 3 predicted proteins | sample RifCSPhighO2_01_FD_184028 | JGI IMG/M metagenome (GOLD analysis project Ga0209542, IMG submission 184028) | Soil microbial communities from Rifle, Colorado - Rifle CSP2_plank highO2_0.1 (SPAdes) (version 2) | ecosystem: Environmental > Terrestrial > Deep subsurface > Rock core/Sediment ... | reverse complement strand
CAATCAACAAGACAGGATTGGGAGCGCCGCCGTAACTGGGATTTGCGTCGACAAGATCGATTCGCACGCTCCGTTCTCCGTAATTTCCGTCATAGTTCCATTTTATAGTCATCGGAGTCCCCTTCTGTAGGACTTCTCCCCCGTTCGGAGAAAGGACGGTGATGGGGGGAACAACAGAGGAACAACTAAATTCTGCGTACTTATTTGTTCCGTCAACGACCGTATACGCATATCCTCCACACGAACTTTTCCAGGTTATCTTATCTCCTTTGGTGCCTTTTAGATCGACAACGCAGGCCCCAACCCCGGAACAACCAAGTTTATAATAAATGCTGCTAGTATCTGTGGCCGTATAACAGTTTTGCTCAGACGACGAACCGTTAAAAACGCATTTAACTGATTCGTAGACGGTAGTCCCTGCCGTCACAATGCTAAACGGGGCGTTGGAATCGTCAATGGAAACCACCTTAATTCCATCAAACAGTGTAGCTCTGATTTTATATTCACCTACCCCAGCTACATTAGTAGAGCCATCAGGCCCATACCAAAGCCCGGTCTGCCAACTGAAATTCCAATACGATGAATCTGAAAAGAAGTTAAGCAGGCTACTAGAGTGAATCCTTCCTAGTACGGTTCCATCTTTCAATAATAATTCCAGTTTTAACTGCGCAATTCCGCTAAACTGCGGGTTAGAAACTTGATACCAAACCTTGAAATTACTACTCGGCCCTGTGGATAATTGCTCCCCCCCATTCGGAGAAAGGACAGTGATGGAGGGGGCTTGCTGTGATGCAACAACGGTGAATGTAACCGAATTGCCAAGAACACCTGTGGCTATTTGTTCAACTCGAAGCGTATGAGTGCCAACGCTCATATTCGAAGGAATAATAAAACTGAATGAAGCGCCTGAAGGATCCTGATAGTTTGGTAAAGTTCCATAATTACCGTCTATGCTAAAAGGCGCGCCATAGAGATTTGAACCGTACACATAAACGGTACCACCGACTGTTACAGATGTGGGCGTAATATAAGAGATATGTGGAATAGATAAAGCAGTTCCTGAAACAATGCTAAACGGGGCATTGCTGTCGTCAAAACTTACCTCCGGACTGCAATTTTCCACACAACTGACGCGAAGGTAATACTGTCCCGCAGGCAAATCATAAGGAACTTTAATCAGCTCGTTGCCGTCATTCACAATAGACCCCGCGAGGCCATAGACCTCTTTGGTCTTATCTATATTCAATAATGTAATATTGACACGCGTTCCATTAGATCCCGTCCACTTCACTGTCTGGCTTTCGCCCATCACCCATTTCTCTCCCCCATTCGGAGAAAGGACGGTGATGAAGGGAGTGACGCTGGCGCCTGCTTTTCGAGCAAGATGTTCCGGTCTTAATGCCTCACTGCTTGAAAGATTGGGCCAGCCGGGGCCATGACTTGTATGAGCATAATAGCTTGCTCCGTCTTCGGCTATCCAATAATACCATCCGTAACTTGTTGTGTTTGCTCCGACGGAAGGAAGATAAATTTTCCGACTAATGCCGTTTTCGTCCTGCAACACAACATCAGTATCGGGCCTATTCGGCCAACCAAATTCAACCCACACAGGCCCCGAGATGCCCGGATTCAACCCTTCATACCATTTGCCTTGATGATATGCTCCTAAGTTATATTGAGCGCTCACTTGATAGACACCAAAACCCAAATTCGCAACATCATACGGAATTACACTTTCTATTTTTAGAATATCCTTAAATACCATAGGCTTCACCGAAGATTGTACCCCCGCCACAATGCTAAACGGAGAGTTGCTGTAATCGCTACTGCCAGTTTCAGCTTCAATAATCAGAATCTTATATTCTCCCACACTCAATGTCTGTTGCAAATCACCTCGATCGCTAGCAACTTTTACCTGACCAACATTCCAGTAATAAACCTGTTTATCGGTGGCAGTGCCGGTAACAGTTGCAACATCCCCTTGTCCAAATCCATTTTTATCGACAACACTGATTCGATACGTCCTCCCAAAACTTCCAACACTCCACGTAATCGGTTGTGTTGAACCTAGCTGAAGCTGTTCTCCCCCGTTCGGAGAAAGGACGGTGATGGAAGGAGAAGATACCGCGCCTACTGTTACTCTAGCAGTTGCAGTCACAACCGTATCCTTACCGTACGGCGATTTATACGCGGCCTTGATATACACAACGCCATTTGAAATTCCTTTAATTAGAACAGTTGTGGGTACGGGACATCCTATAGCCGCACAACTTCCGATTATATCTATAGAAGCAACACCCGGATTACTTGATATCCATTCAGCTACCACGGGAATCGGGGCAGGCATGACTTGCGCGCAATACGCGCCTTCAGGGCATTTCGGCATCGGCGGTTGAAATATTGCCCGCATAGTGGCGCTCCCGCCAACCGAAATTGATGCGTATGACGGCTCAATTTGGAGATATCCGGCGCTTACTGGCGGCAAAGGATCAACCGGGTAACCTATTGGTTCGCACAATGACGCTATTTTTTCGCGGGTTTCGGGTCCTACAATACCAACCGCTGATATGCCGTATTGGCTTTGAAAACGCACAACCGCTTCTTCAGTAAGCACTCCGAAATAGCCGGTCACCGGAAGATCGGGATAAAGCTGGCGAAGAAAACGCTGAAGTATGCTTACTTCCCCTTTTGTCCAACTGTCGGAAGATCCGCGATACAGGGTATTGCTAATCCTCGGGCATAACGTGATTCCGGACGGCACAGGAGGAACGCTCGTTCCTGTTCCCGTAAGCGCCGAATTCACGTTTGTGATAGTTCCTTCATCAGCTCCGAAAGAGCGCAAAAGGCCGATGATGGCGCTGATTTGGGATTGGGTGAGTGTTGCGGCCTCTGCTATTCCGACATTGCTGGATAAAAAAACAAAAACTACAAATAGGGAAATAAACGCTTTTTTCATAGAAAATTCCGCCTTTTTTAGCCGAAAGGCAGGCACCGGCTATTAGTTGCTATTAAACACACCTATAGTCACTGTTTCCTTCTTACCACACTTTTTGTTGATTCAACAATATACGATATCCCCTCCTAGAGAAAAATTAATGCGGTAAGTTAACTATTGTCATTAGAGGCCAAGAATACCAGATATGGCAAATGGCACGTCACTCTCATCAATATAACCTTCAGTTCCAGAGACCATGAGGCGAATTTTGTAATATGTACCCGCCGGAACAGTCGTCGGAATTGTCCAGGTGTACGAGCCGCTGTTTGTTGGGCCGTAGTTGTTACTGTTTATCGGAATATAGTTCGCAATCAACAAGACAGGATTGGGAGCGCCGCCGTAACTGGGATTTGCGTCGACAAGATCGATTCGCACGCTCCGTTCTCCGTAATTTCCGTCATAGTTCCATTTTATAGTCATCGGAGTCCCCTTTTGTAGGACTTCTCCCCCGTTCGGAGAAAGGACGGTGATGGGGGATTGAGTGGTTGCCGCCGCAATACTAAACGGCGCGTTGCTGAAATCTTCGGCAACAGGAACCGCGTTCACGCGATGCATCACCCTGATTCGATAGTCGCTCGCTACTTGCATATCTGCAGGCACCATATATTGGAGAGAGCCCGTATTGGCAATGTCTCCCGTTGGTCCCGTCAAATGATATTCATAGCCGGGACGAACTAAGTCCACCATGACCGTCGGGGCATTGGTTGAATTCCATTTGATAACCACGTTCTGGCCTCTTTGCCACACTTCTCCCCCGTTCGGAGAAAGGATGGTGATGGAGGGCATAACAATACTGCCCACAGTCACATTGAACATGTGCTCATTACTTCCACCTCGGCAATCGTTCACGGTTGCTTTAACCGTATATGTTCCGGGATTTGCCCACGCGTGAGACGTATTAAAAGTCCACCCTTGCTTGTTTTGCGGATTTGGAGATTGGCACGCTCCCGCAGCTCCGGTGCCTTCGCCCCACGAAACTCCCCACGAGAGATTGTCGCCGTCAGCGTCAATGGCGCCCCAGCTGAAGGAAACAAATTGGCCAACATTGATGACGGAGGGAATTGCGGGGAACATATTGATGACTGGGGAAGAATTAGTAGTTGTTCCTCCGTTTACAATCTTGAAGTAACTGTCGCTTGAGTCACAGATATCTGTGCCGGTCTGGCAAACTTGAACGGTATACGAACCGTCGGGAGCGGTGTCGCCAGCTCCGTATGTATTCATAATCTTACCCACTGACCAACTATACCAAGAGGCAAACACACTGCTAGCAATCGTATACGGCACACGAACGGCATACGTGGGGCAAGGATTTACGGTACACGGTGGCTGCGGAGGGTAGTATGGAACTAATTTGATGTCATAAGGCTTCTGAGGAGGAGGCGCGCATTGCGCTCCGACCGGACACGACGGAATGGGTGTATTGTCCCGCCATTTGATCGTTTGTGTTAATCCCTTTATCCATGTCTCTCCCCCATTCGGAGAAAGAACTGTGATGGAGGGGTAAGATGCTGAAGTAATGCTGAAATAGGAATCGCTGCTGTCGCTTATGGAGCAGAAACGGGCACACACTTTTATTGTGTAATTATTCCCAATGCCCGGCCACGATTGAATACCAGTTGGCACAGTATAGGTATAACTTTCCGTATCTTTTGTCGTGGCTATCAACATACTGCTATTAACGCCACTTTTTGTGGTAGGCGCGTCATATCCTTTCTCAAGATAAATATATATCGGATTGTCTGGTCCAACGTCAGTATTTTTTACAGAATATTTAATGGTATATGTTCCCCCAATTTGCCATTGCTCTCCCCCGTTCGGAGAAATGACGGTGATGGAGGGAACTGACGGTACCGAACCCACGGTTACTCTTGCGGTCGCAGTTATTGCAGCCATCATAATTTCCCTTCCGTCCCCGTATGACGGTTTGTACGCGGCCTTGATGTCTGCAACGCCATTCGAAATTCCGCTAACCCCTGCAATGGTGAGATCGTAACATCCGGCATTTGTTGATGGCACGGATGAGACACATGGAATTTGCTTATAATAATTAGAAACCCACGCAACATCGGGATTGCTTGAAGTCCATTCGGCAACTACCGGAATCCGAGCCGGCATAACTTGCGGGCAGGCGAAACCTTCTGGACATTTCGGCATCGATGGCTGATAGAAGGCCTGGAAACTCTTGCTCTCACCGACTGCTATGGAAGCGGACGACGGCTCGATTTGCAGATATCCGGCGCTTACCGGCGGTGGCGTAACGCCACATCCATAAAGCGCATTTAATTTCGCTCTCGTTGATTTACCAACATAACCGGTGCCGTATTTAAGACCCAAGGGAGTTAAAATTTCACTTCGGTATTTTTCCTGAAAGCCGGTGACAGCCGAGGCGGTGGATTCGCCAAAATTAGCGGATACAGAATAAGCTACTTCTGGCGTACCTCCGCTTTGCGCCATCTCATCATTTGAAATAGAAAAATCTTCTTTTTGTAAAGCGGTCTGGAGAGCGTTCACTTCGTCTCCTATATCCCCAATCTTCAAGTTCGTATTAAACGTACGACACCACGCCGTACCGACGCTCGTCCCTGTTCCCGTTAACACCGAATTAACGTTCGCGATTACGCTTTCATCAGCTCCAAAAGAGCGCAAAAGGCCGACGATAGCACTGATTTGGGACGGGGTAAGCGAAGCGGCCTCTGCTACACCGGCATTGCCTGATAAAAGAACAAACGCTAAAAATACTGGAATGAGTGTTTTTTTCATAAAAATTTCGCTTTTTTTATTAGCCAGAAAGCGAATACCGACTATTAAATGCTCCCGTTAAAACCCGGAAGCTTTAATTCCATCCTATTAACTCTCGTATATATATAACGGAATGAAGACCGACTTGTGACGGAATTCGCTATTAAGTATATCTATCCCTCGACTATGCTCGGGACAAGTTATGAATCTCGTGAGGTTGGAAAGTAATCCGATCATGGAGATACACCTGATTGTGGTGAGCTCAGCCGAACCAACTTGTGGTGAGCCTGCCGAACCATAACCACTGTTTCCTTCTTACCACACTTTTCGCCGCTTTTATAATATGGGTTACCCCCATCCCAAAATGCTCAATTTGCTCAGCCGGCTTGCCGTCCTGACTTTTTTAAATACCTATTTTTTAACCGTGATGGACGTAGTGCTCATATTCCCTTTCGCGTCATATGCGCTTGCAAAAATGGTATGGGTACCGCGGCTTATCTTGGAGACGTTTAATCTATATTCACACGTCGTTGTAACAGGAACCGATTCGGTATAAAGACAGGAGGACTTTAATTTGGAGTCGAAATAAATTTCCACGTTCTGAACTCCGATGTCATCCGAAGCGTTAACTGAAATCGTGGTTGTTTTGGAAAGCGTTGAGCCGCTAGCTGGTTTTGTGATGACAACAGAGGGGGGATTTGTATCGTTTAAGATGTTTTTGACTGAAACACTGACTGAATTGGATGATCCGACATTACCCGCGGCATCATACGCTTTTGCTTGAACTGTGTGCAAGCCGTTTTCATATTCAATGGAATCCCATAAAAACGAATATGTAGTGGCGGTATACAATGTGGAATAAAACACTCCATCAACGTAAAGTTCTACTCGCGTAACACCCACATCGTCGGCCGCCATTACATTCACCCGCGTCATCCCACCAACGTCCAAACCGCTCGTCGGATACGTAATACTCAATCCCGGCGGGGTAGTGTCAACCGGAGGTAGGGGGCCTTCTGTTGCCTGTTTTACCGCCTTAAATGCATTTATGCGTCCCCATCCGTACGTAGTATCGTATCCCAACGAACCAGAATCATCAGCGGTTGCTTCCAAAATGCGTTCTAGCTGATACGGAGTAAGGCTCGGATTTGCAGCGCGCATCAAAGCAATTACCCCCGAAACAATTGGTGCGGCGAAGGATGTACCAGTGCAATTTTGATTCTGTTCGCACCAGAGACCAACTACACCCATACCCGGCGCAACTGCATCAATATGTCCACCGGTACACGACCCAGTCCAAATGTAACTATCTCCCGTTGCGCCTACATGGATTATTGTACCGTCAACCTTATATTCGTCGGGTCCGCACCCAGAAGATGTATTTCCCCCTCCCGCAACAACCACAACACCCTTTGACAAAGCGAAATTAGCTGCGTCTTTCATATATTGATTTATCCATGTTCCACCTATACTAACATTGATAACGCTTGCTCCGTACTCCGCCGCCCAATGTATACCATTTCCCGTTAACCATGCGTCACAAATTCCGTCAACGTAGCAAACCCGTATTGGCATAATTCGAGAATTCCATCCTACGCCAGCATAATTCATTACGTTATTGGTCGTTTCAGCGGCAAAAGCAGAAACTCTTGTTCCATGTTCTGTAGCGCCGTAATAATTCAATATCCCCTTCCCATCACCCGAATAACTATCCATTACAAAATCAAGCCCGTTTATTAAATTGGCTATCAAATCCTCGTGCGGATACACGCCACCGTCAACCACGGCAATAATGGAATTGTTGCCTGTCGTGAAATCCCATGCCCCGGGTAGATTGATCCGTTGATACTGCCACTGAAATGAATATCCGTAATCATTTGGCGCAGCAAGAAGATTATATATATTATTATATTCGATATATTCAATGTTTGGATTTTGCGAAAGCGCTTTTTTAATAGAATCTTCCTCACCTTCCGGGACGAGCACAAGCCGCACGTTCATTCCTTTATTTTCATCTTTGATTTTGAAGCCCTTTTTTGTGATAAATTCATCTTTCTCCTTGTCTGATACCCCTTTTCTGAATTTTAAAATAAGCTCGCCGGGGACGAATCGCTGCTGTCCGTGTTCTTCGCTTTGACGCATCGATTCTGCCGCGATCGGCTCCACCTCGCCCGACCGATTTGCGACGAAAATGATTCCGATAGCAATTCCGGCAACAAGACCAATGAGAAGCCAGGAACGGAATACATTTACTCTGGCGGTGCCTATAACCACATATTCTTTCCTAAGTACCCCCAAAACCCCGGCAATGACCGCCTCTGGATTTTTTTTGTCATCAACGGCGATTTGAGATTTTTGGTGTTCTTCAGAAGGACTTGACGGAGAAAAAAATTGATTACCCATATATACACGAATTAAACTTTATGAATAAAAACCCTAGCGGAGCACCGATAGGGGGTGGATGAGATCAAACCGACTAATAATACCTATAACGCGGCGTGATTTGTCAATGATGGGGATCGGATTTACGCGGTGGTGATCCCGAAAAGTCGCAACGACTTCTTCGAAAGTAGCATCGCCAGAAAGCGTCATTGGATCGGCATTCATAACATCCCCCACCGTAAGAGAAGACACCACCGCGACGTCTCCGCGAAATTGGTTTGCATCATTCGGAAACGCATGAAGATTTTGTAAAATAAACTGCATGGTTGGGATATGAACCGCCGAACCTTTGCTGATTAAATCGTACTCCGTGACAATCCCAATGAGCTGATTATCATCGTCCACGACCGGCATCCCGTCGAATTTATGCTCTTCCAAAAGCCGGGCGGCTTCTGAAAGCGGCGTTCCCGGGGAAACGGAAACAACTTTTCTATTCATGATGTCCTTTGCCTTGAGCTTTCGTTCTTCCATCATATTATTTTATTTCCCTACTTTCTTTCTATCATTTTTTTCACTGCTTGGGCAATATGAGTTACCCCCTTCACCCTCCCAAATTTTGCAAAGCAAACTTGGGAGAGCAAGTCCCGAAATGCTCTAAAAGTTCGGCGGGTGAACCGGATTCGCCGAAACGGTTTTGGACGCCAATGAATTCGATGGGAACAGGATGATTTTTTGCTAATACCTCTGCAACAGCCGACCCCATACCGCCTTGTACTTAATGCTCCTCGACGGTCACAACAGCACCTGCGTTTTTCGCGGCCATAGAGTCATTCTATACTATTTTTTCATATGCCAAAACTCCTGCCTTGCACCCCGTTTCAACACCCCAATGCCGATTTCCGCATATCAAGAAATTCGTTCGGGGAAGCGCGGGCAATCGAATTTCGTCCCTCGGCAGAGTTGTAACGGGGTAAACAAGCGGGTGTTTTATGCGAATTTCCTAAGGCGCAAGAAGAGAATTGAGAATATGACTCAACTCCTCGATCTGCCGCTCAAGAGAGAAGATCAATGCGGCAAGTGAACTATCGCCGCCAGAAGATGCGTCTCCCACGCCGACCGGATTCACGGTTATGAGTTTGGTGATGTAGTTATTGCTCTCGCTCGACTCCGGCATCAGGTTATACGGAAGGTCAACGCGGAAACGCAGAAGATGGGTGCAGGGCGCGGTAAATATCTGACATGTCGCGGTCCAAGGGATACTGAAAGTGTGAGTAGCCGCAGGCGCAATGAGCGGCACAGAAAGCGGGCTTCCGATATAGGCGTTGCATCCCGATGACGAGGTACTGCCGGGTCCCTGACAGGTTGAATTGTCGTTTCCGTAATCAATCATCAAATCAGCGTCGTAGCCGCTGCCGGGCATAGCGCCTCCGCCCGCGTTTTTGACAACAGCACTAAATGTAACGCTTTGCCCGACGGTAAACGGACCTGAAGGAGAAATGCTTAGCGCAACCAGGTCGGCGCCGGACGTGGCTCCTCCCGTTAAAGTCGACGGCGGGTTTATCACACCGCTTTTCTGATCAAGAATCTGGGAATTCGGATCAGTGGCAACGAGATGAAGTTTTACCGCATAATTACCGGGTGCTGCATCAAGAGTACAAAGTGTCTTATCCGCCGCACATACAAGACCTTCCCATCCGGAAACAGAATCCTTTGCGCGAATGCCTGCTAGCGGAGCATTGAACGCCGACCACATTATAGTCACTGGACAGCGCGTTGCGCCTTGCGCAACAGTACAGGGATTCGGCGTCATGGAGATGATAGCGCCACTTGGAGCCGTCGGTGCAGTTGCTTGCACAGAGAGCGTACCTGATTCTTTTCCATACGGTGGAGGATTTAATACTTTGAAGGTATAAGTGCCCTGAAGAAGACCGCCCGTAACCGCCACCCTTAATTCGGATTTCGAATAAAATGTGGTTGAAAGAGTTCCACTCGATGGTCCGGAATAAACAACAATGGCACCGGGTTGGAAATAGTCGCCGATAATGACGAAGGTGGTAGTTTGAAGCGCGGTTACTGTATTGGGAGTTACCGAAGAGAGAGAAGGCGCCGGCTCAACTGCAGCTCCCACCGTAAACGTCGTCTGTCCGGAAAGAGGAGTGAGTGCTACAACAGCTCCGCTTGTCGGATGTTGGGCGGTCGCGCTTACGCTATAGGTTCCCGCGGGAAGCGAGGGAAAATTGAGTGAGGGATTTACTGCAAACCCATGATTAATATCAGTACAGCCGCTGTTTTGCAGAAATCCTGCCTCTGTGCGGGGAACATTTGCGGTGATATTCGATATTTGGTAATTGCCGGGCGTTATCGAGATGCTAACTTTCAACTGATTGCTCAAGCCGGGAACGCATGCCCAGCCGTTGATTGCAGAGTACGAGACCGGGCCGACGTAGCCGACGGGGTTTGTAGATGTGGTAGGCGCTGTTTTTGTGAGCGTTTCTGATCCAAGACCAGAAAGTGAAGTGGTGACTGATACAGGAGCAGCACTTCCCGTATTTACATATCCTCTCACCTCAAAGTAACGTGAGGTACCTGCAGGAATGGCAAGAGGTACACCAAGAGGAAAATCTCCTTGAGAGAAGACAACAACCGTACTCCCGATTGACCCGTACTGTTGACCAACAGGATTTGCTGAATATGCCTGAACTGAAAAACCTGAATCGCTATATCCATAGAGGGATATATTACTAAGACTAATGGGCGCAACGCCAGTAAGCGAAATTGGAAACTGAAGCGAGGAAATACTTGCGTCTTGCGATGATATAGTCGTTGCTCTGAAACGATAGAGTACCTGTGTGCCGTTTGTGAGCGTGTTTGTCGGAACGGACAGCTTAGTAAATACAGGAGTTGCAAGCGCAACATTATTCACTATTTGGAATGTGGAATCACTCAAATCACCATACCCTTCAGTTCCCGATATGGCCATTCGAATTTTGTAATACGTATTCGCCGGAACAGTCGTCGGGATTGTCCACGTGTATGAACCGCTGTTTGTTGGGCCGTAGTTATTACTGTTTATCGGAATATAATTCGCGATCAATAAGACAGGATTGGGAGTGCTACCATAACTAGGATTGGCATCAACAAGATCGATTCGAACACTCCGTTCCCCGTAATTTCCATCATAATTCCATTTTATAGTCACCGGAGTTCCCTTCTGTAGAACCTCTCCCCCGTTCGGAGAAAGGACGGTGATGGAAGATGCTTGCGGCAATGCAACAACGGTGAATGTAGCCGAATTGCCAAGAGCACCTGTGGCTATTTGTTCAACTCGAAGCGTATGAGTACCAACGCTCATATTCGAAGGAACAATAAAACTGAAGAAAGTACCTGAAGGATCCTGATAGTTCGGCAAAGTCCCATAATTACCATCTATGCTAAAAGGCGCGCCGTAGAGATTTGAACCGTACACGGAAACGATACCACCGACTGTTACAGATGTGGGCGTAATATAAGAGATATGTGGAATAGATAAAGCAGTTCCGGAAACAATGCTAAACGGCGCATTACTATAATCGCTGTTACCAGTTTCAACTTCACTAATCAGAATCTTATATTCTCCCGCGCTCAATGTCTGCCGCAGATCGCCTCGATCGCTAGCAACTTTTACCTGACCAACATTCCAATAATAAACCTGTTTATCGGCGGCGGTGCCGGTAACAGTTGCGACATCCCCTTGTCCAAATCCATTTTTATCGACAACACTAATTCGATACGTTCTCCCAAAGCTTCCAACACTCCAAGTAATCGGTTGCGTTGAACCTAGCTGAAACTGCTCTCCCCCATTCGGAGAAAGAACGGTGATAGACGAAACATTTTTTACATATACAGTCACTCGCTCGGTAAGTACTACTCCAGTTCCGGGCACGGTATATATTGCTTTGATATCAGCACTTCCCTGCGAAATTCCACGAACCAAACCAGTTGGAGCTAAATTTGTGACAGCGGCGACAGACGGATTTGAACTTGACCACTGTGTAGTGATGAGCTGTCGGGCTGGCATAACTTGAGCGCAAAAAGCTCCCGAAGGACACGGCGGCATCGGCGGCTGGTAATACGCCTTAAGCTCTCCAGTACCGCCAACGTACAGATTAAGGCCCGACGGCTCAATCTGGAGATATCCTCGATTTGTTGCCATAGCTTCCACCACCTCGTGATATTGCTTATTCGACGGAACTCCCGCAACGGTTACCCACGAAACCCATGTTCCGAGTTGAACGGTATTATTCACCAGAAAAGAAATGGAAGAATTGAAATTACCCTGTGAGTCGGTTATGCCCTCCGTAAAAGGGGAATCAAATGCAGAAGACATTGAGCCGTCCGGACGCCGGACATAGAGCTTCACTTTTACATTAGGCGCGCCGCCAGTCACTTTGCCAGTAAACGTATAGGTTTCACCGCGAACTGCCGTATTTGGTTGAGCAGTAAAGGACGGAGCAGGACTGGGTGGCGGCGGCCCCGGAGGCACTTGGGTAACATCATAGCAATACCGGCCGCTTCGGACCCCTACATTCGGAACATGGCATCCCAATAAATCGTAACCGTCAAAACCGCCAGCAGTACTCGAATTATAATCGGCGTCATACGCTAAGGCGGGGTTCGAAGAAATTTCCAATGACGCACCAAGATGATAGCCGGTACACGGGGCGGTTTCGGTACTGCAATTCTTTGGCAGTCCTTTATAGGCATACGACGTTCCGTCAGGATCACGCGGAACTCGAGGAATAAATGTGGATGATAAATTTTCGAGCGTGAACGGATAGGAACCATTTGCATCAAAGAAAAGCTCAAGCGCAAGCTGAATCTGTTTTATGTCAGAAATGCGACTCGAATCGCGAAGAGGTTGCGCGGGAGGATCAATAGGATACCCTACTGGTCCGCACAATGACGCTATTTTTTTGCTGGTCTCGGGTCCTACAATACCTACCGGCGATATGCCGTATTGACTTTGGAAACGCTCTACCGCGGCTTCGGTGAGCACTCCGAAATAG
>Ga0209542_10014866_pt1 | contig 13165 bp, 11 predicted proteins | sample RifCSPhighO2_01_FD_184028 | JGI IMG/M metagenome (GOLD analysis project Ga0209542, IMG submission 184028) | Soil microbial communities from Rifle, Colorado - Rifle CSP2_plank highO2_0.1 (SPAdes) (version 2) | ecosystem: Environmental > Terrestrial > Deep subsurface > Rock core/Sediment ... | reverse complement strand
GGTGAGTCGAAAACCTGGATGGAAGCTTTGATGACGAAAAAAGCTAAGCGCGGTTCACTTTTTGCCTCAAGAGCACAAAAAAAAGGAACTCAATATTCTCTTTCTCAAGAAATTTCTACTGCAAGATCTGTCCAGTAATCTGTCATTCAAGCACATCCACAAAAGTATTGACTCCAAGTGCCCAGCTGCCATTTGAACTTGGCGTATATTTTCTCATTATTTCTTCAGGAGTTTTGAGTCCCCGATCAATGTAATTTGTTTTTAATCCCTTGGCTACGGTATCAATACCTTCTTGGTAAGATGCAAATCGTGTTACCGTAGTTCCGTAAATCCCCCATCCCCAACAGTTGTACGAATTCACCGGTATGGCTTTGCAGGCGGTTGATTCTTGCATGGCAATTGCCGGCAACAGTCGGTAATCGAGTTCATATTGGTCGGATACTTTTACAATGAAATCAGCTTGATCATAAAGCGGTGAATCATGCTGTCGCAAAAACGCCTTTAATACCGCTACACGCTTGTCTTTGATGGTTGCATCGTTAAAAAATTCTGCATATTTTGTGTCGGTGTCATCAAACTCGATCTCCTCAAGCTCATCAAGGATGATTGCGATGCGGATTTCTTTTTCGCTTTTTGCATAAATTACTGAGGCAAGGAAAATATTTGCTACAAAAACAACAAAAAATATTATGAGTAAAATTCCAAGTTTGCGAACCATATGTATAGAATACAGTTAAGTCATGTCACAAACAAGTCTTTAAGTAAATAAGTAGATATATGTTTTGAATTTTTTCCCTTTTACTGTTTTTAGTAGATATTTTTCCAGATAATCAATCTTAAAAGCATGCGAGATAATATAGCTGCCGTGATGTACTTCATTCTGAATTTTTTTTGATAATTTCCCGATAAACTTCGGAAAAAGATAGATATAAATGATATCGGCTTTTGAAAAATTGGCTCTTTCAATATCTGAGATATAAAATTTTATATTATGGAGTTTTTGCCAACTTGCAGAAAGCCTGGCACTCCAAATAAGAATCGGGTTTATATCTACACCGACTCCGGATACTTTGTATTTTTTGACGGCATTTATCACTACCCTGCCGTCTCCGCAACCTATGTCAAGAAACGTCATGTCGGCCGTGATCGGGATACTTGAAAATATGTCGTCTAACTCTTTACTCTCTGTTCCGACAAATGGTGCACCTTTCAGCCATGAATAAACCAGAAAAACTGAGTAAGCGGCAGTGGACATAAGAATAAGCAGTTCTATGACGATAAGTGCGACGTATGCTGCTTCATTGAGCGACATATGTATAGTATAATTAAACAGCATAAATATTTAAATTGGAAAGTAATAAAGCTCCCGTAGCTTTCCGTCAGAGGCGGATCGGCCTTTGGCCGAAATGGATATGAAAGAATAGAATTTGCGCTCGTAGCTTAATGGATAGAGCATCAGTCTTCGGAACTGAGGGTTGGGAGTTCGACTCTCCCCGAGCGCGCAATGAAACGTCGGGAGCACAAAAATTTGGGTTCGTAGCTTCCGCCTAAGACGGCGGATCCGCCGTTGTAGGTGGACAACTGGTAGAGCAGTCCCGATAAAGTAGGATCCGTAGCTCAATTGGCAGAGCAGCGCCCTCTTAAGGCGTTGGTTCGGGGTTCGACTCCCCGCGGATTCACATTTTTTATCGGGATTGGTTGTGGGTTCGATTCCCGCCAAACTCACAAAACATTATAAGAATTTTATTTTATACATAAATGTAATATAAGTGATACTTTGCGTTAGTAGTTTAATAAGATTTATGTTAAGGGAAACCTCAACATCTCATCTAACAGAGCCTGTCAAATTTGAATCAAAAGGTCATGCTACCTTCGCACGTGCTATAGATTATGCAAGCACCGTAGGATATGAACCAGATGAAATCCATGCATTTATCCGTATCGGAAATTGTCTAGCTGACTGCGGAATAGATCCTTCAGAAATTATCGTCCGCCTTCAAGATCTCTATGACCTACCAACCCAGACTTTTAGAGATGAAATCAATAGAGGACTTGCTGCTATAGAAATGTCACATGGCAACTTTCCGGGTGTTGACAGAATAGTCAAAAGGGCTCCTCACTTAAGTGGAAAGTTGGCGTTTAATATAGGTCTTGCACTATACAAAGCTCGTTATGGCGCGGATCCCGCTAATGATTTAGCCTTAGCTGATGCCTGTGTGCAAAAGTATCCGACGATCGAGGATTATGCTGAACTTGCGACGGCCTATCATCAAATTACTGGTGAGTATCCCGAAGGGTACCTTGCTAAGGCGCAAAAGATGACCGAGGTGTATGGACATGATTTTGAAGGAGATACATATCATTCACATCTCCCTTTAGGAAAGGCATATGCAAGTTGTGGCAACATGGAACAAGCAATAAAGCTGTATAAGGAAATGGAAGGTAAGGATCCTGATCCTGTATGGCAGGTGGAGTCCCAGGCACTTCTTTTACAGAATGTTGCTAAAAAATATATGGAAAGAGGTCGGTTTGGTGAAGCCGTCACCCAGATAGATATTGCTCTTCGTCTACTTGAAGATTCACTTCAGCTTGATTTCCATTGGAATTTTATCAAAAACTGTGATCCCAGCATACTCCTTGCCTTAAAAGGGCAAGCCCAAGCAGGACTGGGGGAAGATCCGACTACGACCTTTGACCAAGCAGTTAAAATGATTCCTCGCTATCATGAACAAACAAGTCCTCTGTGGAGGATGCCTATGTTTATCGCGATCGCCAAAGCGCAACATGCTGCAGGTAAAGATCCCATTTATGTTTACAGCATGGCTTTGAAAGAGATTAATGAAGTGCCTCAACATCCTGACTATAATCCTTTTTATGATGATGCGTACCAACTGTGCAGCTATCAGGATTTAGCGAATATTCAGGCAAAGACTGGTCACATAGATCAAGCTCGGGTAACACTGAGTAGTATCCACAATATGAAGACTGATATTTCTATAAATCAGAGTGTTGCCGAAGTCATGGCAGATATCGCAGCAGCAGAAGTTCGAGGCTTAAACTAAAAGTAAGTCAGCTAAGTAGGCTCGTTCATATTATCGGCATTGGTTGTTATTTCCCGCCAATGCTGGATCAGGCTTTGACTGACGATTCCCTCCGAACTCACAAAATTTGTTCAAAAAAGCTGTGTTATAATATTTCACAGATAAATTATGGTGGAACAAAGACTAGATGATCTTTTAAAACCCCGACCTTTAAATCTCGTAGAAATGGCGATAAGTGGTGAGGCAACTGAAACATGGAATGCGCTAGTAACCCTTTCTGCCATGGCAACAGCAGGCAACAGTGAAGTGATGGAGGTAGTTGACAAATTAGATGCTGGATATCGAGATGGTACATATCCTTTACCATCAAAATATGATATAGTGCGCGAATCTTCTTTATTTTTGGAGCTTATGGTTATGTTTGGTGAAGTGATAAAGCTAGGATTGTCTCGGGTTAAAAATGAGTTAGCTAAACAGTCTCCCGATTACTCTCCTCCTGACAAATGGTGAGTCGAGTCTGTAAAATAAAGTATTTTCGTTAATTTATGTCAAAATACTTTATTTTGTTGAGACAATATTTTTTCCATATCGTTTCTTTCTTTGTTCCTTTAATTTTTTATATTCTTACACTTTCTCCCACAGTCAACTTTGGCGACACCGGTGAGCTTATCACCGCCGCTGCTACTTTGGGTATCCCTCATCCTCCAGGTTCACCAATTTGGGTATTGCTTGCGCATTTATTTACTTATATTCCAGTAGGAAGTATTGCCTATCGAGTCAATCTGTCATCGGCATTTTTTGTTGCCGCTTCAAGTTTGGTGTTTTATATCTTGACTTTAAGTCTTTTAAATCAATTGATAGAAAAACTGAAAACCCACAATCCTTATGAATCGTTTACTAAAAAGCAACAAAAGAAACAAAGAGATCAGATTGAAAAGTTTTTTGCATTTATCGTTTCTCTTGTCTATTCATTTACGTTTCCTATCTGGTCACATGCCGTCTACACCGAAGTTTATCCTCTAAACACGTTGTTTTACTCAGTTATTTTGTTCTTATTGATTCAATTCATTATCAAAAACTCAGTCAAGTATCTTTATGTCTCAATGTTTTTTCTGGGATTAGCAATCACCAATCATTATTTGATTTTACTTGCCTTCCCAACTATTTTTGTTGCGGCATTACTGAACTACAGAAAAGTATTAAAGCCTAAAGTCTTATCAACCAATTTATTTATTTTTCTGCTTGGGTTATCTTTTTTCTTATTTCTTATCATTAGATCAAAAGCCAATCCTCCTATTGATTGGGGAGATCCGGAAAATATTACTAACTTTTTAAGTGTCATTCAGCGCAAGCAGTTTGGTTCATTGCAGGGAGGCATCATCAGCTTGCCGATACAGAAATTTATTGGGATGTCTGATGTTGCAAAGAGTTTTTTTCAATCGTTTTATACGTTAACAAAAATCGTTACGCAGGCATACTCTTATTTTTTTTCAATAGTTGGATTAATTGGTATTTATGTATCTTACAGATATCAACGGAAATTGTTTATTATTCTGTTGACGTCTTTTTTGTCGACCGGCGCGGGATTTGCTTTTCTAACTGGACTGTCAGTCGGGCAAAATGATAAGATGACGGCGTTTTTGCCGGCACTTGTCAGTTTCGCCGTATTTATTGCAATCGGGATTATCTTCATTTTTAAATATATTTCTAGGATTTCATATTTTATAGCCGTCATACCGATTTACTTTATAATTACAAATTTTAACGCTGTAAACATGCGACCAAATACTATTGCTTACGACCACGCACACCTGATGTTGAAGCTGGTTCCCAAAAATGCAATCATTTTTACCGAGGAAAACAACTGGCTTTTTCCGCTCGCATATCTGCAAATGGTTGAAAAGCAAAGACCCGACGTGACTATTTATGACCGAAACGGAAATATATTTAATGATATATATAAAGAAGCGCGGAAGAATTATCGATCGGACGAGGAGTTTGAAAGAAAAAGGCGTGAGATCGAGAATCATATAGTATCAACATCAAAGGGACAGGTGTATTATGCAGTTGACAAAATTTTTGAAAACTATAATTACCACGAAATTGCTCGCGAAGGCATTCTATACAAAATTGGACAACCCCGTGGACTAGACTTTGCAGAGTATTACAAGGATATTTTAAAGATTGATGTTAAGCATAGAGCAAGCTTTTGGGATGCCGAGTATATGATCGCCTACTATCATATGCAGTATGCAGACGATCTAATACAACAGTCTCAAATACGAAAAGCTCTTGAAGAACTGGAAGAAGCTCAAAATTGGGGTAGAATTGATTACAGAATGTTAAATAACATCGGAATCTACTATTTACGACTTGAAAATCCCGATCTTGCTAAGTACGTTTTTCTTGAGGCGATTAAAATTAATCCTGATTATTATATCGGATACACAAATCTCGGATATGTTTATGAGGTTTTAGGTGATAAGAAATCTGCGGAAACACATTATATTAAAGCTTTAACTATCAATAGTGCTTATCTCAACGGTATCTACAGACTTGCAGAATTTTATGAAACTAACGGTCAGTTTGAAGTGGCGGTGAATGGTTTTCGTGTTGCACTTCAACTTGATCCTGAAAATGAAGATTTGGCGCAACATATAAAAGAGTTGGAAGAGAAGCTAGTAAATTGATAGGTTTTTTATTATTCTATTTCTCGCTCGTAATCAGAAAATTTACTTGTTTCCAAGCAAAGTTGTCATATTGTTTATATAGTCGTGAGTGGCGTGTTGCATGTTACTGCGTAAATTTTGATTACTTCGCTCGAAATTCTAAATAAATAAACAATAGGTTATAATACACAATATGTTTGTTGACGAAGCGATTATCACAGTATCAGGTGGGACAGGCGGGCCTGGAAAGGTAGCCTTTTTCCCAAACAGAAGAGGCCCATCTGGCGGCGCCGGTGGCCAAGGAGGAAATGTATATATCAAAGGTCATGCCAGTATGACCGATCTTCATACTTATGTAAATAAAAGTATCTACAAGGCTGAAGACGGGGTTTCCGGTGAAACGTTTGAGCGCGCAGGCGCTGCGGGAAAGGACCTAGTTTTGTCAGTTCCGATCGGAACTCATGTCATACGTGAAGGAACCACGGAGACATTGATTGAAATTTTTGATTCTACCAAACAGACGATTTTAGTGCGCGGTGGTATTGGCGGCCGCGGTAATGTGTCTTTTGCTACATCAATATATCAAACACCCCGTCATGCCGAAACAGGTCAACCTGGTGAAACGGTGAGTCTAAGTTTGGTTCTCAAACTTATCGCAGATGTCGGGCTCATCGGTTTACCAAATGCCGGCAAAAGCAGCCTTTTAAATGAATTTACGAGTGCTAATGTAAAAACTGCCGCCTATCCTTTCACAACTCTCGAGCCATATTTAGGAGTCTTTGCCCACCGATTCGGCGGGTTTGAACATAAAATGGTTATGGCGGATATTCCGGGTCTCATAGAAGGAGCTTCAAAAGGCAAAGGTCTTGGTGTCAAATTTCTTAAACATATAGAGAAGGTTGAGGTACTTCTTCACTGCGTTTCTTCGGAAAGCAAAGATGTTTTAGAAGATTATGAAACGGTTATCAAAGAGATGAAGGAATTTAACCCCCGTCTTTTAGAAAAGAAACAAATTATTTTGTTGACAAAAACAGACCTGATCGATCTTAAAATACAAAAAAAACTTATTGATAAACTGAAAAAAACAAAACACGATGTTTATCCTGTTTCTATATACAATCCTGATCAATTTCTACAACTAAAAAAGTATCTGATTGATCTATTTTTACATATTTAATACCTACTTAACATATTTCTTACACAATTCTGGCTTGATTTTTTACATTTGTATATTATAATCGCCGCGTATGGCACAACTCAATAATACGCTTTATAAATATGCAGATAAAAATCCTCGTGATGTATATTTTTATGCAAAAAGTGTCTTCCCTTTTGATCTTTTCCCAGATGAGATCATAATCGATGAAAACAAGGTTGATATAATCCACTCGCAATTTCTTATGGGAAGGGAAGTATTTTCAATTCCAATTAGAAATATAAACAGTGTCAGCAGTAATTCAAATGGAATTTTTGGTTCAGTGACAATTGAGGTGATAGGTTTTCATCAAGATCCGGAACCAATCCTTTTTTTATGGTCTGCCGATGCTGCTCGGGCTCGCCGCATCATAAACGGCCTGGTGTGCTCAAATAAACAACTGCCAAGCGTTAGCTCTCTTTCAAAAAAAGAACGACTGAAAAATGTTGAGCAACTTGGCCGCGCTGAGGAAAAAGTATAAACATCTTCAATTTGTAAAGTCTGCTTGATTTTTATCTATATTTTAAGAATACTGAGTAAGAATATGGGAATTTTACTCATTTTTGCGTTTTTATCAGGACTCGTTACGATATTTGCTCCTTGCATATGGCCAATATTACCAATAATACTTTCGTACAGTACTACAGGAGGTAAAAAAAAGCCGCTCGGTATCACCCTTGGGATTGTCATCAGTTTTGCCGTATTTACGCTTACTATTTCTTATATCGTAAAGATAATTCCATTTGATCCAACTATATTGCGTTATATTGCAGTATTGGTAATCGGGTTTTTGGGATTAAGTTTGGTAGTGCCTCGCCTTAGTCATATTTTTGAAGGATTTGTCAGTAGTTTAAGTTCAAGGTTTGGAATTGTAAAATCATCGGGATCGGGTTTTGGTTCCGGTTTTGTTACAGGAATTTCACTGGGTATAATCTGGACACCATGCGCCGGACCAATACTTGCTACAATTGCGACCCTAGCCGCTACACAAACTGTGAATTTGCAAATTGTCTTAGTCACAATATTCTATGTCATTGGAATCGGCATCCCTCTTTATATTTTTACATTACTTGGTCAATCGTTCTTTATTAAAAGTAGATTTGTCTCAAAATATACAGGAAGAATTCAACAGATTTTTGGAGTCATCATGATAATTATGGCAGTACTGATCGCAACGAATTATGACAAGACTTTACAAGTGCGCCTGCTTGACGCATTTCCATCTTACTCGCGCTTTATTATTAATCTTGAAAATGTAGATCCCGTCAAAAAGGAACTTGATAAACTTCGTGATCCCGATATGGAGGATAAGATTGACATGCCCTTCCCTAAAGCAAGCGATACTTTGAAATTACCGGTCATTGCAAAAGCTCCCGACTTTGTTGGTATATCTAATTGGTTGAATTCTGATAGTCTCACTATCGATTCCTTGCGTGGAAAAGTCGTACTTGTCGATTTTTGGACATATACTTGTATAAACTGCATAAGAACGTTACCTCATATCGTAAATTGGTACGACAAATATAAAGATAAAGGATTTGTTGTTGTCGGGGTCCATACTCCTGAATTTGAATTTGAAAAAAAGACTGAAAACGTGCAGATGGCAATCAGCCAATATGGAATCAAATATCCGGTCGCCCAAGACAATGATTACGCTACCTGGCAAGCTTATGACAATCATTACTGGCCGGCGAAATACCTTATCGATGCAAATGGCAATATTCGTTATTTTCATTTTGGTGAAGGAGAATATGATGCAACTGAAAAAAATATTCAACTGTTGCTTAAAGAAGTTGGAGTGTCGGTTGAGGAAAAGCAGCTAACAGATATGAAAGATGAAACACCCAGCGCACCGTTGACACCGGAAACCTATCTTGGATTTTTACGAGCCGAGAGATTTTACTCTACTGAAGAAATGGAACCTGGCATCAATAATTACAGTTACTCCAAAGTCTTAAATACAAATGAATTTGCGTTTTCCGGAAGCTGGAACGTCAAGGACGAATATTCTGAATCAGTAAGTGATGCTGCGCTCCACATGAGGTTTGATGCAAATAAAGTGTTTTTGGTGATGCATCCAACAGACACCGATCAAAAAGTCGCTGTTTATCTTGACAATAAATTAGTTGACGCCGAAGCAGGAAAGGATGTTGTAGATGGCTATGTGTATGTAACTGAACCGAGACTTTATGAACTCATTGATCTCAAAGGAAACGTTGGAACACATATTCTTGAGCTCAAGTTTGACGATGGCGTGCAGATATTTGCTTTTACGTTCGGATAATTAGACGATTTCCTCTTTCTTCTGACGCACAAAACTGATCCATTCCTCTATGACCTCGATTATGAGTTTAAACGGAGCTTCGATGATAAAATCAAAGATAAGTATAAAAAAGTTTAAGTACGACACTCCTTCAGTAAATATTTTCCCAAGTGAAAGAATCGGCATAAAGAAAAAGTCGCCAATTGGCGCAAGTATACCGGAGCGCTCTGTAAGACAATATTTATTGGCAAGCTGTTTTATTCGGTAGGCAAAGAAAGCAACTACACTAATAAAGAAAATAAACAAGGCTTCACTTAATAAATTAAAGTGAATAAGTTTTAATCCCAAATGAATTAAATAAAGTGTGACAATGAATGTTGATGAGTAAAGAATGGTAAAACCTAAAACAAGAATCGGGCGCCTATGTTTTAGTTTTTTCGTTATGAGGGCAATACTTTTTTCGTAAGTTGGGTCAGCGTTTATGATTTCTACGATTCTAAAAAAAAGACGTTTTGTATTGTCTTCCCCGGGCAAACTTACAAAAAGAATTATTATCAGCATGAGAAGGGCCGGGAACACGCTGTTGATTCCGATAGCAACGTAACTTACATCGTGATAGATAAATTGAGAAAGCGGAACCTCAAGTATGATAGCAAGCAGCATTTTTGTTATAAAAATGTATATAAGACTGCGCACGGCCAGTATATTAAGCCGCGATCTCACCTGCCCGTATTTTTCTCGAGCGGCCTGTTCAACTTTGTTCCAAAGCGCACCTTTGTCAGACAAGATAGACGAAATTTCCTTACTATGTTTTCTTATGATCGTAAAAAGAATAAGATATGGAGGTAGTAATTTACGGGTAAATCTGACCAGTTTTTCCGTCGTCGGGTTATCTAAAAGCGAATCGATTTTGTTAAAAATTTCCGGCAGTTTTGTGATTATTTTCTCTCTTTCAAGTTCATGATATTGAGAAACCGGTTTGTAAAAAAGTCGAAACAAATGGTACCGCTGGTATGGCCTATCACTTTTTCTGTAAGAATTTTCAATAGCTATAAAAAGCAGAGTATCTCTTTGTTTTTCGTCGGTGTCCTCAATCTTTACCTTATCCCTTAAAGTTTGAAAAATATAATACGTAAAATCTGCTTCAATTTTGGATTCGGCCGGACTTAAAAACTCTTCGATTTCGGCGGTAAACAACTCAAACAAATAATTAGATAAATATTGACGATGTTTATAATTTCGCCCTACAAGTAGTTTCTTTCTTACATCTATAAAACTATCGATAATTTTTTGTACTTCATGTATATCGTGCTGACCGAGCGATCCATTGGCAAAATATCTAGCCCACATAAGCTCACGAAGTACATTTTCCGCCTCGTTTTTGGCTTCGGGATTCATTGATAATCGTCGTCTTAGGATGCGCTCAATTGCGGCGCGGCGAATAAGGTGATCTTCGCGATACTCGATGGCATTGCGTACCTTTTCATAAACAAGCGCTAAAAAAGAAACAGTTTGCGATACGGTAAGTTTACTGTACTCGTCTACGGGACCCCGTTCCTTTATCTGAGCTATTGCGCGAGTAAGATGATTAGTAAGATCCGAAAGCTCAATGACATTGTCTTTATGTGTTTGCGATTCTTTCTTTGGTTCTTCCATATACTTAAAACTAGGGTTATTCTTTTAGTGTAGCACCTGACTCGAGAATAGTGTTTTTTAATTTCTCAAGATTTTCGGAAACAATATTATCTGTTTTTCCTTCAACATTTAGGCGAAGCAGCGGTTCGGTATTTGAAGTACGGATGCTAAAGCGCCAGTCAGGGTAATCGACCGCGATGCCGTCAAGCCGTGAAAGCTCACCGTCTGAATATTTATCCACTATTTGTTCAAGAAGATCATGTGGATCAGTATCTTCTGACAACTCAAAATTATACTCGCCGGATTCAACAGACGTTTTCATTTCAGCTAAAATTTCGGAAATTGGTTTTTTTTCACGGGCAAGAACACGAAGAACATATAATATGACGCGTACCGAACTTTCACAGCCACCCATAGCCCGAAAATAATAATGACCCGACGACTCACCGGCAAAAAGCGCTCCTTCATCATTAACTTGTTTTGTAATTAGTGCGTGTCCTACTTTGGTATGCCCTACTTTGCCACCCATTTTGGAAACAATATTTTCGACATTTCTCGTGTAGCGTATATCAACTAAAATTTTCTCACCGGGATTGTCTCGTAGCATTTCACCGGCTATGAGAGCAGTAATATAAGTTGCCGGGATGATAGCACCTTTTTCCGAAATAAACATCACGCGATCAGCATCGCCATCGGTGGCTATTCCAAGATCGGCTTTCTGGCTTTTTACATACTCTTGAAGATCGACAAGTGTTTTGTGCTGTAGCGGATCGGGTTGGTGTGCGGGAAATGTACCATCAAGCTCGAAATTGATCGACTTAAAACTTGTTTTTAGATTATCAAATAAACCTTTGAGCGATACTACACCCATTGCATTTGAGGGGTCGGCAACTATTTTGAAATGCGCAATATCACCTGGATGCACCGTATCTATAGCTTCTTTAACCTCAATCTCAAGGACATTCTTATTGTCTTTAGTATTACCCATTTCCTGTCCTTTAGAAAATTCCCCTTCAATTGCGATTCGTTTTATATCATCCATTCCCGTATCTCTACCGATTTTGATCAAAGCATCACCGTTTCTTAAAACCATTTTTATACCGTTATACTCTTTGGGATTATGCGAGGCGCTGATTTGTATACCGGCGTCATATTTAAAGTGTCGTACAGCATAGTACATAGTCGGAGTTGCCACAAGGCCGATATCTATCACTTGTGCACCACTCTTGAAAAGAGCATCTTTAGCTTTCTGAAAAAGAGCCGGCGATGAAAGACGCATGTCGTGGCCAAGCGCAATTGTTGGATTTGGCTTATTAAGTTTTTTTGAAAAAAAAGTATAAATTGCGCGGGCAATACTTTCCATCACTTCTTCATTTATTGAAGTTGGATAAACGGCTCTTATGTCGTAAGCTTTAAAAATTGAGGTGTCAATATTTGACATTTTTATATTATACTCGATGGAACAGATTCTGTCAGATAAACCTTTTTCGCTCGTAACCGAAAATTTACTCGATTCCAAGCAAAGTAGAAACTCTATTCATAAGGGCGTTAGTGGCATATTGCATGTAATCTCGCAAATTTTGATTACTTCGCTCAAAGTTTATCATTTCAAATAATAACAAGACAAAATTTCTATTGAATCTCGTATATCAAATGTGCTACTGCCGCTTTTGGTCGCAACGTCTATACGTATAAGTCCGTCATAAAAATTTACCAAAGCTTTTATTTTCCACATTTTAGCTTGTGACTGAAGTTTGCCTCTTTGCCATGGCGCAGTCTTGTTGTCAAAATCGCCACCTGATGCCATCAGTAATTTTTTAATATGCCTGGTGAGAAGTGTATAGACAAACATTACCTCTTGAGTTTTCAGTACAACATCAAGTGTGGCTAAAAAACTTTTCAAGTTTCCAGCATAACAAGAGTCCAAAAGCTGAAAAACATTTTTTCCCGGCTTATATTCCTGAAAAGAACCCGCCAGTTTTTTGAGTGTCGAAAGCGCATATCCCGACTTTCCCGCTTCCCAGTCAATAAGATGAATGTTTTTATCTTTTGAAAGCGCTTCGACAGTAAGTTTAAAAGGAGTTTTTGTCCGTCCTTTATATTGTTTAGATAATCCGTCTACCACATACACCGATTTTTGGCCAAAAAGATCTACTACTCCGGATGAATTTTTATAAACTTCAGGCAAATCAGCTACCAAAACTTCCATTAAAGAATAACCTTTTTTTTTGAAAGTATCTTTGATTGAAAGTAAATATTTTCGTGCCGTTTCTTGATCTTCACCGCAGATTACTGTAAGCATGCTCATATTATAACTTGTATTTTGTATACTAAATCTATGATCGACGTCATTTGTATCGGT
>Ga0209542_10014865_pt1 | contig 13166 bp, 14 predicted proteins | sample RifCSPhighO2_01_FD_184028 | JGI IMG/M metagenome (GOLD analysis project Ga0209542, IMG submission 184028) | Soil microbial communities from Rifle, Colorado - Rifle CSP2_plank highO2_0.1 (SPAdes) (version 2) | ecosystem: Environmental > Terrestrial > Deep subsurface > Rock core/Sediment ... | reverse complement strand
TCCAAATAACAAAGTTGTAGAAACCAGTAAGGCAGATAATTCGCACTCGCTTACTTATAACTGTGGTCCTAAGCTTGGCAATGTATGTGGCGACGGTATTCAGAATAGCACAGAACAGTGTGACGACGGGAATACTGTGAGCGGAGATGGCTGTTCTTACCCGCTTTGTAAGATAGATTCTCCAGCGCCAACACCGGCTAATAACAATCCAACCATAACAGTAAGTGATGTGACTGGTGAGCAAGGAAGCTATCCTTCATTTACCATCCAAGCGAACGATCCAGATGGGGATGCTTTAACCTATTCTGCTGTTCTTGGTTCAGGTATTGTTGACACTGATTTCGTCTTGAATACAAATACTGGATTTACTGGATGGCATGTGCCTCTGGACCAAGCTCCAGGCGATTACACAGTAACCTATACTGTATCAGATGGAAAAGGTGGAGAAGCCAGTGCTACAGCGAAGTTTACGGTGACGGCTGCGTCATCATAATTTTTTTCTTTCTTTTTTCTATTTTATTTTTCTAATGCCGAAATCTTTATAATCGCCAAAGTTTTCTTTCATAGAATTATATTAAAGAGGTGTTCAGATGAAAAATAAAGTATTGTTGGTAAGTGTTATCGTAACCTTATTATTCTTAGTATCATGCGCTCCAAAGATGAGTGATGAAGAATTGGAGACAGAATTATCAAAATTAAGCCCTGAAGAATTGGAAGCGGTGACCGCAGAAGATAGCGCTTTAGCAGGAAAGGCCCAGACTAAATTAACTGATCCGAACTTGATTAAATTAAAAGGTGCATATAATTATGCTATCACTGCTCGTCCTACAAGTTGTGATGATAGTGATAAAGATGCCACTTATCCTAATGGAGCAAAAGGTGTAAATTATTTTGTAAAAGGAACAGTAACTTTGTCAAGTGGCAGTTCTTTTACTGACAGGTGTGTTGATGGCAGTGGAAATACTGTTGCAGAAGGAACTCTGATCGAAGAGCATCTATGTTCAAATATACCTATTGGAAAACATGTAAAAATACCAAATGATTGTACTAAGGTGGGAAAGACTTTAGGAGAGATTTATTTCCCAGGAACAACCAATTGGAAATGTGTTGATGGCGCTTGTGTTGGTGAAAGAGATACTCCGGCTACAACAGTTACACATCAATTGCTAACTTGTGGGGACGGTAATCCGCAAGTTCCAGAAGAATGTGATGATGGTATTAAGACCGACACATATTATCCTGTGAATGCTCTGGATGATGATGGAAGCTGTGTTATTGATAGTGCTGAACCTGCAAATTCTTGTAAAAGAGCTGTTTGTGGTGATGGCTATCTTTTCGTTGGCGGTTTAGAAGAATGCGATGATGGCAATAAAATGGGTGGTGATGGCTGTAATGCTGATTGCAGGCTTGAAGACAGAGAGAAAACTCCGACTGCAACTGGATCACCGACCAATCCAAATAATTACTAATTAAAAGAGGTGTTTGAATGAAAAAGACAGTTTTAATAGTATTGGGATTAGCAGCTGTTGTTCTGCTGGTTGCAGGATTAAATGGAAAAATCACCGGAAATGCGTTTGCTTATAACTTACCGCGTAGCTGTACAGACAGCGATGGTAATGACCCCTATACGCAGGGAACGGGGGAGTACAAAGGTTTGTCTTCAGCAAAGTTAAGATCATTTACAGATACATGCCGTGATGCAGGAACCCTCCTTGAACATTCTTGTGATGATACAGTGCATGTGACTGAAACCATCCCTTGCCGATGCGAGGTTGGTGTTTGTAAGAAATAAAAGAATTAAATAATTATTTTTATTTTTTCTATTTCTTTTAGTTTAGTGATTGCTTCTATTAAATCGTTATTCTCCACTTCAAGATCAAACCTAACCTGTTTCAAGGTATGCGCATATAAAACATCGTAGTATTCTTTTAACAGGATTCTGGCTACTTCTTCATATTTTACGGCATCGATAAGTGAAATTATTTCCTGTTTTCGCTTGTTGCTGATAATGTCTCTTAATTGAGGAGTAATCTCCCGGATTTGCTGGATTTTTTCAGCTGAAGAGAAGTATTCTTGTACGCATTCTTTTACCCGCAGTTCGAAATCTTTGCTGATACGTACATTAATCCCTGCTTTCATGGCTTTGAATAAAAAAGACGGTATTTCTGTATCACCGATCTTTCTACTCTCGCCTTCTACAAATAGATGTTCAAAATGATTTAATTCCCTCAATTTTTGCAGCAGAAGATTTTCAAATTTTTTCTGTCGATGTGGTTTTAAGCCAACTCCGCCATATAAACTGCCGCGATGCTGGGCTAATTCTTCCAGATTGAGAGAATTTGCTAACTTCTCTAAAAGCTTGGTCTTTCCTGAACAGGTCAACCCGTAGAGACAGATGATTTTTGGTTTAAGCGGGAAATTATAAAGCTGATCGGTAATATAATGGCGGAAACTTTTGTAGCCGCCTTCCACCTGCAGCACTTTGAACCCAATTGATTCCAATAAAGAGGCAATAATCCCCGAACGCATCCCTCCGCGGGCGCAGTAGACAATAATCGTTTTTTTCCGATGATCTTTGACAGCGTTGTAAATAGATGGTATTTTGGCAGGAAATAATTCCATCCCTCGTTCAATAGCTTTTTCTCTGGAATATTGTTTGTAGATAACGCCTATCTCATGGCGCTCTTGATTGTCCAAAAGTGGGACATTGATTGCGCTGAGGATATGATCTTCATCATATTCTTTAGGGGTACGTGCATCTATGAAAAGAATATTTTCCATTTCCAGCGCTTTGGCGATATTAATTTTTTGGACCATCTTGGGTTTATCTTGTACTGGTGTAATTAGGGGGCCTCTTTAAAAAATTTGAGGAGGCACAATCCAAAAAGTGAGCGATAATCATCTTGGCCGTTTTGTTCGCCTTTTTCCAGTTTGGGTCATGGTTGTACAAAGACCTTTTTTTCGAAAGAAAATGGAATTTCAAACAAATTCCAAATCCTCGGCAAAGCCTGCGGAAAAGTAACTTAATTACTTGCCTAGCAATCATTTAGCTCACAAAACATCTTGGCCTAGACGATGATTATCACTCAGAAAAAGAATTCTGCCTTTGAGGAGTTAAATTTATATAACCGAATGATGTTGTTCTAGTTATGAGAAAGGTTTTACTCTTGCTGTTAATTTTATCATTGCTTTTAGTTAGCTGCACTACCAAATATGTCTGTCCGGATGGTCGGACTGTTGAAGATTTGCAATTATGTGAACAAAACAACAAAGCTCCGGTTGAGGAGCTTCCTGCCGAGATCGGAGAAATTCTTGCTAAAAGCAGTAACGTCAAGAGTATGACTTATTATTATAGAAGAATCGATAAACCGTTAGAAGCACCGCTTCAATTCTGGATTAAAGGACCGATCGTAAAAAGAGAGTTGCCGGTGCAGACTCAAGTTTATCAGAAGAATGAAATGGATGTGATTATGTTTAATATTATTGATAAAACTGCAACTGCGTATTGTGAAAGCAAGAAGTTTTGCATTAAAAACGGGGAAATTGGTCCTGTAGATTACGATAAGTATTATATTAAGACTCCTTTTGAATGGAGGGAAGAAATAATTTCTGCAGAAAAACTTACTGAAGAAATTATCGAAAAAAGAAAAGTATGGCTGCTTAAAGCGAATGACGGCGTTTTGATGTGGATTGACACTTACTACGGTCTCCCTTTGCGAGTTGAGGTTGGCCCTGAAAGGCACGAATTTCAGGAAATTGTCTTTAACGCGGTTGAAGATGCAGAAGTAAGCTTTGTAGAAAGAGAATAGGATTAATATTTTTTAAGTTATTACAATAAATCCTTCACAGAATGAACTTGTTCGAGTACTTGATCCTGCTTGCTGCAGTAAGGACAGAGAGAAGCTTTAGATTTGAACTTATACTTGCATCTTCCGCAGAAAAATTCTCTTTTGACCGCTTCTGGAATTTTGTTTGTTCCTAGAATATCATCTTTATTCTTGATATAACAACTGGGACATTGATAACGCAAGTCCCGAGCAGCATTAAGAGAGGTAAAAGTAGCGGACTTGTCGACTGCCTTCCCGCAGCCAAAACATTGCACTTTAGCGCTGTATAAACTCATCTTTTGCTGGAAAGAGTTTACCTTTAAATATTTGTTGTTACCCCTTTCCTTTGGTACGAACTAGATGATGATTTGATTCTGGATGACTTTTCGGTTTACGAAAATTTATAAACGTTAAAATATATCCTGCTATTATGAAAAAGGGAACTACCAGATTGAAATTTATCCTGTTAATCACCTTATTTCTGCTTACTTTTTATGGTATTTCAAAATCAACATTAGTGCAGGATGCTATTGCCGATCCTGAATCATTACGATCATTTATCCTAAGTCTGGGAATTCTTGCCCCCTTAGGGATAATTCTACTACAGATGTTTCAGACCACTATTTCGATCGTACCTTCTCAGTTGACAACGATTTTAGCAGGCTTTATTTTTGGGCCTTTTTTAGGATTGTTATACAGTCTTATCGGAGCGGTTATCGGTTCCATGATCATTTTTTCTGTAGGTAGAAAGTATGGGCGGAAGATTGCCGGCCTTTTTTTTGATGAGGCAGAGCTTCTTCATTTTACTCTTTTTTTTAAGGAGAAGAAATTATTAGCATTGTTTTTGGCTCGACTTGCGCCAATTTTTCCTAACGATTTGGTAAGTTTTACTGCTGGACTAACACAAATTAAAGTATGGCATTTCAATCTCATTTCCACCGCCGGTTTTGTAGTACAGATGATTTTGCTTACCTATTTTGGGGCGGAATTAAGTACTGGTGAATTAAGTGTCCCGCTCTTGAGCATAAGTTTAGTCATCAGCTTGCTGTTAATGCTCTTCTTGTTTAAAGAAGATGTGCATAAAATCCTGATCGGCGATTTTCGCTTGTTGCAAAAGGAACGTAAGATAATTAAAGATCGCATCGCCAAAGAATTGCGGAAGATTCGCTTATGAAATTAATATTAGCAGCTATTAAGCCAAGCAAGGGAGAGGAAAAGCAATTTTCTACCAGTGCGAATGGATTTCTTCGAACACTAAATGCCGTACTTGTCGATGCAAGAGCTATTTTAGGCGGCAGTGGAGCAAAGGGAACTTGGCTTTCCGGCAATCATGACGTCGATATTTTTGTGTTATTTGATTACAAAAAATATGCAGATAAATCTGGTGAGCTTTCCAATCTGCTGGAAAAATATCTGAAGAAAGCCTTTCCAAAAGCTAAGATTGAACGCCTTCACGGGAGCAGAGATTATTTTCAGTTGTCATTTAAAGGATTGATGTTTGAGGTTGTTCCTATTCTAAAAATAAGTAAAGCGGAACAAGCACGCAATATTACAGACATTTCTCCGTTGCATTCGGCTTGGGTGAATAAGCATGCTGCAAAGGTGAAAGATGATATCCGATCACTGAAACAATTCTGCAAAGCAAATAATTTGTATGGCGCTGAATCGTACATCGGCGGATTCAGCGGCTATGTTTTAGAGATAGTAACTGCATATTATGGTTCTTTTGAAAAAGTCTTAAAGGCATCCCAGAAGTGGAAAGAGAAGGATGTTGTTGACCCTTCTAAATTCTATCCAACTAAAGAGATGGCTTTGTTTCATATTAATACTTCTAAACTACAATCTCCTTTGGTAGTGGTTGACCCAGTTGATAAGAACCGTAATGCAGCAGCTGCTTTATCCCATGAGAAGTTTCTTTTGTTCAAGGGATTGGCTAAGAAGTATTTACAGAAGCCTGCGGAAGAGTTCTTTGTGAAAGAAAAAATTACCATTGGGTCTTTGAAAGAGAAGTATAAAGGCAAAGGAACGCTAGCGCTGGTGACAGTTACTCCTACACCTGGAAAGGAAGATGCAGTTGGCGCTAAATTATTGAAGGTGTTTGAGTTTATGAAAGAGAAATTGCTTGGATTTGGGTTAGTGCAGGGCGGATGGGTTTGGAATCGGGGGGAAGATGCTCTGTTTTATTTTGTGGTTAAGAAAAAAGAATTGCCTGAATTGGAGGTTAGAGTGGGGCCTCCTTTGAAAATGAAAGAATATGTGGAAGATTTCAAGAAGAAAAACAAGAATACTTTTGAGGAAAAAGGAAGAATTATGGCCAAGGTGAAGGTCGAGAATCCCAAATTGTTGGATTTTGTAAATGTTTTGCCGAAGGAAGATTATGTGAAAGAAAGGGTTGGAAAAGTCAAGAAAGTGGAAGTGTTTTGATAGGAATATTTTGTTGATGGAAATATTTTTATTATAAGTTCTTTTTTACTTGCTCATGGTAGGAATAGGTAAATATGATTTTTATGAAGCTTTGAGTTCAACCGATTGGAAGAGCGGTCTTGAATTAAGAAAAGAAGTTATTCAAGCTAAAGGATTTAAGGATCCCGATGAAGTGGAAAATTTCTTTAAGAAAGCTTACTGGGCGACAAGAACACCTTCTTTAGCTAGAGCGCATGTTTATTTACATGAACTTGTTACTGATGGGTGGGCGGAAACACAAATTAGGCTTCCTACAGATCAAGAACTCGCTCAATATGCTAGCTTTACTCTTCCTCGAGATTATTCACACTTAGCAGGAGAATGTACTTATCGTAAATTGCCAACAGGCAGAGGAAGGTCTCGAGTAGGTAGAGGCCCCGGATTAGATTCTTTAGTTCCGCATGATGTTTTCAGATGAAATTCAACGTTTATTTTTAGTCTGTTTCTGCTTCTTTCTTCCATGGTGCACTTTCATAAACAATCTAGACTTCGTTATTATCCTCAAAATTCTAGCTCCAATTCTTACGATCTTTCCACTTTTAGCTAATACTTTTGTGCTTTTGCTGGCTTCTACAGTTTCATGTAAGATTGCCTGTCCTAGGGTTAGTCGTTCGGTAGCAAGCGCAACTCTATACGCTGATTCGATCACTCGGAAAAAAAGAACGAAAGGAAAGACTGCCAGGATGTCCAGCCAGTATTTTTTGAAGAAGAATTTGGCACTACGTGCTTTGTGGGCTAGAAAGATTAAGTCAATCACAAAAATAGTAATCACCAAAGCGTCAGCGATCTTGACCGCCAATTCAATGCTGTGGTTTTCGACATGGATAAATAATTCAAATATGATAATGCCTAATAGGAGCACTAAAGCGAATGGAATAAGTCTGCTGTTATAATGTTCTATCTTTTCCCAGAATGGAGGCATGGTAAAGAGATAATTTTAGAATTTTTAAAGTATTTGTTTGTGTTTGTTGCTCCTTTTTAGTTGTACGCTTTTCTAGATCATTATTTTCCGCACCCCAAAACTATAAATATCTCTTCATATTTTATGCGTGCATGGATGATAATTTACGGATACAATGCGGAGCTTGTAAGGGTTTTGCTCCGGCCAGCCAGTTTAAGCTGCATTATAAGTTTAAGAAAGTAGTCTGCCCAAGCTGTTTTAGTGGAAGGACTGAGCAAGAAGAACGTAAAAAAGCAGCTGCGCCTGAAGCAGCTCAGCCAAAAAAACCAGCGGGATGGGATAAGGAAGATGAATATTTAGAAAAAATGATTAGAATTAAGCAGCAGAGCACTCCTCAAGCTAAAATTGAAAAAATTCCCGGCAGTAATTTAGTAAAACTGGGCTGCTTCAAATGCGCTTACAAATTTAGGTATGATCCTATCCGTAAAATGCCTCAGAATTGTCCTTATTGTAATATTGAAGTGCCTAATCTGAAGACTTATCAACTATAGTCCCGATATCTTCTTAAACCGTTTGTTTTTTAATTGTTAATAATGAAAATTCTTATTACCGGATCATCCGGATACGTCGGTTATGTTTTGTCCAGATTTTTTTCTGAAAAAGGGGTTTCAGTTGTTGGTCTTGATGTAGTCTCAAATCCGGTCTGGAAAGGAAATGGTCATTTTGTTTTTCAGAATTGTGATGTTCGTGATAAAAAAAGAATGGGAGAGATCTTCTCTCAAGAAAAACCAACTCACGTTATTCATTTAGCCTATTTGATGAATCCGATACATGATCAGAAGAAGAATTATGAAATTGATGTGCTTGGATCAGAGAATGTTCTAGGGATCGCTAATGCTACTAAATCGGTAAAACAATTGGTTTTATTCAGTTCTGCTTCTGCATATGGCGCTTGGCCTGACAATAAGCCCTGGATTACTGAAGAACAGCCATTACGGCCAAGAGATTATCGTTATGGAATACATAAGAAGTTAGTTGAAGAGCATTACAACCGCTATGCAAAAAGAAAGAATCTTAAAACAGTTATCCTACGGATGTGTACTGCTATTGGCCCATCGTATCATAAAAAAGGCGGAGTGGTTTCGTTGTTAGCAAATGCACCTATTTTCTTCAAATTAAATGGGCGTTATTGTGAAATTCAATTTTTACACGAAGAAGATCTAACTGCCTTGATGAATCTGATAGTAGATGATACAAAAATTGAGGGAACATTTAATTTGGCGCCAGATTCATTTTCCACTACCAAAGAATTGGCTACATCTAAAATCTTTGTTCCATTGCGATTAGACTTTATGCGTATTGTTATTGCCTTGTTGTGGAAACTACATCTTTCTTCAGTCATGCCTGCAGCGATGACCTTAAGCACCCACGGAATAGTGGTCAGTCCAGAGAAGTTGATGAAAAGATATGGATATACGTTTAAGTATAGTACATTGGAGGGATTTAGAGATACTGTTAGGAAAAGAAGAGAATTAGGAACTCTCTAAATATTAAAACTATTAAAACACGACATGCGCCTCTAAGAACAGATACAATGCTTCTGCCACTAATCCTCCAATAAACCATAAAGGGATGTATTCTGCGCAGACTAAGCCATGTAAATGGAACCGTTTAGGGCTGCCAATACCATCAGCAGTCTCTTGGGCATAATTCCAAGGAGCAATCCCTACTAATTTTTTAATAAAGCGCCCGGAGCTATATTCCCAGATCAGAATTAATCCAGTATACATAAAACCGCGGAACCACCAGGAATAATCTGCATAAAAGTATTGGACCAGCATAACGATAAATAAAATGCTGCCATAGATTGGGAACATCCACAAAGTCGAATGTCCAATTAGGCGGGGATTTCTATCTCTGAATGATGTGCTGCTGTTTCTTGTTACCTCCAGGGCTACACCAGCAAAAGCAAAGAGCAAGAAATAAACAATTATTTTCATGGTAATAAAGGAGATGAAATAAATAAAAAGATTTAGAGGGTGGAATGTATATGGTTGCAAACGTATATTATTGTAAATTTATACGATAAAATTAAATATAATCTAATCCATAAATGGGTATGGTTTCTTCAGAACAGATCTTTGATTTTTACAATAGAGGCTATATTATTCTTAGGGACATTTTTTCTGTAGGGGAAATTGAAGAGATGAGAGCAGGAATTGATCGGCTTCAACAAATGTCGCAAGGGATTGAAACAGAGAAGATGAGGAATGGCAGTAAGTTTGTGGTTCAAAATGGTCTCTTAGAAAGAGTGGTCTGGGCTGGTGCAGCAGAGCCGGTTTTGTTGAAGTATGGAAGGGATTTGCGGTTGAGTTCTTTAGCTAGACAAATTTTAGAAAGCGATCAGGCAAATCACCTTATCAATCAGGTCCATTTCAAGCTGCCCGGCGGCGGTTTTTACCCCTGGCATCAGGATAGCGCCCATCGAGGTTATGGCACTAGCGATTGGCTGGACGTTAATGGTAAAGGAAGTTACGTGCAAATAGTTACTGCGATTGATGAAGCAACTATGGAAAATGGGCCGCTTTTATTTATTCCTTTTAGTTGTGGAAGTGGGCATTTATCTTTGCCTTACGACAAAAATAGGCAAACTTTTTCTGAAAAATTTAATTCTGCTGATGCAGTTACAGCCTTAATGCAGCCAGGCGATGTAGCATTATTTGGCCCTTATACTGTCCATGGAAGTGAAACGAATAATTCAGACAAACCAAGAAGAATTTTTATTAACGGTTATGCTTTCCCAGAAGCGAATAAGAAAGTATATCCAGGAGAAGGTGCTGGAGAGTTAGTGAAATTAGTTCAGAATCAATGACTTTTAGATTAAATCAAAACTGCTTTTTCTCGGTAGACTCTTTCAATGCTGCAGTAACTCCTTCCTTCCCATCGATCACTTCTCTGACTTTGTCAAAATATCCTGTTCCAACTTCCCGCTGGTGTCGAGTTGCAGAATATCCATTTTCTTCAGCTGCAAATTCGAGTTGCTGCAATTGAGAATATGCGGCCATCCCTCTATCTCTGTATCCATGCGCTAATTCAAACATTCCATGGTTTAAGGAATGAAATCCAGCTAAAGTTACAAACTGAAATTTGTATCCCATCTCCCCCAGCTGCTGCTGGAATGAGGCAATAGTCTTTTCGTCGAGATGTTTCTTCCAATTAAATGATGGAGAACAGTTATAGGCCAACATTTTTCCTGGAAATTTTTCGTGAATTCCATCAGCAAAAGCTTTCGCTTGGGCTAGGTCAGGAGTAGAGGTTTCCATCCAAAGCAAATCTGCTAATGGTGCATAGGCTAGTCCGCGAGCGATGCATCGTTCTAATTCTGTTCCTTCTTTAAAATAAAAAAATCCTTCTTCTGTACGTTCTCCAGTAAGATAAGGTCGATCTCGCCCATCAATGTCAGAGGTGATTAATTTTGCACTCTCAGCATCGGTTCTAGCCACTAAAATGGTTGGAACTTCGCAGACATCAGCAGCAAGCCTGGCAGCAACTAAAGTTCGGATAAAGCTATTGGTCGGCACCAACACTTTCCCACCAAGATGGCCGCATTTTTTTTCTGAAGCTAGCTGGTCTTCAAAATGAACGCCGGCTGCGCCAGCTTCAATCATGGATTTCATCAATTCAAATGCATTTAATGGGCCGCCAAATCCTGCTTCTGCGTCAGCAACTATAGGGGCTAACCAGTATCTCTTAGTTCCGATCACTGGATCTTCTGCGTGTTCAATTTGATCTGCCCGCAAAAGAGCATTGTTAAGTTTTTTTACAAGGGAAGGAACACTATTCGCAGGGTATAAACTTTGGTCAGGATACATTTCTCCAGCAAGATTGTTATCAGCTGCGCACTGCCAGCCACTGAGGTAGATCGCTTCTAAACCGCCGCGCACCATCTGCATAGCTTGATTTCCAGTCAAGGCGCCGAGCGCGTGGACATACGGCCTTTCCTGCAATAAACCCCATAGTCTCTCTGCACCCCTCCTCGCCAATGAATGTTCAATATGAAATGATCCTCGCAATCTTTTAACGTCAGCCGGAGTGTATGGTTTTTCAATTCCTTCCCAGCGATCTTTCATTTTGTCATGAGCCGGCTCAACGACACTATTTTCTTGCGGTAAACCCATCTTTCACCCCTCCATCAATTCCTTCAAACAAAGGTGTTCATAAGCAGGTAATGTTAAGAAGTCTACTAATTTTTCTGAAGTAGCAGTTTCTCTAAATAATTCCACTGCATCAGCAAATTTTCCTAAATTATACCTTTCTTCTCCTATCTCTCTTTTAATCTCTTCTATGGCAACTCCTTCTGCAATCGCATATAAACGAGGGGTGAGCTTACCGTGCCTCAACCATTGCCAGATTTGGGTTCGTGAAATTTCCGCTGTGGCAGCATCTTCCATAAGATTGTATAAAGGAACACAACCACTGCCGCGTATCCACGCTTCAAGATACTGGATGCCTACTTTAATATTTTTGAATACCCCTTCATCGGTGATATTTCCGTAAGGCGTCTCGAGTAAATCTTCTCTGGTTATGGTTGTACCTTCATGTGTCTTCTCGAATTGATTTGATCTTCCATTCATTCCTCGTTCAAATATCTCTCTGGCGATAGGAACAAGACCAGGATGAGCAACCCAGGTTCCGTCATGGCCAAGTGTAACTTCACGTTCTTTGTCAGCTCTTACTTTTTTCATAGCTTTTTCATTTTCGACTTGATCTTTCACCGGAATCTGCGCGGCCATGCCACCCATAGCATACGCACCGCGCTTATGACAGATTTGAATCAACAGTTTTGCATATGAATCTAGGAAGTTCTGGTCCATGCCAACCTGATCGCGGGCAGGTAGTATTTTATCTGGATGATTCTGTAAGGTTTTGGCATAACTGAAGAGGTAATCCCAACGGCCGCAGTTTAATCCGGAAGCGTACTCTTTCAGCTCGTGAAGAATCTCTTCCATTTGGAATACTGCAGGTAAAGTTTCAATAAGGACAGTAGCGCGGATAGTGCCGTGAGAGATTTTTAGTGTATCTTCTGCTTGTGCAAACAATGCCTTCCATAGTTTAGCTTCTAAGCAGCTTTCCATCTTTGGAAGGTAAAAGTATGGTCCAGATCCTTTATCGATTAACTTTTGGGCGTTATGAAAGAAATATAATCCAAAATCAAAAAATGCTGCAGGGACAGGTTTTCCGTCAAAAAGTACATGATTTTCAGGGAGATGCAATCCTCTAGGGCGGACCAATAAGGTTGCAGTTTTTTCTTTTAAAGTGTACTGCTTTCCGGTTTTAAGGTCTTGGTATTCGATAGTTCCCTTGACTGCGTCAATAAGATTTTTTTGTCCGCTTATGATGTTCTGCCAAGTTGGAGAAAAAGAATCTTCAAAATCAGCCATGAAACAATCAGCGCCAGAATTTAGAGCATTGATGATCATCTTTCTTTCTACTGGACCAGTAATTTCGACAACACGCTTCTTTAAGTCGTCAGGATGCCCAGCAACTTTCCAGGAAGGATCATCTCTCGCAGAATAATCATCGTCCAGCCAGCGTTCAGGAAAGCAGAGCGTTCTGATATCAGCATTGTTCCTTTCTTGACGCTCTTGCCTTGCATCGAGGAGCCATTCACGGAATCCTTGATAAGAGTTTACTAATTCTGCAACAAATCGTAGTGCTTCTGAAGTAAGAACTTCTTTACTGTAGGGAAATACTTTTGCGTTTCTAAAAGTAAGCTTTCCTTCTAAACTCATGCTGTTCCTCCTGTTGGTAAAATTGAGAGGTAAGTTTAGCAGCTATATAAAATTTCGTAAACACCAATAGCGAAGAAATGTCGTAAAAAGCGCCCCCGCGGAGACTTTCATGTCAATATCTAATCGTCGCGGTGGGTTACTGGTAACCCGCCCATCTCGCCTAAGATATTGGCCATTTGAACT